>Ga0065711_1011140_pt1 | contig 10096 bp, 5 predicted proteins | sample Hoacrofraction12_FD_59098 | JGI IMG/M metagenome (GOLD analysis project Ga0065711, IMG submission 59098) | Hoatzin crop microbial communities from Cojedes, Venezuela - Epithelial fraction 12 v2 (version 2) | ecosystem: Host-associated > Birds > Digestive system > Esophagus > Crop | place...
TAACAGGGAACAAATACAAAATAATCAGCTGCATGATTTCACTTATTCTATAGTGTCACAGTTAAAAGACTTGCAGATACTGTGAAAAGAAAGGCTTGCTATGTCCCAAACCTAAAAGTTACACTGACCTAGTGGCCCTATAAAAACTGTAGAATTTTTCTTTGCAAGTTGCTTAGATTTCTATACCAGTAATTATTCTTAAAAGTTGCTTTGTTGCAAATCTGTAAATTTAGTACCAAAATTAGCTGGTTTAGAAAACATCCAAATTTTGGGTACTTGTGAAACTAATGTTTCACTCGCGACCAACCAGCAATAAAAATACCGTTTTTCTACAACAGTGTTACGCCTAGCTGACAAAGCTTATTGAATCAGATTTATTGAAAGTACACAGAGGTTACAATTATATTCTCTATCTTCTCTTTGGGTCAATGGCAGAAAAAAACACCGTATCGCACTCAGAAGTCTTCTGCATTTGCTCAAGGAGCTGAAACAGGATGAACTCTAGAAAAAGAGAGTTCTCTTCATGTGTGCGCACAGAGGGAAGAAGACTAGGTAATGGACATGGAAGGGGCAAGGTAACATGACGCAATCCATGCTAGAAAACTTGTATTACCTAACAGATACCCCTGCAATCCAATCAATGCTCAACTAAGTAATTTTTCCTCCCCTTATTATTTTAAATTGTATGCTGCTGATCAGTTTAAAGTTCTCCATACTTCAACGCTAGCAGATATAATACCAGGCAACAATTACATTCTAAATTACTCTTTGAATCAGCGGAAAGTTGCTGATGGTAGCAGAAGGCTAAATAAAGCTGTTCAACAAATAATTCTGGGAAATTTAAATTGTTAAAAAAAATTCATTTCTAACTATTTTTCAGCAAACTGGATCAATGGTCCAGAAAGTCCAGATTTGTACTTTATGGTAAGGTGTCCATTAAAATTAACACTTCCTGCAACACTCTCCCATCACTAGTTTTACTTTCAAGTTAATGAAACCAATACCAGTATTGCCAATTCTGTGACAAAAGCACATTTTATGTTGTGGGGTGGGGTGTTGTGGTTTTGTTTTTTTTTTTTAAGAGATAATTAGCTACTCCATCACATAGAAAAATACAGGAGTACAGAAACAGAAGAAAATACGCACTCGAATAGCTGGTATGACAAACTGAAGTTTATTGGGTTAGCAGCCTGAAATACTTTAAGGACAAAATTATTTTATATAAAAGCCTGAAACTCTCATTGCTGGAAATTTTTTGAATGCATGACTAGTAAGCGTATAAACAGGTTATCTTAAAAAATGAACAAGTATTATGAAATTGATTTTAACTCTCAAGGTATTTAAAACTCATACCGTAACACATTAACACAGAATGTGTCTAAAAAATACTCAGAACTGGATTTAAAGATGGCATGTGAATTTTACCAGTGTCATAACTGTGATGCTACTTGCTTCAGGTAATCCAATATATAGAACATACACTGCCTCTGCAGCCTGTGGTTCCATGGCATGAAATATTAGTTTCTATCTTTCTCTTAATTTAATCAATGTAAGTAATCCTTCTACTTCTCAGATGCTATCTTTGGCTTTTTATTGCACTCTCTCCAACATTTAAACNGATTTTTTACAAGGTAGACACCAGAATAAGGAAGAAATNNCATACCAGTTTCATTCTTAATGGTACAGAAATCTGCTTATTCNTAGTGTTTCCACTGTAATGTTCTACACTTATCTAAGTGAAATATTATTTATAAATCCTTCAGTGCTTTGTTTATACATCTGCACAGATAAGTAACTAGACAGATGGGAAAGGATTTTCCTCAAATGTGATGCTAGCTGGAAACCTTGTGGGTAAAAAACCAAAACAAAACTCAGTTCCATCTGTTAGTAAGTATTTTGGTTTCAAGATGAAACTGAGCATTTTTTTCCCCTTTTAATCTCTCACTTTAACATCAACCTCCTAATTGACATCTTCACTCTGAAAGTCTAGGCATTTCTAAGCATTGTAAAGATTAACATAACATCTGATTTGCCAAATATTAAATATTTGGGAATACTCTGACAAATACGTAGTTTTGTCTTGATGCCTTGTGAGGTACACAGTCTTGGTGTACCTCAGATACACCCCAAAGAGGAAGGCAGAGGGGCCACTTACACTAGTGAGCTTCACAAGCTCTTCAGTTCAAAGAAAGGGAAATACCTACAGTTCCTACTTTTCCCTGATTTATTCACAATGGGATTTGCTAAGCAAATTCAACTCAGTACTGACTGGTGAAGGAAGTGAAGAGCCAGCAAGCAGACAGTTATACACTGAAGAGGTTAGACATACTTAATAGGGGGAGAAAAAAAATGTATGTCCCTGGGAAGAATCCTGAAGCTGATAAAATCTTTGCTATTTGTAAAGACATTAAACTCCCCAATGCTATCTCTCTCTTTTACTTGCAATAGAAGAAAATAATTCTAGATGACAGGAGCTCTTCAAAAAGAAAAAAAAAACCCACAAAAAAAACAGAAGGGGAAAAACCCACAGGGGTCAAAGCACTTTAGAGAACAAGTAACACACTAAGGCACTGACCAAAAGGAGGACATGTAACAGGGTAAACCCACCTTGGCATCAGCCCCCAGGGGCTGCACGCAGGGAGGAAGACAGCAGCCCCTCTCCATGGCTGTCCCGGGCTGCCCACCTGAGGCCCTGCTGCCTGGCCTGGTGGCAGCCATCTCAGAGCCTTCCGGATGTCCCCGTCTGTTGGGCTCTGGTTTTAAGCACAAAACAAAAGCCAACACCTGGCTGAACATTTAACACAGGGCTCCCAAGACGGCAGGAAAGGCCCCAGGGGAAGGGGCAGAGAGGCAGCCGACCTGGCCACGCTGTGGGGAGGGAGGGAGGCAGGGAGCACTCCGTCACTGCCAGGCCCTGCCCAGGGAGGGCCCCAGGAGACACCACTCTGCCCACCAGCACCCCCAAAAAAAGGCTGATGCAGTTTACTCTCAAACAGCTGCAAATCCCCTGCTGTAAGACACAGAAACCATCAGAGTAAGTGAGAAAGGTGAATTCCACCTCCAATCTTACAAAGGGCCATCTGCACTCTCTCTCAGCATTTAGGTTTCACTGACAGAAGTGTTTTTAAAGTGTACGCATCTGTGTGAAGGAATTGGGTTCACATGTTACTCAGTTTCTTCATGTGTACAAAAAAAAACCCCCAATATATTTTGAAGGTCTGGCAAAATCAGCGAGCTCCACCTCTGCTGTACCTGTGCAGCTGCCACCTTGCCTGTCAGAGCACACACACCACTGAACATCTGGCCTGACAAAACCTAGCATCACTACAAGCAGGCTACAGATGGACACAAGAAACAAGTAAAACTGTTCTCAGTCTCTGGGGCCACAACAGCAGCCATTGCTTTACAGTATCAAAGAGCCATGACTTCCCAGAATCTGCCGAAGCCCTGGCCTCTGTCCCACCACAGGTGCTCTCACCTGTGTCCGGCAGTCCCAGACACAGCCGCCATCCAAGAAACAGCCACCACTGCCTTACACGTGACAAACACCAGCATACAGCCACAATCATTTTACAAAGCCTCTTTCTCTCAGGGAAATACAGACACAGGAAAACTGCATCTTCAGTATGAAACTGTGAGCACTGCTGAAATTCTCACCTGTGACAGTACACCAGCCACCTTAGTGGCTTTCTGCAGCTAATGGCCACATGGTAGCCACCACCATTGCCACCAAAAGGTTGAGCAACACATGAAACAATCTGCTTGTTCCACACCTTGTAAGATGAAGATTAGTATCAGCTAAGAAAGCTTCTTAGCCAGATCTCCATAAGATCCTGTGAAAGCAAACAACAAATTTCTACAAAAATTCTCTCTCACCTGAGAGATCCATTAATTTCAAGCTTAATTTACAGGCATGGAGATAGGAAAATCATCTACCTGAGAAGGTCCCATCTAGTGAAGTACAAATACCAAGGAAACAAATTTTGCAAAAAACATTGACTTCCACCGGTGATGCAATTTTGTGGAATGATTGTTGCAACAACCTCTTGCTGTTGAAAGACACTGCAAAGGGTCTTCTCCTTTTCTACTCTGGGCTTCTGAAGACATAGATATTTTCCCTTGCTGTAGACAATAAATTTTCCCCTTCCACCTTGTATACAAATGTATGTATTTGTAAAAAAATCAGACACATCTTAGTAGAACCAAAAGATAAGTTTACAATTATTTAAGAAATAGTAATGTTGAGCAAAATTTATGCAATGTTTTGAAATCACAAAGCACCTAATGTAAAGTAATGGTTAATTGTTTCCAAGACAACCTTAAACTTCCTGAAATTAATATTTTAGTCCCTGATACGACTTGCACCTATGGGACCAAATTCTGCTCCAAATGGCATATTCTGTTAAAACTGAGTTAGCATAGAGTTAACAGAGTAGCCAAAACACATAATCTAGCCCTGTATTGCTACCCTGGTAATCTTAAACTTCTGTTAGCGTTTTCAGTTCTAAGCTTTCTAAATACTGCAGATCAGTTTATACCACCGAACCAGCTAAACTACCAATACTGTAATGGGTAACAGGGAAACAATGCAGTCCTCTCCGCATCTGAAAAAGGCAATGTCAATACCACATGTTGTACTGATTGAATCACTTTCTACTTCACATGGTAAAGCTGGAAAAAAAAAATCAGCAGCTACTACTCTTTGAACGTCTTTTCCTTTATACAGAACCACAGTTAAGTCAACTGACATTTTGGTTTGGGTTTTTAAAACGCCACATTTAACCTGTATTCATGTCCTTTTAAAACTCCTTCACACTGTTCTCAAATTACTTTTGTCTTTTGTCCTGGTACTCAAATTGCCACAAGCTAATGAACTCCTTAAAGTCTGAAGGTCTTCTGAAATTGTGTCTTAAAGTACTACACATTGAACTGCAGATAGCATCTTTGATCTTCTGGCAAAAACCTTACATCTCTCCCATTTCATATACAGCCAACATTTAGCCACTTATCTGTTTTGGTCTCTTCAACATTAGTTAAGTAGTTCCAGTGCCTCTGAAATTATCACACACCAAAAGATCTAAGAACATTCTTATTCTTTTGAAATTTTTCCAAAAAGGCTAGTCCTCTTTTATTGCTAACTTGTCATTATTGGTTGGTGCCACTTCCTTCAAAAATAAGCAGCACTAAAACCTATTGATTTGAGAAGTTCTGCTCCAGGGAGCTCACATTACATTCAGACAAATGATGATATTTATTGGATTGTCCCATCACCTCAGTCCAAAAATTCTCTAGGTTACAGAACAAGGCTAGGCTCAAAAAATAAATCACCTTGATGACTCCTTAGAATTAACAAATAAATGAGAAGACCCATGTTAAACACTTTTCCTTCAAGTCACAGCAAGTAGTAAGAATCAATACATATTAAATCTACTACTTCCGTTATTTTTTCCCCATTCTCCTGTATTGAAATAAGAACAGATCACAGCTTTTGCAAGTTAGTTCTAATAACAACAATTAGTTTCAGTGATACAAATAAGATCAATCTAAAGTTATGTGAGGCTGCTTTAAAGAGATTACTACTACTTGTCCAAGCCCCAAAACTGAATAATTGACTAGCAGATGTCCATTCTGGAACATTTTGAAACTCTTACCCTCTCCAGACACATTCTTTTCCCCTGCTCAAGCCCTCTAGAAGTGTTCAAGCTTTCTCTTTAAACATCTCTAGATGGACATTCAATACCAGTACACCAAAATTACAGGTCAGCACCGTGTCTTGTGGGCCAAATATGATAACATAAAGGCGCTTCCACACACAAGCTCTGTTGCTGCTTCTTCCCTTCAAAGAAATGCAACAGGTTTGCTTACAATTACACCAATACCCAAGGTAAGTTTTTACAGGTGTTTCTAGATTGGTTAAATACCAATACTATTTCTCAGCTTTAGTAATTACTGTGATTGGGGCAAACATATGTCATCTTTTTTGCCCTAGGAAATAACTCACCAATTTCATCATCGCTTACATTTGGCTAAATGTACTTCCCAGTGTTTCTCCCACTACCAGACATAGACAAGAACCAACACTGCATATCTAGCTTGTGTTAAAGAGTCAATTATCAAATGATGTGGTTATTTGTCAAATAACCACGTCAGCCTGGTATTTAAAACAAAAATTAACTCCATCAGCTCAGCCTTTTACATATATTTCCTTAGCCACACTTAATACAAAACCAAACAGTCAACTAAAGAGAAATAAAAGTCAAAACAGAACACAAAAAACCTATACATGCTGACCAAGCAAACCTCAGAGCAGGATCTAAAAGTTCCCTAGCTCAGACTCTAGAGTATTCAAGTGAATCTGTTTCCAAGGTCAGAGGACCTTCAATATCCAACCTTCAATCATAATCAGAAGCCCAGCAGAAAACAGCAAAGGAGATCATGTCTGGAGGAAAGGTTGTTTGGCCACAGATTTTTACAAAAACACAAACAACCTTACAAACTCAGCAGTTTGTCCAACTTTGCTGAAACTAAGTACTATGCTGTCACACAAATCCCGTCTGCTTAATAACTATTTCTACTTAAGGTTTTGATGGTTCTGAGGCATGTTCAGCATGATAACAAACATATTTGAAGTTGACAACAATATGCGTAGCTTTTTCTACACGACACATCAATAAAGATACACAGATAGATCGTTTTAGTTCACACTTCCATAAGGTCCTTGTATTTGGCACGTTATCATAAACCCAGATAAAACAACAACAGAAGACTGAAGTGCTTTATCTATGCTTGAGGCTCCTTGTGTTTTTATCCTTCCAAAGATCCTCATGCTCATCAGCATCACTTATCTTCTACTAGTAATCTATATACCACTGGACAAGATTAAATCTGATATCATCCTTCACTGAGAATTACTGTCAAGCCAGTCAATGACACAATATTAATTCTCATTCCTTACTAGACCAGAGGTCATCAGAACAACTTACCTATGTAATGCCATTTCCACAAATCAAGTCAGCATAGACAGCTTTCCACTGCACAAAGACATAAAACAAGCAACGTAACTGATACGATTTTCATGCCATATCATATCTAACAAGCTAGAGAGACAGAAATCAAGTAATTTTAGGATGAACAGTGCCTTTGCAACCACTATCACCAAAATCTTCCTTCCATGTAAGACACTTACCAATTAACAAAAATACTTCACTCTTGAGATCAAGTATTTAAGAACTTGAGAAGTCTTACACATCTCAATTCATTTATATAGAATAAAAAAAGACCACATCAACTTCCCCCTCCCCCATCATTACTTTTCTCTCCATAACACATGATCACTCCTAACTGTAACAATCTTAAACCTGGCATGAACCAACAAAAAAATCTGGAAGAGTGACTCACACTCTCGGTGTGCTTAACCTTACCCATGCTAACAGAAATCAACTTCCATCTCAGATTTGTGGCTTTAACTCTTATTATGTATATGAATAGATTCCTCCCTCCTCAACAGCTACATTACAACTAAGTCTGAAGCAGCAAAGGAGAAGACATAATTCATAACCAAAAATTTTTCCACAGTGTAGTAACTGACTTTCATATCTATGATACTACAGAAAAGCAATCTTCTTTCTCTGGCAGGTTTTGCCATCATCCCACACAAATCCACCCTTCACTTACAAGACTCACTGCTGTCCACGTAACACTTTCATAGGTTGCCTTGTAGTTAAAAAGGCACCGGCCCATGTCCTCTCTATTTTAAGACACATGCTGTGTTGTTTTATTGCGTATAGACTATTTCCTAAATATTGGTCCATTTAGAAATCTAAAAGTTTTTTTCTACCCCTTCACTCTATTTTAACACAAACAAAATAGAAACGCTTTGTTACTGGACTATGCTGGGTTTTTTTCTTCTTGGGAAGGCAACGCACTTGGAATTTCAAACTTCAGTTTCTGTGCTCTGTTAGTAATCACATAATAAGAGATTAGAAGCTAACAATGCACCAACTGTTCAAGATAATAAGACTTACTTGGAACAAACAAGATATCTACTAATATTAATGCATAAATCCCTAACAAACATTCACAAAGGGACAAAAAGCAATCTTATCTGCAAAAACAAAATTACAAATACTGCAGGTTTTACTCTAGGCATCAGGAAGGAAAACTTTTTAATCAGATCATCTTATTAAATATAGTGCTACACAATGTCAAGATTAAAAATCAAGGTTTTAAGTTTCCTATATAGCTTCATTCCTAATTGTGTTCAAAGCAACATGATCTAAGCAGCTGTGGTGGGAATTATTCAGGATAATTCTAGAAGAAAAAGCTTTTATTGATAAACACGGTTCCTCTTTCATGAAGGAAGTAAGCCATAGCATAAGGTGTTAAGTCACCCAGACATAATACAACAAGCAGCATCCTCTTATGCAACATGTCACTTGCTCAATTCTTTAATAAAGTTTAAATTGCCATAACCTAGATACATGGAAAGGGAAATAAAGCATACAACACAACCTGAACATAAAAATAGTTTTTGTAAGACATATGAAAAGACCTCTAAACAGTACTTGTAGTTTAACATCTACATTTTTGTTCTCTCAAGGCTGCCACACGAGATCTGCCCCCCCCCAAATAGTACCAGCATTTCAATAAAATCCTCCTCTGCTCTTCCACTGTTTATATTACTCATTTCAGTTATTAAAAAATTCTTTCTACTGTCTTCCTCTTTTGAAAGCATTTTCCCACATGCATACTGACATAAGGCTTCCATTGCAAAGTCAGTCTCCCACTGTGTTCTTGCAACCAAGTGGGCTCATCCCATTTTTTGCTGATATGCAATTCTAAAAGACAAAAAAATCCAACCACAAGAACAGTTTTACCTTCTTCCCTCTAGAGATTAGAGCAAGTCAACACAGGAAAGCAGCCTTTAAGATATCATCTAACGAAAAGCAGCAGAACCGTGAGCTAGGTCTAAGAGGAGACCAGCAGCAGGACCACACGCTGCACTGTAGCATGATGTGCTATTTATGTATCAGTCCCCAAAAAATTAAGAGTGCTGCACGAACTGTTTTGTGTGTGTGGCTTTTACCCTATTCCACAAATAGAGAATCTCAAGTCTGTTCTCTTCTGAACCAGAGCAAGAAGAGAAATGCAGCCCTTAATCCTGCATTTTAGTACAGTGAACCAAACGAAATTCAGAGTAGAACAACAAATCGCTATTTATTTTTTTGTGGAAAACTGCCTGATAATGAAAGCCTGGAAGATGTGATGAGTCCAGTGCACACTCAGCATGGCAGTCACACAGGCTGGCCAGCAAAACAAAGGCTACATCTAGAGCAGTGGACTCAGAGCTAGAGCCTGGGCAAAATTAGGATAATCCACACCATTATTCACATGTAACTATGGAATGGTTTTACAGAACAGTGGTAAATTTTGATGACAATACAAAGCTAGGCACCAAAAGAGCACTGGCATATTGTACTAAAACACCTTGAAAACTATAGTAAAAAAAGCAGTAAAAAATTTAATCGTACAGAGTGCAAGCTGAAGCACTTCTAAGTACTAACAATAAGGCTTGTGGCTATAAACTGGCAGTTTCTCAGTTGGTAGAGAGCCAGAAGATGAGTTGCTGCATGTAGAGAAAGTACAGTACTGATGCCATTACACAAGGCACAGGTGAGATCTAAAACACTTTTATGATTCCCGTCCTCCTTATTAAAAAAATCAACTCAATAAACCAGGCACACAGCACAGTTGTATTGGTAATCAGAGAGCCTTTTTGATTAGAAATTAACCAATCTTAGAAACATAGAAAGTTTTGGGTTGGAAGGGACCCCTAGAGGTCATCTAGTCCAACCCCCCCGCAGCGAGCAGGGACACCACTAACTAGATCAGGTTGCTCAGAGCCCTGTCCGACCTGGTCTTGAATGTTTCTAGGGATGGGGCCTCCACTGCCTCTCTGGGCAACCTGTTCCAGTGTTTCACAACCCTCATTGTAAAGAATTTCTTCCTTATATCTAGCCTAAACCTACCCTGTTTTAGTTTAAAACCATTACCCCTTGTCCTGTCACTGCTGTCTCTACTAAAAAGATTGTCCCCA
>Ga0065711_1013105_pt1 | contig 10096 bp, 3 predicted proteins | sample Hoacrofraction12_FD_59098 | JGI IMG/M metagenome (GOLD analysis project Ga0065711, IMG submission 59098) | Hoatzin crop microbial communities from Cojedes, Venezuela - Epithelial fraction 12 v2 (version 2) | ecosystem: Host-associated > Birds > Digestive system > Esophagus > Crop | place...
TCATGGGAGACTGTGTCGAAAGCCTTGCTGAAGTCTAGGTAGACAACATCCACGGCTCTCCCGTCGTCTACCCAGCCAGTCATGTCATCGTAGAAAGCTATTAGATTGGTCAGGCATGACTTCCCCTTGGTGAACCCATGCTGACACAGTACTATTCCATTTAAAAATGACTGAAAGCATATGCTTCCCTTTGCAGACATTTGTGCACCTTAATGACAGTGCTTTGTATTTTTAAAAGGAGGTGAGCATCTCTTCCTTCACTTATCAGACATATTAAACATTAAAAATATTAAAAACCCATATGGATTAAATAGCGATTTTATTTTTTAGAGAGCAAGTACAATGATGTTGCATTAAAATAATGCTATGTCATAGTTGTTACAGCTCTGATGATAGAAAAATAAACATCTCAATATACTACAGTGTCAATTCATTAATAAATACCAAAATAGAAGTTAGTAGTCAACTGGAATTAACAGCTATAAAAGTACACTATTTTAAATAATAAAATATTCAGTATATTTCCAGACAAACAAAAGTAGTGATTTAAAAGTATCATTTAAAACGTAAAATGAACAGTAAGAAGTTATAAATTTATTTAAAATCTCTTCCCTTACTAACATTCTCTATGCATAAAATCTAGAGAAACATTATTTATCTGTATATAATTTTTTTACAAAAGGTAGTATATGTTAAATAGAAAGTTAAAAACTGTAGTATTATTAATAGCTGTCACACCATTGCTAAATAAGACACTTCAAGGTAGCTTTATTTTTTGAAGCAGTAGTAGGTAAAAGTGAAGATGTTAGCACAGTGAATTCATCCAACATCAATGCCTTCCCAAATGAATCTTTCATCTTTCAACATATCCCTTCAAGATAAATTGAAACAGCCCAAACACAACATAGGTAGCAGGATGAAATGTTAGGATTTGGGTAGAAGCCATTATTTTAACAAATGCCAGACGTTGTATTTTTTTTCTTTTTAATAAGTAGGTACCTTTTTTTAAAGAGTGTGTGCAGAAAAGGAAACACAAGAGAACATGCAATACAGAGCAGCATTTCTAAAGCTTAAGAATGTACTAATATTAGGTTTTCCCCCCCAAAGGCCAACTATTCTGAGGTTGCTCACACTCAGCGAAACCCCATTTATTTGGCTCACTATAGAAACGCATCTATGCTAGCTAATTTTAACTTTTACCCTCTCCATGAATTCCCATTCTCTGTAATGTCAATGAGGTTCCTGTGCATCAAGCAGCATCAAGATAATCATTAAAAAATAGTGTTCTTCTTAAGTACTGCTCCATTTCTGCCTAGCAAGTCAATCTTTCCCCTCCCTTGCAAACGGACAGCCAGCACACTGGCACTACGCTTCCCTCACAGTCAGAGCGTGTAAGCGTCACCCAGCACTGACTCAGCACGAACGCCTCTACGAGAAGTGCCCTTTCCCAGCCGTGGCTTACGTTCCTTAAGGCTGGCTGGTGAAGATCCAGGGGCTGGTGGGAAGTCAGCGGGCAGATGCCCAGAGACTTCCCAGAAGCTTTAGCGGAGGTGTGCAGCGTCCAGGTTTACAGTACGTACTGGCACAGGTGGCCTCTTGCTAAGATACATGCAAGTATTTTTTGATGAGTAAAGACGCAAGAAGCCTGCAGTGCTGAGGATAACGTGTGGCCAAGTGCCCAGGACAGAAACCCTACCACCTCTGCCAAGCCAACCTACTTTGAAGCAGGCTTCCTGCCCTGACAAATGGAGAAGCGTGGTCTCAGAGCAGCATCTCTGTATGGATGCTGTAGGATCATTCCCAGCTCCGGGGCTCATAGGACGCATTGTACCTGCTGAGGATGCCATCCCTCTGCAAGTCCCCACACGGCAGCAGTGCCCTTGCATCTCGCTGCCTTGAGCGTCGCTAGGCCTTATGGTTACTTTAGACTACAGGTTGCTTGAAGCTGCTTCACACGTTCACTCCCACAGTTTGCAACGCATGTACATCTAGGTATGCACGCTAAGCAGGAAACAAACCTTATACATGATCAGACTGGGAAAATAGTTTTTTCCACTGCAGTCTGAAGAATACTTTACATAGCAGGTTTTCATGACACCATAGAGAGGAAAAAATAAATCCAGTTGAAAATAATGGATAAAATGTAAACTATGCCTATACAAACGTCCTTCCTTTTTAAGGTTCACTTTCAACATTCCTTGTGAACGTCAGGCAATTTCAGCTGGGCACAATGAAAATTCCTCGCATACTATGTGCACTTTGCTGGAGGAAACAGCTATTTTCCCACACACTTTTGTAGCAATGTTATTAATGTACTCATGATGCTTGGAAATAATCAAATCATAGTATTTCTTCATTTTAGAGTCTTTGAAAAAAATCTGAAGTAAAATGTATGCTTTTTCATTGCATAAACATGAAACATTCCAAAATGTTACACAAATAACCAGTTAAAGGTAAAAAAAAGTGGGACTGGAATTCAAAACTTATACATATGGATTTTAACATTACCAAATCTGCTGTGAAAAGTCATGCACATGCTCTGTTTGTGGGAGCAGATCTAAAAACAATTTCCCAAACCAACAATGAGATGCAACAGTATCTGCTGGTATATTTTTGGGCATAGACATGTAGTTGAATTATTTGACTTTTTTTTAATTTTTTGAAGAAGCCTAGTATAAGAAGTTTTATTTAAGAAGTTTGGAACATTCTATTCTGAGGCTAGATATTTTTCCCCCTATTTTCATGAGCATCTTTGACGCACAATACATTGAAAACTAATACGAACTACTTCGTCTTTAATATCTCCCATATTAAGCACTATAGGAAGCAGAGTCCTTCAGCAATCGCTGAGGAAATTCCTTGTGAATTACAGGCTGCTTTCTCATTTAAGGTCATGTGCTGAGGGAACACAGCTCCCTAAATAGTGAGGCTTTTGTTGGGCTATTCATCTCCTGCAGCAGCTCTTCTGAAAAACATGGTCAAAGGCAGAGGGAAACAAGTACCAAGCAAAGCCAGAGTTTCTCATGGATAGATTCCATCCCTAGAAACAAAGCCTCCTCCCAAGGATCCCGCTCTGTATAAGCTCCCCATGGGCCTTCTAAAAGCCTTGACCTGTCACATTAGCAGCAGCTTATTCTTTTGCACCAGCCTCCTCCACAATGCAGCAAACACGAGGGAGATGCAAAAAAGCTTTTTTTTCTTTTTTTTTTTCTCCTCCTTAAAAATAACTTTTTTTTTTTTAATATACTCTTTTTTAACCTCGGGACAGCAAGCAGCTTACAGTGCAATTTGTCCTGTGAGCCTGCTCTATCTGACCAGAGCATTTTAAACATTCAGGCAGGTATCTGATAAGGAATTACTGGCTGTGCCTCTTCGCAGGCAGCACTGCAATGCCAACTAAGTGCTACAGAAGAAAAGTAGTAGCAGTGTGATGTGTCTGGAAGATGGGTGTTACAGCTCAAATCTTTCTTCCACAAAGAATCCAGCTCCATTGTTCCCTACCCACATAATTTACCTCCCCCTATGTTAGCAACCTTTTTTTGCTAAAAAAAAAAAAAAATTATCACAGTTTAAAGAACATAATCACATCTTCTTTTATATACTCAGATATTCTCTGCTGAGCTTTTATTTTTGTTGTTTGTTTTGTTAAGTGAAACAGATAACCAGAGACTTTGTTTCCTACTCACTTAAAAATACTAATGAATTGTGACAAGGGCAATAGCAGGTAAACATTTATCAGTCTTTTCTCTTTATCCCACTGAAACCAATTGTTTGGAACATGTTAATTTACACAGGAGTAAAACGGTTCTACATATTTTAAAAGAAAGTGAAAGTTTAAGGTAAACTTAGATTACAGAATTAATGTACAATTAAGATATTACAATTAAGCTATCACTTAAATCAGGGTTGGTGTAAGGAAACTCCCTTTTCTCTAAATAAGACACTCCTACCTCTATGGTAGAAAGCTCAGGGACTGCTTTAAAACATTCAATAGTCCAGTTTACTTTCTTTAAAAAACAATCTCTAAAATCTAAAGCTTTTATGACAATTTAATGGCAGGCCTATTGTCTCTATATTATTTTTCTCAATCCCACTTTACCCAAGAAACTATGAACACTCACATAACACTTATCTTTTGTTCTGCATCCTGCCTTCCTTTCATGTCTATTCTCCTCAGATTTCAGTAGGAATTTACAGAAGAAATACAGAATAGGAAATATGAAGAGACACTAATTTCTAAAAACTGCATATAAAGAGGTTCTGCATTATTTCTGTAACTCTTATGTATGACAAGTACAGACCAATATTTAGTATCACTAATTAACGTCGCTAAAGTGGTACACTGTGTATTGTTTTCTGAGATGATTTTTCTTTTTGCCAGCAAGATTTTAGTGCATTATAGGTTGATCAGATTTTCGTAGGGTTTCAGCAGCATAAAATTAGTCAATCAGATTTTTGGCTGACTCTTCCAACTAGTATGTAACAATAACGTCTTCTACTACTTCAGCTGGTTTCAGGGGTACGAAAATGCTTCTGCTTGACCTTCTAGCTCAAATTCTGCTCTCAGATAAGCTTATATTGGTCCCACTGATTTCAGAAGAGTTTTGCCCTTTTCTGAAGACAGAATTTGATCCCACACTTACGAAGTCAACTAATGTGTTCTCTTGAGAGAAAACGACTCCTGCTTTCCTCACCTTCTTCCAAATTGCAGGTTCTTTTCCACATTGCACTGGATGCATTTCTCAATGCACAGTCACAAAAATTGAAGTGGTTATGTAAGGATTCACAAAAACTAATCCTGTCAACTAATTTACACAGGAAAAAGAGCACGTGTGTAAAATCAGACTTCTGTTTGTCACCGTACAAAAAGAACAAAGCCCTTATTTGGCAAAACACTGACATGTAGCTAGCAAACCAAACACACCTCTGGTGTAATTTATCTGTGTACAACGGAGTTGATGCCTCTGACTCCAAAGGTGAGGTCAATTGGCAGTGATCATAATGTAGACTATGCTGTTGGACAGAGGAACTCTTATTTTCTGTAGCCACTCAGTTTCCATATACATATACAGTTTTCATATATAAATTTTTACGTTGAAACAAGTAAAAAAAGCTAAAATTTACTCTTTATCAGATACAAATTATGTTTAAGTGACACGATAATGTATAAAAAACTATACATATATAATTTACCTCTGTGTGTGTGTACACGCACGTGTGTGCATATACGCACACAACTATACACCCACACCAGTAACTAAGCATTCATTTAATCCAGTCATTTTTATTTAGTAACGAGGAGAAGCTAAGAGGCTAAAGCAGACAAATCAGTGGAATTTAGTCAACTGAGAGAACTATAAAAGTACCGCTTACTCTATTTAAGAGCATTTGAATAGTTTTACCTATTGCTATAATATACAGCAATGTTAATATTTCAGTCACAGGTTTTGTCCATTCCCACAGAGCACATCAGTACTAGCTACATGTAGAGTGAGATCAGTGCTTTGTCAGACTGGTTCATATCTACATTCTAGGACAAAACTAAATAAATTAGAATACGCTAAAGTGCTACATCAACACTAAAGTTCCTGAACAGTAGTAACGCACATTTCTCTTAAAAAAAAAAAATACAGCAGCTATAGTTTCAAACATAGTCACACTATGTGAATATGCTTACATGTCACTTTGTTACAGTATTCAACAAAATGCATGACACAAAACCAAATGGCAACAGTCAAGACTCCGACAGAGTACAAAAGGCAACTTTTTAAAAAGTCGAGCATGATGGAAATAGAAATTTGCAGAAAACACACTGTCTTCAGAATTCACACTTGAAAGCTTCGTTTAATCGTAACTTGCTGATGTCGATATTTATTTCCTCTGGTTTGTCACGTCTGTATGTTACTGTTCTTGTACAAACAGTAGGCAAAAACATCTTATCCTTGAAGGAGAAGACACAATTTTCGTCAACGATTAGCTAACTTCTATGTGTAAGAAAAAGATTACTGAATATGATGGCTCTGAAATCAATTACCTTCTTTGTTGCAGATATTCTGTAATCAGCTGAAGATTTAACTTTATTGCTACTTCCCTGCAGAATTATCTGCCTGATGATAAGGACAACAAGTAACCCGATCAGAAAGGTAACTATAAAGATTATGGAAAAGACTCTAAAGTAGCTTCGTCCAGAGAAACATTCTGCAACAAAAGGAAAAAAAGTGTAAAGCCTAATGAACGAACAGGCACATCGCTCACACACAGTTATATCTACCACTGCATACTAATGTCACATAAATGTAACAGAAGCCTGATAAAAGTTAAGGGAAAATAACTCAAGGGAGGTTATGGGGAAAAGTTGCCATATGGTAGCTTTTGAAGCAGGGCATACCACGAAAGGCAATTCCGATTAAGATCCGCTGTAGAAAAATGGTGAAACTGTTACTCCTTTAATCTACAGAGCTAAGACTCAGGCTTCACTGTCTTGGTCACTGTAAATTCTCTGTCAGCTGGTGAGTTTATAGCTGAAATAAGCAGGATGAATAGCTAGAGATGTACGGGGCCAAGACAGCTTAATCTTCACAAGATTACAGTGCAGGTCATTGGCAAAATATGACAGAAAATGTGGTTTCTTGAATCTCTGTCCAATGCTCTCCTCACTGGTAAAACTCTCTCGCACAGCAAGGTTTCCTTCAATTAATACAAAGTTATGAGAAAACTATTCACAGTTAGTTTTCTCATTTATGAACAACTGTAAGGTAACAAGATGTACAAAAATGTGAAGTGACAGAAGGTACCCATTTACCTGAATTTTTGTTGCAGTGTGGACTGGTTAAGCTTTATGAGATTTTATTAATAAATATTTTATTCTTCCACAGCCCTCATAACTGTGCAGCTTTTTATACTTGAAAGGAATATTTAAACATTACTGAACGTGAGGTAAGCATTCTACTCCATTCTTCCTTGTTTCTGGTAATGTCAAATAATGTAAGCAAATCCAAAGTAATAAAACGTACAAATGCCATAACAGATTTTTATAAACATTTCTTTAAGCATTACTCAGGCAGGATTCTTTATTATTAGATGTGACTTCTCAAGGAACTGGGAAATCTGATTTAGCAATGCTTGCCAATCACATTTCCTGTTATTATTTATCTTTCACGTTCTCTGAAGCTATGAGTGATTTTTCTCTTTTGCCTGCTTTCTTTCTTTGTTATTGTAATAATATGACAGGCCTTTGAAAGACATTGTAACAGTGGTGAATTCGATTATTAATCCCAATAGATTTTCATCTCTATTAACATTACCTAGAAAATGTCACATACCTGAAGTTCGGTCAATATAATGCAGCAGGTAAGCGCAAGAGGTTGTGCACTGATCAAGTATAGCTTGAGATGCATTGTTCGAATGCTGGCACTGAACACAATTCCTGTAAAATAACAATGTAATTAGAAACCTATGTCTTTCTCTGCACGCTCCTTAAAGAGATTGTATCAACAGGCTGACGTATCGCTTGCTCATAACATTTTCCAGTTGTTAGTAAAAACATTGTGACATTTATTTATTTTTTTTCTGAAATGCGATGCCTCTCAGCATTTTATCCCATGTCTTTGGCTTCGAGCTACCTTCATCTGGCCCTTGCTCTGCATTTCGTGATGCATGCTTTTCAAGGGGTGTAGCTAAGAGTCCGGCACCCTTTCTTCAGCTGTCAGCCTCTAGTTCAGTCCTAGTCTTCCTTATCTATCAGTCTCATTGGGATACACACTGGGACTGAAGAGAAGAGACAGATGTAGGAAACAACTTTGTTAACCATTTTTTGGATGCTACGTTAAGACAAAGCCATGCAAGGTCCTGCTGCTGGGCAGTTCAGAGGGTCAGCAGCACAGTGGAAGGCAGCGCTGTCAGTCTTACCATCTTCGCTCTATAGCCTTGCAGAAGACGCACATCATAAGTGCTCCTGAAAAAGCCCCGACTGAATTTTTAATGAAGCTATGCCATCTTCTGAATTTACTAAAGGCACGCATTTCACTGACTCTGAACAAGTGTAAGCCAGCAAGGCTAACTGCATTTTACCTAGTGAAGTCTTCGCAGTCACCTTTTCAGACATGGCCCAGATTGTGTCTCCAGTGTATTCACCAGATGAGTTATAGTTCAAATGAATACAAACAAACAACAATTCTGTTTTGATGATAATTCCCTTTCCAGCTAAAGGCTGATCTCTCACCCTCTCGGCCACAGTGGGTTGTAGAAGTTTACATGTGCTGACTGGAGGGCATAGAAGAGCCATGCCCAAAGACAGGGCTTCACTGACTCTTTAAGCTAGCACCAGCCACTGACAGCTTGGTCTAGCTTATCTCCTCCTTGGGCTGCTCATTTTGACCTCCACACTGACCTTTCCTTTACATGGGTAAGGAAAAATAGCATGCTTTAAAACTAGCACAGTGAAGACTAAGTGGTTTAAAACCGAGAAATGGAGAATGTTGTTGTCTGGGTAAGGCCAGCTCTGTTCTGCTGACCAATGGCAGCAATAATGCGCAGGTACCGCTCTGGTTCCACACCTCCTTCTTTCAGCTGACAAGCACAAGGAGTGTGCATAACAAAATTTGCAGAATGTTATTGGACTGGGTGGCATTCAAGAGTAGGATCTACTGTCCATTTCTAAAACTCCAAATTTTTGGGCTTTATTTCCCTCCCAGAAGATTTTATATGAAGGACCATCTTTTAATAAATATATTAAAAAAAAGATACTCATAGGACACACCTCCTTCCACTTCAGAAAGCTGAAAGCTGGATGCAGACTGGTGAACACAGATACAAACACACAATTCTCTTACTTGCCAGTGTGAACCCCTCAGCTACATAGAGAAAAGTCTCAAGTACGAATTGCTTCAATTTCCTGCAGTCTAAACATCTAAGAAATACAGTACACACCTAGCCAAGCAGAAATATTCCTTCTTGTTCAACACTACAGAGTTAAGAAGTTAAGTCTCGCACAAGAAACATACCAGCTTTCTTCACAGGCTTCGTTACAAGTAGGGCAATATTCACACAAGCGGCCAAAGCTTCTCGGATCTGTGCACTCACACTTTCCACATATACATTTTCCTCTTCCACTGCAAATCTGGCCCTTTGAATTCAGGCAGTGCTTTGCTGATTGTAATGAGCACTGGCAACGGTCACCTTCCCAGCCAGCAAAGCATTTGCATTTACCAGCTTCACATTCACCATTACCTACAACATGGAAACACAGAAAGTCAATTTTTATATGCATTCATTTGTATTGCTGGTGCTTTACGTTAAACAGAGCTAATTTAGATCTTGGCTTGCTAATTAGTTTTTAAGTTAACAATTTAGGCTGAAATTACCAGCATGATACATTTTGATGGCTGCTGTCCATTGTTAAGTAGAGCAAAAGCTGCTACCTTGATGTCATCCTAAAATGTTTTACAAGAATTTTCCCTATTGCCTTGGATCAAAGCAGTAGGGATTAAAAATTATGCAACGACCAGGAAAACAGTCTTCAGGAAAACTAAACAAACTTCTCTTTAGCAAGAAAGCATTCAATTCAAACAAACAGCAAGATTCAGTGGAGGAAGGAGTATCGAGTTCATGTGCACATGCCAGGTTGTTTTTTTCTCTTCTTTTCAGAAGCACAAGACAGTACTGCTTTTCTGCCTTTCTAAAGGACAGATGACTGAGCTGGACAGGTGGGTATGCTGTGCTTATGAACCGTAGATTGTTCCATAAGAACTTAAAATGCGCAGCCTCAAGGATTCCAAGGCTATGAAGAACCTCTGTATGAGAGCACCTATAGGAAATATAGAAATAGCACATAAAGCACTGGCAGGTCTAGCAAATCTAATGAGGTCTCCTTAACTATGTCTCGGCAGTACCTAAGTTTCACACAGGCTGCGAGGGCCCTTCTTGTGCTCCAGGGTTCCACAGAGCAGCTGCAGGGCGATGGTCCCATCTAACAGATCACAGAATCACAGAATCACAGAATCACAGAATAGTAGGGGTTGGAAGGGACCTCTGTGGGTCATCTAGTCCAACCCCCCTGACGAAGCAGGGTCACCTACAGTAGGCTGCACAGGATCTT
>Ga0065711_1052097_pt1 | contig 10096 bp, 5 predicted proteins | sample Hoacrofraction12_FD_59098 | JGI IMG/M metagenome (GOLD analysis project Ga0065711, IMG submission 59098) | Hoatzin crop microbial communities from Cojedes, Venezuela - Epithelial fraction 12 v2 (version 2) | ecosystem: Host-associated > Birds > Digestive system > Esophagus > Crop | place...
TGAGGGAGCTGGGCTTGTTCAGCCTGAAGAAGAGAAGGCTGAGAGGGGACCTAATATATACTTACAAATATCTGAAGGGTGGGTGTCAGGAGGATGGGGCCAAACTCTTTTCAGTAGTGCCCAGCGACAGCACAAGGGGCAATGGGCACAAACTGAAACATAGGAAGTTCCGTCTGAACATGAGGAAGAACTTCTTCCCTCTGAGGATGACGGAGCCCTGGGACAGGCTGCCCAGAGAGGCTGTGGAGTCTCCTTCTCTAGAGATATTCAAGACCCACCTGGACAAGTTCCTGTGCAGCCTGCTGTAGGTGACCCTGCTTCGGCAGGGGCGTTGGACTAGATGACCCACAGAGGTCCCTTCCAACCCCTACCATTCTGTGATTCTGTGATTCTGTGATTCTGTGATCATGGTGCTGAGAAAAGCTAGCTGGGAGCTGCTTCCTGACCTTGTGAGGTTAGAAAAACACCTACTCCCTGTTCTTGGAATTCTCCTGCATCCATAATGGAAATGATGTCATGAAAATTACAAAAAAACCCCTCAGTGTTTTCTCCTCCAAAGTGGTCCAGTCAACAGCATGATGCTGTGGGACATGAGTTCAAGCAGAACTCAAGATAAGTCTTTCAGTAGCCATTAACATGACTATTTCCATGCAACTTCTAGCTCAAGAAGTCTCCAGCTGCTGATTGCCTGAATAGATTCACGCTACACCTTACCCTCTATTTGTTATCCTGTGTAAGCATCCACTACCAGGAAGCTGTTAAAAATAGGAAATTGCGAAAGATGCACTTTAGACTTATTCTGGAAGTTCCTCAGTTTTATCTACTTAGTTTAAAAAAGAAGGAAATGGCATCAGAGGAATCTCTGCAGTAAGTTGGAAGAGATGCAGTTAATATTTGTCAATATTTTTGTTATATTCTGTACTGCAATAGCACCTTACAAGAGGGTCAAATTATACTAGGTGCTGTTATACAGATGCACCATAAAACAAGATTCTCCATTCCTAAACCTGGAGAGTTGATGCCTGACCATGTACTACATCTTCAGTGATCAGCTGTAGAATAACTAGTTTCAGAGAATGGAACAGGACAAAGCAAGACTTGTCAAAAATTAATTTAAAAAAAATGAGGTAAACGCAACACTTAAAAATGACTGAGCATTTAGAATAGATCATGATTCATTGCATTTGTCTTTAGGTAGAACTATACAGTGTGTGTGGTCTTGGCAGGCTTTGATGGATTTACCAAGAGGGTTACTGTCAGATGGAGCATATGATGGAGATATTTCAAATGTGTGTTTAAAAACCTGTATGTCAAGCGAAAAGAAAGCAGTCTTTAAAATTAGATAATACAATGACATATTTTATATGGATGAACCAAGACAAGTCTATCTGTCAGGTACTTTAGAACTGTATTCTTTTATATCAACAATGTAAGCGTATTGTGTACTGCAGCACTAAATATAAACCAGGAATCACACAACAGCCCATGCCTAGGGCCTCTCTGACACAGAGAATGCCAATTGTACTGAACTGTGGGAGCACTTGTACTGTGGAGAACAGAGGCTAAAACAAGACCCACCAAACTTACTTTCACTTGAGATCAAAGTCACAATGTGAGTTCAACTCTCCAGACATCAAAGACCAACTCAGAAGCCCACTGTGCCACTTCGACCTGAAATTAAGTCTTTATTATGTACAGTGGGAAGTTTACAGCTTTTATCTCAAAATGCAATGCAGGTAATTCAGTGAGCTAAAAATATAAAATCAATGTAAATTATAATGATAATAATAATAGTAAAATCATCATCATCGCCATCACTTGGACTTGATCAGTAAGAACACTGCTAATTGAAATAATTTTTTCTCCTTTGCCAAGATTTCATGTTAAGCAGACTATGAAAATGATTGAGTAGAAGGATCTTATCCACAGACAATGAAACCAATAAGATTTTTTTTCTAATAGAAATTGTTGACTGTCTCACTAACTTAAGCGTCTTACGGGTTTTATTGTGTTTCACATATAAATAATTCAGACCTGCCCTCTAGTTAAACCAGTCACTAAACTGAAGATTATAAGCCACTGCAGTTCTGTTTCCATACCCTTTGAAATCATCAGCAAGGCCACCTGCTGCTTCAGGCAACTGGGGAACCAGAAGATGGTTCTGTCAATGTGGCTATGGTTAGCTCTTGTTCAACACTGGCATTTTCTTGCAGGTGGGTACATTGACACCTATCAATGTGAAGACTTCACTAGTGCCACCAAGGCAGGCGAGTGTAGATCTGCAATAGTTATTCTTCAGTGATAAGACAGAGAAGAGATGATTTTGACAGCTGGTTTCTTAAGTTGGAGGAATGGTTGTAGTATACACAGAAGCAGATGATGCACATGGACATATGGGGCACTTGCCCAACTTTGTACAGGATTTTGACAATAAACAGCAAAGTGTTGATGCCACTCTGCTATGTGGCAGTAAGGGAAGAGTGTAGAGCATACACTTCTATCTAGTCCAATGAATTTTAAACTTTTTTTTTTTCATTTCATTTGGGACACCATGTGAAAAATTTTCCATAGACCATTGTACACTTAACTAGAGAACCACCCTACTGACAATAGACTAGTTACTCCTAGTCGCTTACAACAAACCTCTCAGAAGTAATGAAGCCTGTAGAACCCCAAGGACCTGAAAAAAGAAAGGTTAAGCAATGCACTGATCCAATAAATTTTTCAGCTCCAAACATATCCCGTGAAATATAACCAAAGATCCCAGGAGTGGATAGTGGATATCATGGTCATTCATGCATGCAGGATAGATAAGCCACACTGGTCTATTTTCTGTTGAAGTCCTGCTATGCCATGAACATGAGTTCTTGGTGAAGGACTGTCTGATATTTTTTGTGAATACCCTGGCCCACCTCACCACTGATCCTCCAGTAGGTAGTTCGGCTGTTACCTACATGTGGACTGTGACCAGTTAACGTTATAATAGATTTGATTAGACTAGGTGACAGGCACTCGTGGGTCGTGGACCCTTAAACATCTGTAAGAAGGGTTTGGTTAAAGCAAATTGCTTCTTCTTTCCAATGAGCAACCTGAGCTCCCTGCAGTGGAAATAAGGATGTACAGGGCAGACAAGGTGTACAGCATGCATCTGACTCCAGCGAGAGTGTGGTGTGTGGAAGAGCTCCAAGACCGTGAGGCTTAGGTCTAGTGATGTGTGACTGTCTCTCCCACCTGCAAGGGCTCTTCACTTGCTAACTGTACAATAAAGTTTTGCGAAACATCACTCAAAATAAAACTAATGTACCTGTAGCATTTTAACAACCCATACTCCACAGCCTATAGACAAACAATAATCTTTAATTCCAGAAAAGCTACAGAACAGAAGACATAGTAAGCACAAAAAAATACATTTACACTCTTTCTTTTGATCACCACAAATCTGTGCTACAACACGCCAACTTCTTTTCTGACATTGTAAACTGATGGTACGAGGGGTTACTTTACAGTTCACTTCCACACTTCTTGACTTTTGTTCAGCTGGCTGGTTGGTATTGATTGCTCTGTGCTGACCACTCACCCCTCGCTCTGCGGTCAGATCTGAACCAATGGATGCAAAATACACTGTGATAAACAGTTGTAGCTAATAAAAGCCATAGGACTAAATAAGCATAAAAACTGCATTGTCCTTTGAGCCCATAGGTGTCTAGCCTCCCAAGCTGAGAGCAAGGTACATTTGCAAGTAGCAAGCAACAAGTCAGTGATCACTTTATGCCCACCCACACTGTACCTGGGCTCTGACCATTTTATATATTAAGAAAAAATAATTTGAGCATTTTACTACACAAAAGTATAAATATAGAAGGAAACCATATCTTTAATATATTCTAAACTACTAGAATTCCAGAAAGAAATTATTCAACCTCAGTTTTGGCATTAGTCTGTTTCTATTATTGTATTTTATTAAATTTTTATATAGTAATATTCTTACAAAACTAAATATTTATAAGAAGGTGCTAGTGAATTAAGACTCCACACAGAATTTCATTAAAAATCTTTGTGTTTTTCCTGTCCTATAAAAATAAATAGCCTTTTCTTCAACTGGCCAAAATATGGTCATTCTGAATAAGAGTACAACTCATCATCCATCCAAGTCGCTCTTTAACAATACCTTTTGTCTCTCTGACATAAGGCTACAATCATTGCTTTTTGAAAACTTCCACTCTTAAATGCCTGTAAAATTAAAAATATGTACTGAAAATCCTTTGGCTGCTTCTTCAAAAACACATTTTAAAGAATAATGAGACTTAATTTCAAAATAATTGTTTAATAACCACGGGGTTACACGTATTAATCCTGAAGACAGGAGTTTTAGAAGGCAAGGGCATAACTTCAGTGTGAGCCGAACTGTGCGGTTTGAGCAGCCCTAGGCTCCAGGTTGGATCACAGACTGGCTAGGCACTGCTGCCACCAGTAATGGTTCCCAGGACTACAGCTAGTGTAGCCCCCTGGATATTCATGGCAAGACAGACACACAACTGTGTTTCCTGGGGAAAGGGGCAGCCTCTCAGAGCCCTGCTGACACTGTTTTTTGGGTTAGTGGTAAGGAGCAGAAACTGATCTTGCAAACTGTTATTATGTAGCATGGTGTTTCTTCCCACCGCAGTGGAAGGCAGTTCAAGGCAGTCACCACCAAGAGATACAGCTCAGAAACAGAGAACAAAAAGGTTTATATGTGTAAAAGTGAGTCTTGTATCTGCCGCTGACAACAGGTAAGGCAGACTGAAGTTAGATAAATTGTTCCGAAGCCAATTGGATGAATCAGCTAGCAGTTTCCAATCAGAAAATTGTTTGGTGACAGTAATGCACCATATAGACAAGAGTGTCAGAACCTCAGCTAGAATAAACACAGTGGCACAACAACAGATTAGCTTTGGCCAGACCATCTTTTCTGGTTTACAACAACTCAAAACCCATTATGTTTTGTAGATTTATGCCAAAAAGCCCTGGAATAGCTCATTGTTAACACAATTTAAAGTGGGTGGAAAAATTCTTGGTGGTTGTAATGATTGTACCTTCAACAAACGAAAGTAAAAAGTTATTTTAATCTCTCATGTTAATCCTTCACTCGGTTTTGCTTTGTGTCTAAGTAATATTGTTTTAACACTTGTGCCAATGGAAGCCTTGCCAATATTTTCACAGAATGTTGATAGGTTTTGCCAATATTATATTAAGAAGGACATCTAGGAAATGCAAACTTTTAATAGACTTTTATGAAAAGTGATGTCTGTCCAGTATCTCATACCACTGGATAAAAAAGAAAACAAACTGAGAACTAGACCTCTGGAATATATCCATATTTCACATGACAAAGATTCACTCTTTGTCCTGTGAAATAATGAATATATATTACCATTATTTGCTTTCTGTTACCCAAATATGCTCACTTAATCTCACACTGTTCTTATCATGAAGCCCTAACAGTCTACAAGACAACAATAAAGATATATGAACATACAGAAAAGGAGAAGTAAAGGAAGAAAAAAAATGAGTGATGATACTGAAGTCATGAGACTAGCCGGGTCAGTAATCCTATCTAGTGAGTTCATTGCTTTTTTTCCTTCCCTTTACAGTCTTGTAGGCTCTACAACTGTGTACTAATTTAAAACTTAATGTAAGTTAGTATGTTCTTAACTGCTTTTCCAAAGAAACAGAGACAGTTACACATAAACTATTATGATGTTCTCAGAAATATGCAGAGAGAGACAATGAAAGTCATCAAAGAACCAAAATGTGGTGTAATTCTGACATTGAGCAAATCCCAGAATTTTAGTTTCTCCATGAAAAAAATGGGCCTTGGGCTGTAAGCCAGGCTGAATGGCAATGCTTGAGAGATATGGATCCCTTGAAATCGTGAAGGCTCAGCCTCTGAAACAACGCAGAGGAATGCAAGGGCTTCATCCAGCTCTGGCCCATGTTCTAACAACACCTCATTCAGAACAGACTGCCTCGATTTTTATGAATAAGTCAATTCTGATCAAAATTAATTTTGTCATATTGTTCATGCTTCAGAAAAAAATGGGAAAAGACAGGATAAAACTGTGAAGCTTAAGGCTTAATACTTCCAAGTTTTCATTAACATTAACTGCAACAAAATGTTCTAAATAAGTAGATTGCTACTAGTACTTATAGCAAATGGCATAAAAATATTTGGTTGAAAAAATGTAACAATGGATTGATGAAGAGAGACACTGGCAGAAAAGACATGAGTTTAGAAGCTCAGAGTCACAGAAGAGATAGACAGGACTGCGAGAAAGTATCCTGCAATAGAAGACAAGCAGTTTGTGTTTTGTTACCAGGAGAAGAGGAAGCTATGCAATTATAAAGGTGCAAAATGTATTAGGGACCAAGTTCTGCATAACAGCACTGTCCTAAATGGATGTAAATTGAATGTTTCAAAGCTGTGATAGTTAAACTTAAGATTTGTTTCCACGTAGAAGAAAAGGAAAGATTCTTCCCAGAGATAGGGCCTGAAGCTCTGGAAAGAAAGTTGAGGTTAGCACAATCCCTATCTTACAGGCATCAGGCCCGGGAAGGACAGCAGTGATATCATGCAATAGTAACAAAGAAAACCGAAGTGGGGTGATTAAGAATTGTGTTTTGGGCATTCTGAGCTTGCCCTGGTATTAAGTAGCACTGAGAAGACTGGAAAAGAATTTGAATTTAACTTGGAAGTAGTGTTTGTAAAGATCAACAGTAGGGGAAAGCAGAGGCAGGTTTAAGGGATGAGTCCCATGAAACCGCAGAGAAACTTGGGAGGAAAGCATGCAGGCTCCCCAGGGAAAGAGCAGCAGCAAATGTTCCTTGCACATATTGTTGCAACTTGTGTTTGAAAACTCAAACTTTTGTTTAAAGAGATGCACTGAGACACAGCTGAACATAAATAAGCTCTATTATTTGGTGATGGCAAGATGATTTCCAAGATCTAAAGGATAGCTCTTTAGAAACTAAATTTGCTGCAGTGTTTGGATCAAGCTATGAGCAATGAGGCAGTCGCTGTTGCCAAGAACATTGATATTTAATCAGTGATAGATTAATAAATATCAATTTAAATATTGATATTTAATATTATACAGGTTCTTTTCTCTCAGGCTCTGATTTCATGTCTGCTGGTATCTCATTGTCTCTTAAGTATATTCTTACTTCTTCCACTAAATTTAATATACCATAGTAACACTTCCAGCTAAGTTTAGACAAAGACTGTATAACTCCCTTAAATTGAGTATATTGTTTCAAGAACTGTACAGTACAAAATAATAGAGAGTTTGTACTCGTGCCTGTAGAGATAAACAGAGAATTATAAGCCATGGTCAAGAAATCTATATAAAAATCCATAACAGTTTTCTAAATTGTACCAGTTTTATCCTTGTTTAATTCCTTTTTTTATCCTTATTAAATCTTTCCATACAATTTTATTCTTTCCATGGTGTCATTTCCCCTTCCATATTTACACATTTCTTTCAACTATTTGCAAAATTTATTTTGAAAATGACAGACTATGGTGAATATGGGAATGCTGAGTACAGTGTGACTTTTTTACTGAGGTTTCATAGTAAGTTGACCTAGAATGAAAAGTTCAGTTTGCACTGAGAAATATGACAAGCATAGCACATCCATCATCAGTATTGAACACTGTAATCGTTTAACGTGCTTTTAACTTACCTGTAACTGGTAATAACTTGTAAACCACCAGATTTACAGCGTCTCAGGCCGTAGGAACAGTTAGGATAGTCATTCTCAGGTTGCCCTCTACTGTTTAAGGTTAGAAAGACAAGGCACCTTTTTACATGGCTGTAAAAAGCAAGAGTTTGGGCAAGGAGGCAATTCTGGGACTAAAATAGCAAAATAAAGGCTCGCACAGAGGATTTGCATCTCTGCAAAAAAACCATTTTAAAAGTTAACATCAGAGAAGTAGAAACTCTCTGAAGACGAGTTGAGCAATTGATGGAGCAAATATAGAAAGTTTAGAAATGCAACTTTATTTCTAAGAGACTGTAAAACTCTTACTTTTCCTGGAGAGCCACAGCTATAGGAACAAATCTTGTGTTGTAATATAAATTCCCATTCAAGTCAGTGCCACAAATTTGATTCTTAGAAGTTGGAACACTCAGCTGAAATTCCTGGCTTGGAGATTTTGACCTGGAAATGTGGCAAGAAACATTGACTTCTCTTCTTTTACATCTACTTTATAGATGTACAATTATTTGGTATCATATATATCAATTTTAAAAATCCAGGGGCTGTGCTACCCAAATAATTCTTCATTTCTTTCCTTCACGGAAATATAAAACTGTCTAAGTTTTTTTTTTAGAAAGAAAGTAACAAGAGAGGGTCTAGTGTTCACTGGCAATGGAAGGCTAGATTTTGGGTGATTCAGCTCTGCTGGGTGGAATCACTAAGGGAAACAGGTTTCTTTGAAATACTGTGATCATATTTAGGCTGTTATGAAAAAAACAAATTATTGCCACATGACATCACTATGGAGTATGATGGGGGGGGCGGGAGGAGGCTTGGATGTCTTTTGTGCATTTTCTCCATCAGTCTCATTTAGGTTTCTTACACAGCTCTATGTTTCTTGTGTTTGTTCTGTTTGACCTTTGGATATCTTTATTACTCCAAATTACAGCCACGTTTTGTGACCTTAACTTGAGCTTAGCGTAGTTTTTGTCTAGGACTGTGTATATTTAGGGTCAGTACCCATTAACTTCAATATAACATTGAATTAACGTAATAAATTCAAGAGAATGTAGTGTTTAGAGACCTCTCATTGCCTTTAGGGAGAAGATTTTTCGCCTCTAAAAAAAACAGTCTGAACTGACCCAGATGTGCAAGAACAATACTGACTGACTACACAGAACAGGTTCTGGGGTCCTTTGATCTTAGCCTCCCCATTTCTTTTCTAAACATCTTCAAAGGGCTGCCTTTCTGAAAAGAGAAGTTCACCCACCCTTGTTTGCTATCAGGCTCAACAGGAAGGGCACATGGAAGCTCTTTTACTTTATTGTTTGATTTATTTAAAAAGCCAATGTAAAAGGTCTGACATATGTGACTGTGATCCAGGACTCCTCAACACACAGCTTGGTTCTGAATCATGGCAAACTCTGAGCGTAAATAGCTACAAATGTATATAATGATTATTTAAGTAAGTCACAGTGCAAAAGTGAATGGTTTTTCCATTTATACACTAGTCTAACACAATAAAATTCCAATATGGTTAAATCCTGCCCAAAGTTTCCCTGTCAAAAAGATGAAATACAAAGAGATCTTGGAATACAGAGAAGTTCTTGTTCATTGGAAGTAGCAGTGTCTCCGATTTTTAGTCAGACTATTGGAAAACCTAAAAGAAAAGGTGTAAATAAGTGGCTTCTTTAATATTATTTATAGACTGGCTGATTCAGGGCTCTCAAACAATACCATAAATATTCTTTAAGTGTATCAAGTAGATAAGAAAACAATTACTTTAGACAATTTCCCAAAAACTGACAGACTAGACACCAGTAGCAACACTAAAGTATGATGCCAGGTCTGACCCTTCACAACAACTGTATATACTTCTTTATAACAGTTCAAAGTGGATGTGGTAATATTTTTTTTATGGTGTAAGGCAGTACAAAGACTATTTCATGAATACTTAAAAGTGTATCTATTTCTGCCACACCAGAATCCTTGAAAGAGTCCTAGAGTCATTATTCCAACTGACGTTCTATATTTTAAATCTTTTTAGAAAGAAGAAGACAGGTACTTCTCTGTCTTCCAAGATACGGACAGAGAAAATCAGCTTCTAAATGTGCCCCAGAGATCAATCAGAGAATCATAGAATCACAGAAAGTTTTGGGTTGGAAGGGACCCCTAGAGCTCATCTAGTCCAACCACCCCACAGAGAGCAGGGACACCACTAACTAGATCAGGTTGCTCAGAGCCCCATCTAACCTGGTCTTGAATGTTTCCAGGGATGGGGCCTCCACTACCTCTCTGGGCAACCTGTTCCAGTGTTTCACCACCCTCATTGTAAAGAATTTCTTCCTTATATCTAGCCTAA
>Ga0065711_1052102_pt1 | contig 10096 bp, 4 predicted proteins | sample Hoacrofraction12_FD_59098 | JGI IMG/M metagenome (GOLD analysis project Ga0065711, IMG submission 59098) | Hoatzin crop microbial communities from Cojedes, Venezuela - Epithelial fraction 12 v2 (version 2) | ecosystem: Host-associated > Birds > Digestive system > Esophagus > Crop | place...
AATCTTTTTAGTAGAGACAGCAGTGACAGGACGAGGGGTAATGGTTTTAAACTAAAACAGGGTAGGGTTAGGCTGGATATAAGGAAGAAATTCTTTACAATGAGGGTGGTGAAACACTGGAACAGGTTGCCCAGAGAGGTAGTGGAGGCCCCATCCCTGGAAACATTCAGGACCAGGTTGGACAGGGCTCTGAGCAACCTGATCTAGTTAGTGGTGTCCCTGCTTGCTGCAGGGGGGTTGGACTAGATGACCTCTAGGGGTCCCTTCCGACCCAAAACTTTCTATGATTCTATAAGACAGCAAGTGTGGTGTGAGCAGCCAGGACACATCAAGGGAAAACAGCCGGCTCTGGCTTTTAGAACCTTTGTAATTAAAGTCAGTGAGAGGCTCTGAGGAGAAAAGGCAGAAATGGGGGACAAAAAAAAGGTAATTAAATAAAGCTCATCTCGTTCAGGTAATATTTATTTATTTTATACACAGCTTATTCTCCTGGGCTGCCCAACGCTATCCAATATAATCAGAAGTATTGTACTGGAAAAAATCCACAAATTGCATCATCCTTCATGCACTGCATTAAATGTTCCAGCAGCAGCGCGAGCTCAGGAGCGCATCTCATCAGGGCACTGATGGGTGAAAGTGACGGGGACTAGTGAGGGGCAGAATGATGTCTGGCAATTCACAGTGCCTGTTAACAGGAGTGTTAGGCTGTGAGTGGCCTCAGAGAGCGACCTCCTGATCCGAGCGGTGAGTCAGCGGGCAAATACATGAAGAAAAAACAGGAGAGATTCTTAAAAACACCATAACCTAACACAAACATCTCTATTTCAACAAGATACACAACGTGTAACGCTGGGGACACAAGGTATGTTCAATTTAAGCTAGCAAAGAGGCGGCATGACTCCAGCCTCCTCCTGCACAGGGAAGGCCGTTGCCTACCTCCGCACTGCCAGGCCGTAGCACGGGGCAGGCAGGAGGCAGGCAGCGACTGCAGCAGGAATGGCCTCTGCTGGGGTCTCACCTCTGTCCTCCTCCACAGAGGAGTGCAGGCACCAGCAAAGCTGGGAAACTTCATTTTGACAAATTGTGTGAACCCCGATATTCACCTTGATCTCCAAGACTTCAGAGCTCTGTGTGTCTGGAGACGAGTTTACCTCGCGCAGCTGCGGCCCACAGGTTCCTCCATACTCCTCTCGGTACCACCAAGGTCCCTGCCCTAACAAGCTGAAACTGAACTAGGAGAACCAGGCTTAGTGGCTCAAAACAGTCCCGACTGTACCTTCTCCACCTTGCTGGCGTCTGCATCTAGTTTTGTCAAGCAACACTCCATTACAATTCTCTCAAGTAGGCCTTAAATTCGTCTAATTTGCTTCCCTTGGGCAAGAGACTTTACCCTCCTGAGTTGTGAATAACTGTCACGTTTTACTTTCTCATTCCAGTTCTGGTTGGGAAATCTCAACAATTCTCCAGCCTAGGAAGAAGGAATTGCTTACAAATGGATTTTTACTGGGTCCTAACGTTCAGCGGCGCAGGCCAACCCTACTAATTAGACAAGTTGATCTGTAGTGTTATGATAACAATGCCACATTGTACCTATTCAGATGGGGAATTACACTGAGAAATATTTGAAGTTGAAACTGAAAAAGTTAATCTACTGAAATCACAGTAAACGTTTTGTATTTACTCCAAAAATTAGTGGCTTATATTAATTCTTTATCTGTAAAAAAAAATCTAGATCAGAAATCCACATTTGATGTGATGACAAAGTGACAGAGTTGCTTTTAATTTGCAATTCATGCAACTTTGTATTTCAAGAGTACCTCAAAAACTTCTCCCGTACACAAAAAAGAATGGAACCTCTTAAGAAATGACTGCAAATGCAAGTTTTCTTTTGTAGTCTGATTTGTCCTTTTTTAGCATGCTTTCAATTTTGCAGCATGAAAGTACAGAAATTAAACACAACCCACAGGCACATGAACATCTGACCATCATTTAACCAGCTTTGGTTCTCACTGACCTTGGCAGTTTTACAAAACTTTTATTTCCAGCTGGTTTAACTGTTCTTGAACAACTTTTTTTCTCACTCCACTAGTCACAAACTGGCTTTTTGTACCGTCTATCATTCATGTTGTCTGCCTAAATGTATTTTTTTCCAGAATATGAGTTCCCTCACACAAAACGTCGACACTGTTATTTCGTACTTTTATGGTACCATACAAAAATTGGGATTTTTTCCACTCCTATAATCTTGCCAGAAAGCATTTCTGTTCAGCGTTCCTGCAACAGAGCCTCACTATAACAACTGCTACTGTGAGCAAGCTTTGCACGTGAAGGCAGAGAGACTTCCTTTGAATCCAGTCAGAGCTCAGCCATGAGTGACTGCAGAGAGCTCACAGAACAAAAACCACCTCTGTGATTTCTGCCTGTACCATAGGTAAATATCGCTATTTCTGGAAAGAGTTTTTATCTTCTCTGTTCTGTCTCTTTTTACTTTCTCTCTGTTAAGAAAGAGTTATTTCAATTCATGTCTGAGGCTTATTTCAATCCATAGTACTTTGGCATTTTTCTTTCAAATTTACAAGCATCACTTCATCCAGCTTAGAAATGTAGCTATGACTGGGGTCAACGCCTTAAACATAAGTACCAGTACTAGCATAAAAAAAAATATGAGAAGATGCTTTATTTCTTTGAATGCAAAGCAATTTCAAAACCTAGTATAAAATAAGGGGAGAATATCTGGTCTAAACATCATATTTGCAAATGCACGCCTGGAGGAAGGGTCCCCCATGGGAAGTCCTGTGCCCATGGCTGGCAGGAGCTCGGCAATGGCGAGGCCAAGCCAAGTCACTGTAATTCGGACTAGGAGAGGTTCTCTGTGCAATCTGCCAGACTTAGAAGTCTCCTTAATTTTTTTTCTACTCTTTTTTATTTAATTTTTATAAAATCTTTGTGATTTTTAAGAAATCCTATGCCATACGGATGGGAGGGTGTATCCCCATAGATCATAAAAGGGAAAAAAGTTTTAAAATCTTTTGTGACAAAAGAGGACTGGAGACCTCTTCAAATGTTGCCGTCTTGGTTCTCACTAGTGACTGGGACATGCCTGGGACGCACCGACTAACGTGACCCTGGGACACCCTTTTCTATGGCAGACTTCAGCTACCTTTGGACACCCTAGTGGGTGCATTGGACAAACAGAATATTTCTTAAAACATGCAATGAATACATTTGGATGTTGGACTCACAATAGACTTGGGTGAGACATGTTACTACCCAGGTGATTTCCAATGTCTAACACAATCCAGGTTAAGATAACAACAAAAAGAAAAATATTTCCTTACTAATTCCAAAGCAGTCAATAGTTAAAAACATTGATGAAGACAAAATTGCAGAAGCTGAATCATTCTCCAGAAAACTTTCCATAGAAATTCCTGTGTTTCTACTGTGTTTTCCCTCTTTCTGCATCTCTTCACCCTCAGGCTGCAACCCTTACCTGAGCACCTCTTTTTGGTGAAGCACTTAGCTTTTCATAACCAATCTGATCACTGAAGTCCCCCTCAATGTTTGCCACTGAGACTTAGTTTCTTTCCTTCTGATTCCCAAAACTGCATGGTCATTCTTCCTGTCAAAATAAATACTGTTTTGTTTCCTCAAAGATGCAAACATTGCATTGTAAGACCAGGTACCATCTCATGTGCTTGCCTGGTTTAATGAACATTTCTTTGCCTCAATCAGGGAAATGTTTCTTTCCTTTTCCTGCCCTTTGGTGACTTGTTGCACCTGTTGTCTTCTCCCAAGGTTTGTATTGTAATCTTGGGGGATGGTCTAGATGACCTCTAAATGTCCCTTCCAACCCTAAGCATTCTATGATTCTACCATTCTATCTATATGTAACCTACACAGACATGTTAGCCCATGTATAGATTGACTACTATTAAAATATGAATAGGATTAATCGATCACGGCACATTGCTGATTCAACAGATCAAGCATGACAATACTTCACAACTACCAGCAGCCATTAGCCAACACAGTTTAATTAAAATCTCTAAAAATTCAGCTGTCCATATTACTTGAATTATAGTACTGTGTTTGCAGATAACTACACACAAACATATATTTTCAATGAAATCTGTGCCCTTGTTCATAACTATATTAACAATCTCCTCTGTAAGAAAAGGTTCCACGTATGTGACCCCTCTCCATCTAATTTTTCTATATACATGGCATACCTCCTCCCAGTCTGCTGAATCCTTCTGTTTGACATCCTCTCTAAATTTCTTTTTATCTTTTCTCTAATTCTTTTAATTTGAACAGTTTATTACTCCACACAAACATAATCTAGATTAAACTTACTTCTAGCCTTGCATTTGGGCTGTTGTAATTCAGTTGTTCTAGTATAATAATAAACGAATATTGGCATATCTCAGGTATGTATTACCAAAAGCTGGAAAACAAAAGACACAGGAGTTCCACTGACAACCTAACTGCTAAACAGTATTTTTCTTTTCTAAAAATCTATAGCCTTGTAACAATGTTTCATCACTAGTTATTTTAATATTATTATGTGGTAATATAGATTCTACAGACAGGATAATAATCCCTTGCTATATTTCTTTCTGCTCACAAGACAGATGGGGTAACATCAATCAACAGATCCAGTCTTCAAACGATTGTATGACTAAGCCTTTCATTCCTTAGTTGCTGGGGACCAAGAACCACCGTCTTATATTTATTTACTGGTGCTGGTTTTGTGTAGGACTGTGCTATTTCAGCACACTTTCAATATTCTGGGAGGAAAAAGAGGACTAAAACCCATGAGATTACCTGTATTACACCATTTTCTCTTTCTTCTCCTCGGGACAATCTTTCACTATGTTTGATTCTGATTAAGCAGATAATTAATCAGACTAGTTTATCTGCTGAATCTTTTACATAGCCTGCAGTGGGCCAAGTCTTGCACATAAATGCTGCTCTTAGAAACACTGAAATATCCAGTTTCTGTAAAATCTGTGGCTCCCAGATTAATTAAATAAAAACAACATGAAGAGTATATTATGTAATACATTTAGCTCACATTTACAACTGGCAAGAGTTAGACCCACTTATTTCAAAGTCAGGTAAAAACAGAGAAACCTTGAGAAAGTTGTAAATTACTGAAAACCCACCTAATCACAAAATACGGGAAAAGAATTAGAAAAGAAAAAGAAAGCTATTTTAACTGAGACAGTTTCTGGAAAAAAAAAAAGCCACAAATGGAAATGGAGAAGCAATAAATAAAGCAAGATGTTTCTACTGAAATTAGAGGTACCAATGCCTGGTAGTGGAGCAAGTTCTGCGCACAAACCCATAAACAAAAAGGATTATAAAATATGTGAAGATGGTGATTGTTACTGCTAACAGTCTGGTTATACAGAAACAAGGGACAAGATGAAGCATCTGACTGCATTTTGCCAGATGTAGCATAAGTAGGTCACTATTCCCATGAAGATAATAGTTTTCAGTACAGATCAAAGTTTGCAAACACTACCTTCAAACTACTTATTTCCAGAAGCAACACAAAACCCAAGAGCATCCCTTCTTTCGCGTCATGGCTCTAATGCCACACAGTATGCTCCTAGCCATGTGTGTGCACTTGAACATAGATGCACAACTGCAATTACATGCTGCAGTGTTTTCTTCAGCTATTAAACAAATAGTATTTCAGCCAAGGGAAGCAGCAGAGCGGTTCCACCTAGAGGATGACTGTGTAAAAACTATTCATCCCTAATGAGTAGCTATTTTTAAATAAAGAATGGGCATAAATCATTAATACAGCACACTCAGTGTAATGGGCGTGCTACCTGATGTCATAGCTCCATGAATAATCTGTTTCTCAGAGCACTGTGTGCTTGGTTGAACTGGGCAGAAAAGATAATATTGTAACCATCAGAGTTATTAAGACCTACATCCTGGGCAGTCCTGGCAATATCTGCACCCACGAATAATGTTAAAGTACATGTGACTGGGAATGGCCTATAAAAGAGCTCTACAAGTGAACTTGTTCACTGAGCTGTAAATTTCATGTTCAAACCAAGGTGTGCAAACCAGAACACCTCCCTCAACATTCAGTCCTAATTTCATTTCATCTTGCCTTGAGCAGCAAAACTTTTTAAGGACTCCACAAAAGTCAAAAGCTTAATTTTCTGCTACACATAAAAGGCACACTAACCCGTTACTTAAACAAAGGGATTTTTTTCTACTTTTCTAAGATCAGTCAAAGAACTGACCCTTCAATAATCTTGTTTGGCCTCTTCCAGCCTATCCTGACCTTGACTCTTTCTGTTTCTTCTTTTGTTCACTAACCAACAACTCCCTTTTCTTTCAAGGTTCCTGCCAGAAGATGGTTAATCACACCACAACCATTACAAGACTTTTTCCAGAAGAGTTTCTGCTCATTGAAGCACTCTTGCTATGCTCACCACTTCATCAAATCTATCTTTTCAATTCAAATGTAAACCTTTTTTTTTATTTTCCTCTCATTTCTCTTTTATAAAGTTATTAATTTTGCTGCTGCTTCGGTTTAGTATAAATATAGTAAGAAAGACATTAAACATGGCAATCTTACTCAGAGAAGTCAGGAGACTCATTTAGTATTGTAAGACAGCCAGTTAATTTATCATGACTTCACAGTCTCATAAAATTGTTATGGAATGTCAACTCAAAATGTATTAAAATTGCCAAGAATACTTAAACTTTTCCTCCACCAATGAAGTCAGCAGGCATTGTACCCAAAGACATTACACCCTAGAAGAGCAGAAAGAAAAAATAAATGTTGAAAGCAAAAAATATAGCCAGGAGAGAATAAAAATACCAAACAAATAACAGACTAAGAAGGAAGGAGAAAAACATTTTTACCGAGTGAGGATAGCAAAGCTCACTGTGTATGAAGTGGGAGAAAAGGCCGAGGGTAAAAAGACTGTGAATTGAAATGAAGGATGAAAATGGGTTATATTTTACCTGTAACAATCTCTTAAGGTAGTTTTAGGTGTTTAGTTTTAACAAATACTCTTATTTTCAGGTTTCACAGAAAACATATATTTCTGCATACATAGTTGTGCAGCAAGATGCTCCTTCCATCAAAGAATCACAGCTTTGTGGAAAGGAAGCACCTCAGGCCTCTTTCCACATGATTTGTCCACAGCCACAGGATGAAGCAGCGGCAGGTCTGGAGACAGAGGTTACAAGTCCTGATTCCCACTTATTAACTCCAAGAGAATAATAATAGAACATATTGTTCTTTAGTGTACTACTTCTTGCAAATTTGCAACTTTTTTTCATGAATATAAGACGGGTTTCAGAAAACACATAGCCTTTTTAAGAACACCTTATTCAAAATACAGCTTCAGAAAACATTAAAATACATGCATAAAATCAAAGTCAAAGGAACTACTGGTATGAGAGAAGAAGGTTATGAGGGAAGCAGACATGTTTCACAAGTCTGAGCTTTTCTTGCCAGAAACAAAGCAAACAATGTCACTACTTTGATATACCCAAATTAGTGGAGGGTAACAAAATAACACCCTGGTTCAGCAATTAGTATTACCAATGGAAATATGAATTCAGCCTTGACAGGCGAGGATAAAGGAAAATAACTAACATGGGGTTCTCCAGTTCTTTATTTGAGTATACTTAAAGTTGTGATATTGCTGCTGACTTGAAATCTTGAACATTTTAAATCTATTATTCAAGCAGTTGCATTACATATGAAAGAGAGCAGGCCCTTACTGCATTTATTGTCACAATATTTTATCCACCAGCCATATTGTTGAATAATTTTACTTCAGAATGCACAATGAGCTATAAATATTCCATTTAATTCTCCTAAACATAATAAAGTTTTTCAAAGGAAGCCCCTTTTGCTAGTTAATTAAGTTCAACAGTTGCACCTAGGGAATATAGCAAGAAGAAAGAATTTAAAGAAAGGGGACAAGAAAATGTATTCTTATTTTGTTTCTTTAAACAGAGGTTTTGTATTCCAAGCTCTATGCTAGTAAAATGTAATGCAATCATTTAAATGCAGCCACAGGAATCAAAAATAAGAAATTATGACCACCTAATACATCACAGGGAAAAAACAAAACAATCGCAGCAATTGTGTGAAGTTTCCCTTGGAAGGACTGGAGGTGCAATGGAAACAGTTTAGCTTCAATAATGCTCCTCAAGGTAATGCACACAGGCTGTTAGATAACTGTAGCAGAGTAAATGCAGATAAATGTGATTTATTTCCCTTTAATTTGGGCAGTGTAAATTTCACCCTGGTTTGGCTGGTATACAACAACTAACAGAGTTGGTTCAGGTCACTTTCTCTTTAAATATTGCCACACCAGTTTATTCCACTTTATTCATTTAATGTTTTATTCCCATACAATCACAGCAAAATATTAGAAAAGTAGGGTACAGAAAAAATGCAGCAGGACTTCCAACAGATATTTAAAATACAGAAAGTATCCCCCAAATCCAGAGACTATGAGTTGCTCCCTAACAAGCTTTGTCAGCCATACTCACCCAGTACCGAGGACAGTCCAGTCACTTTAAAAAGTTGGACTATTTTTGCTAGTCCAGCCAATTCCTTTAAGCTGTAAATATACTGTGTTTATTCTAAAACATTTAATTCTCATCATCAGAAAACCACAACTTCTTTATATTTTCTTTCCTCCTTCCCAGCATATTGCTTTTCTGCCTAAAATACACAAAGAGGAGAATCATGGAGGTGACTCCTGACAACAATCAACAGCTGCCTCAGCCTGCAACTTCTGCTTGCGACGAGCTCAGACTTCCACTAAAACTGACAACAGCAGCAATGGAGAAACGAAGACAGATAGACGCCAGGCTGGGGTTGATGGCACAGGACTATTAAGCGTCATAGAAATAACCCTGGCAGGTGCAATCTTGGGAAGGGAAAATACGAGGCTAGGGCTAATGTCAACAGAAGGAAAAGCAGTTTGCAAATGTGAAGTAAGATTTCTGCACGTCAAAACCAGAGAAGTGGGGTGGAGAAGAGGAAAAAAGGTAGCTATATCTGGAAAAAAATTACCTTATAAATCAGCAATGAAGAAGAGAAAGGGAGATAGTGAGCAAAAGGAACAAGCAGGAGGATAGCATCTGCTATGATAAAGAATGGTCTGGTGAGCAATATGATTAAGTGATAGATTCAAAAGATTAAAGTATCAAGAGAACAGACAAAAAACCCTAGACCAAATCTGACACCAAAAAGAGAAAATTCACTCAGGAGGTCTGAGATATCCTCCAGACACAGGCACGAAAAGCCTGCTGTCTGGATCCTGCTCACTGCTGCAGGCAGAAAGCTCTCCAATTACAATCCCCACCATTAGGAAAGAAGCTTCTTGAAGCAAAACTATACCAAGGTCCTTAATTACATTAAACTAAAATACACAGCATAAGCCATACCATAAATTTCACTATTAATCTTTAAATGAAGCTTATATTGTTTCGGAATGCATTTTCTTAAGGGTTGGTTGGGGTTTTTGTATCAAATTGTAGTAGTCCTTTGTTAAGGATTAGAATCAGAGTAATGAATATTTGTCTTTCAGACATCATGTCAATGCTTTATTAAATTAGTTATACGTTTGAGAAAAATCTTTAAAACATTGGCTCAGGGTTATTCTGAATAGCCTTTTCAGCTAAACAAAAATGTCATACCATAATTTAAAAAAAGAAAACGAAAAAAAGGCAAAAATTCAAAAAGTCAACAAGCTGAGTTTTCAAACTACTAAATAAATACTAAATACAGTGTTGGGAAATCCAAACAACTAAAGATTTTAAGCTGACCCCACCTGGCCAAACAGAGCCGGGTATTCCATACCATGTGCCGTCATGCTGGGTTCCGGTGGGGTGGAGCTGGGGGGCAGGAACTCACTCGCGGCTCGGGAGGGCTCAGCGGCGGTTCGGTCCGGGAGAGAGGGTCTGTTCTGTGGGTTTGTTTTGTGTATTCCCCTTTTCTGCATCGTTGTTGTTGCTGTTCCCTTTGTTTGCTGTTCTGTTAAACTGCCCTTATCCCGACCCACCAGTTTCTGCCTCTTTCTTTCCATTCTCCTCC
>Ga0065711_1052103_pt1 | contig 10096 bp, 10 predicted proteins | sample Hoacrofraction12_FD_59098 | JGI IMG/M metagenome (GOLD analysis project Ga0065711, IMG submission 59098) | Hoatzin crop microbial communities from Cojedes, Venezuela - Epithelial fraction 12 v2 (version 2) | ecosystem: Host-associated > Birds > Digestive system > Esophagus > Crop | place...
CAGTGTTTCACCACCCTCATTGTAAAGAATTTCTTCCTTATATCCAGCCTAAACCTGCCCTGTTTTAGTTTAAAACCATTACCCCCCGTCCTGTCACTGCTGTCTCTACTAATTCTGGACTTTTAGTATGAACAGCAGCCAATATTGCCGGAAAGAGAGGGTGAGACTGCCTCTCACTCTCCAGAGACTCTAGAGGGACCTAAAGGCCAACTTATCGGAATATTTTAATTAAAAGAGTTGAATCCCACCTTAAGTGAGTCAGTTTTAGCTGAGCTACTTCGTTTGGGATGTCTGTATACCCCAACTGGTCAAAACCTCTCCTTCTCTTCCCTGTGCCTAGCAATTTTTTTGCCTTCTGCCTAAGAGGATAAGAGAGAAGAACAATTTAATAGAATGGTAAAATCTCTGTCCTTGAAAAGAGCAGCCCTAAGAGTTTGTAATCGCACCACTTGCTGGCATTAAGCAGTTTGTTCTTTCGTTTCATAAACCCTTGATGCACTTCAGGACGCGGCTTGCACCTGAGTGAACAAAGCTAAGCCGGAAGGCAGGGTGGAGTCCCTCAGCCAAGAGATCAACTGCCTGAGGAGCCCATATAAGGTGGGAATAGCTTCTCGTTTTCCACTCCCTTTTCCTCCACCCCATGCCTCTTTAGGGATCACAGAGATTTTTGGTGTTTCATGTGTACATCAGTTGATTTCTCCGGATTTCAAAGGTGTTACACTCCTGCACTGCACAAGCAATATCCTAAGGAATCTGTTTCAACTTGACGATGAAAGTAGAAGCCGGGGAGATTAAGCCAGAAAATCCCTCTTTGGGTTTTCTGCAGTGAGCCTGAAGCCATGGCACATGGAGAACACCACATCTCCTTGTCTCCACACTGTGGAGATCTGCAGGGAAACACTTCTGGCGCAGATGACTGAAAATCTTGCTGCCGCCCCCAGGAAATCGCTCAGCTCCAAGCATCCATTTCGGACACCTCCGTTACTGTGCAAATGGACCACAGCTGAAGCCTGGACACAGATGACATCATTGCTGATGTCAAAGCTCAATGTGACACTGCCAGAAGAAGACGGGTTGCTGTGGAGTCCTGGTACTACAGCCCGGTGAGCCATTACGGGCACTCACAAAAGTAGTTATGCCCCACTTTTGCTAAGGGCTCTGCTTTTTCAGAGTTGCTAATCTGGGTTGACCAGGTTTTTTAACGCTCTGCTTTCTTAGCCACCTGCTGTGTTTTCCCTACGCACGATGCATCCTCTGTCAGTGTCTTCACACACAGAGCTGCTGCTGTGTAAAGAGTCACTTGTGTCCCCCAGTGACAGTGGCTTTTGCCTTAAAGCTCAAGATCCGGGACGGCGGCCACAGAATCACACAGTAGGTTTAACTACTGAGTCATCTCCTCACTCTGGTATTTATTTGCATCGCATTTTCTCTCTCCTCAGTGTGAGGAACTGAGAGAAACCACTGGCAAACACGACGACAGCTTGTGTAACACAAAGAATGAAATTGTGGAGCTGAATCGAGTGATTCAGAGACTGACTGGAGAATGTGAAAACACCAAAGCCTAGGTAAGGATGACTCAGGGGCAATAATGTGTCAATCACAGTTCCCAGGCTGTGGCCTTCCAAAACTCCTCCTCTAGACCAAGGGAGAAATAAAGCTGGTTTTGATGGCTGCTCAATTCTAAGACTCGCCTGTAATCCGGAGTACAGAGTAAAATGGTCTATTACAACTAATAACGGAACTACCATCAGTACAGACCTGCAGTGAGAAGACAACATATACACCAAGGTCTGACCCAGGCAGAGAGAACCGTGCTAGAGTTAGAGGTTTACCTATAAAGTCTGAAAATATCGTGAAGTGCAGGTGGATAAATGTACAGACAGGAAGATTCAAGAGCTCTGAACTATTCAAAGCACATGCAAATAAGTGGCAGCAATGGAAATCTCCTACCCGCAGAGATGCAAACTGGAAGAAGCCATTGCTGAAGCTGAGGAGCACAGGGAAGTGGTTGTCAAGGATGCAAAGTGCCGACTCTCTGAGCTGGAGATACCCCTGCAGAAGGTGGAGCAGGACATGGCCTGTGAGCACCAGGAGCTCATGAATGTCAAGTTGGCCCTGGACATCAAGATCGTGACCTACAGAAAGCTGCTGGAGGGTGAGAAGAGCAGGTGGGTGCTGGTACAACCTCATAGGATGGTTACAGGGAAGAAACAGTAACATGTCTAACCCCAAAACCACCTTTCACAGTCTGCCTGATGAGCCATTGCCTCTGTCACTGCAGTAAATCCCCCTGAGACCTGACATCCTAAGGAGTGACGCTTTCCAAAGCACTTTCCAGCATTTGTGGACCCAAAGGCCTTACAAAGTCAAAAGCTCCTAACACACTCAGGCATTTAAGTTTTCCTCCAAATGGAAGAACTTGCATGAATAAAGATGATGTCTTGTGTAGCCTCAGGTCTTACCAAGCCAAAGGCTCAGCCACGGTTGTGTCTGGCCACCTTCGTCACCCCAGCTGAGATGACTGGGTATCTACTCATGTGCAAGCTAGCTGAGGGGACAGAGGCAAAGCCCGTGGCCAGGACTTGTCCACACTTACACAGGCAGAGCCAAAGCAAAACTCTTTCCCTGCTTGGGCATGATACTGGACTCAGCAAGACTTCCTCAGGGGCGTGAGCTGAGCAGTTGAGTCATGGCAGGTCCAAAGCACCTGCCTGGCCTGCTGGCAGCTTCCCACATCCCCAGACCTCCAAGTTATCGGCCACTTATAGGGACACACACTAAATACAGACTTTGGTTTTTCATATCTCCATTTCCCCCATCCCCCTAAGGCTGAGTGTAGATGGTGGCTGTCCTGTGAATGTTTGTAGGACAAATCCCTGCTCCTACCAGTCCCCCTGAACCTACTCTGCAGAATGGAAATCCCGAGCTGAAATACTTTCTTTGCAGCTGTGTGCCGATCCCCAGGAAGAACCGCATGCAACACTGACCCGTGCTTTGGTGGCAGCTACTCTTCCAGCAGCAACCGTATTCAGAAGCAGAGGTCTGGTGACCGCAGGAGGTGTCAGTGGCAGAAGCAGCTTCACCGGCTCTGGAGACATCAGTGCTGCGTGTACCACCACGGGACGATACAGCGCTCTGAGCGGGAAGAACTCCAATGTTGAAGTCGTCTCCTCTACAATCTCCTAGCAGGTTAAAACACTAAAAAAGCCAACAAACCTTTGAAAGGAGGGTCCTCACTCCATCAGCTCATGTCAGCAGCAGCCCGCTGGCAGCCGACGCAGAAAACACGGGGGGCATTTTAAAGCTTTCAGTCCAGTCCGTGTTGCTTCTTCCCTGCAACATTTACTTCTGTTATGAAATCTGCTCTTTTTGTTACCTTGTGCTGTAGCTTTACAAATTGGCTCTTCCCAACATTCGCCTGTTCCTCCTGGGTTGCGTAGGCCTAGAAAAGCCTGGGCAGCAATGAAGTTTTAACTAGGCAGTGCACAGTTAACACAGTGTACGCATCAAGGAACCACTCGCCTGGGAAGCTACAGGCTTAAAATTATCTCCAAGTGACAGAAGTTTCTGCTCCTCCAGTGTATGGACACGATTTCAAAGAAAAGTTAAAAATCAAAGGGAGCAGAGGAGTCTTACCTAGATCACCTGATTCCTCTATGATGCTCGTTGTTTGCCTTTATCTTGTTTTTTTCTCTGTTTCTCCCCAGTAAACTGACACAGCAAATGTGAGATCACATGACATAGCTTCTCTTTTCAGAATTACAAAATGGCATTAATAAGACAATTAAAAAAAAAACCCTGAAGTCAAATCAAGGCTGATGCAATCTCTCATTAGAGTCCTCAAGAGATCCACCAGCTTTTGGAAAGTGCAGGGCGCAGAGCTGGTCCATGGGAACAGGGAGGGAGATGGGGGGGCACAGCACGTGTCCCCCACCATGCTCCTCCCGTGTCCATCACTCAGCAAACATCAACCATCTGGCCTAATCCCCTAAAGCCAGGATGAAAGAGAGGGGGGAAGCCCCAAGGGCCTGAAAATCACCCTGGTGTGACAGACCTGCTAAAAGTGCCTACGGCCAGAATGGCGTGATTGCATCTGGGATGTGAGACATCATGAGAACAGGAACTAAACCAGGGGATATTTTCCTGCTCTGAAGCCTCTGGTAGGCTAAAAAAGGAGGAATTTTCCCATCAAAAAGTTTTGCTAAATCAAAATTTTTTAATTTTTTTTTTAATTGAGATTTTTCCATCAAAAAAAATGTAACACCAAAACGTCTAATTCGAACACACTCAACCCAACTTGAACTATTTGGTTTAACTGAGCTAGCTCAAAACATTTTGGGGTTTTTTTTGGAGTCAGTTCAACAACATATTCAACTACCCTTCCCTGTGCACTGGAAAACCTGTAGCTTTACCCACTGTCCCTCTCTCCTTCTGGGCCCCTGCACGACCAGCCTCCCTCAGCCTCTGTCCTCAGACTTCTGTCCAAAAGTGCTGCACAGCTGCATTTGCTGTTGCTTGTCTTGTCAAAAGCAGAAAGCATGACCTGGGATGACAACGTGGAGAGAAGGGATGCAGCCACAGAGCCATAAAATACAACTACAGTCTGGAGCAACGTCGTCTGACATACAAGGACTGAGGACACCCTAAAATCACAAGATTTACACCCTAAAATCACAAGATTAACTCTAGATCTTCTCATGCCCCATTCCCCCACGGCCGGCCGTGAGCCCTGGAGCTGGAGTGTCCCAGGGCTCCCAGACCCTGCTGCAAAGCCGGTAATTTTGGCTTGCAAGTATAACCAACCTCCGAACAGGGAAGGGGAAATAAATGCAGTAAACAAAACAAAATCATTAGTTTGAAACTTCCACCCTGCCTGTACGAAACACGCCGCCCTCCCACACAGCGACGCAGGCACTGACGCCGTCCCCATGCTTCCAAGTCCCTGGACACACCGCGTGCATGTGAACAGGAAAGCCAGGAAGAGCCCGAGCCCTGACGCTGCGATGAGGGCCCTCGCCCAACGTAGGAGGCAAAGGACCAAGCCCGGCCCTGCCCCAAACCCGGTGGGAACTTCACCTTCAAGCTGAAGGATGAGGGCAGGAGAAGACGCCAGTTCTCTGGGGACTGGGCCAATATGAGTGTCTGCAAAAGCTGCCGTGTTCCAAGCACCGGTTTCAATTTCAGCTAATCAGCAATTCCCCCCTAAATAAACTGCCATGTTGGAAAACACTCGTATCGGCAACCTGCAGAAAAATCACCTTGAGAAATAGATTTGGCCCCACAGATGTTTCCCTGGCACTAAAACCCATTGCCTTCTTACAGGCAGAACCAACAAAACATTGCCTTTTACCACTAACCTGCCTGCAAGACTTTGTTGATTAATTCTCTGTAAATTCACATTTATTACTGACAGTTTTCATTAAAGAGCAGGTTGAATCACATTCTCCTTTAAAGTTTTTAGGTGCATGCTGAGGTACCAGCAAAATGTAAAGGCCTCCTTTGACAGAAAAGTATTTCACATCGTCGAAGTCTCGCTTCCACTTCACCCAACGTGTAAAAAGGGGAACGTGCAATTTTTACCGTGGGTCCTGAAAACAATTCACCCAGCGCAACTCCCCTAATTTTTGTTGCTATTACACAAGACCTATAAATGACCCCTCTGACTTTACAGAATTCTTCAAACCTTTACGGGGCAAACACGCTGCTGCCTTCTCTGTCAGTAAGCGCAATATATGCTAAGCAGTTCACGTTCTTTGCATCATAAACATTTTGTGGAAGTTTCATGCAGCCTCGCCCCATTTTCCACACAAATAAAAGGAAGAAGGCGCTCCGCTGTGATCAGAGGGAACTGCACCCTGGAATCTGCTCCCAGCACATCGCCTGCACCAGTCCCTCTCCCGCCAGCAACCATGACCCGCTGCTCCTACAGCATCAGCTCCGGCCATGCCACCAGGAATTTCAGCTCTTCCTCTGTAGCTCTTCCCCGGAATCGATGCAGTTTCAGCATTGCCTCGTGTCACTGGGGTGGTGGCATGGGCTGCCGTGGTTTGGGTTATTTCAGCAGCAGAAGTCTTGATGGTGTGGCATTCTCCAGGCCAAGGATAGCTGTTGGAAGATGTCCTCCTCCGAGGCGTGGATATGGCTGTGGTGCAGCCGGCATGGGGTTCAGCTGCAGAGGTTCTGCTTTTGGCTACAGGGTTGGTGGAGTCTCCAGGCCATGCACCATTGCACCCATCACCATCAATGAGCACCTGCTCCAGCCGCTCAGACTGGAACTCGATCCCAACACGCAAACAGTGAAGTACCAAGAGAAGGAGCAGATCAAGACCCTCAACAACAAATTTGCTTCTTTCATCAACAAGGTGAGCTGAGAACCCCTCCCGAGCTCCAGCTGTGAGGCACCAGAGTCCAAGCGAGGTGTCTAGCACGGAAAGGGCATGAAATCCTTGTAGGATGGCTCATTTTGGACACTGAGGACAACTCACATAAGGGTGCCCGTTGAGCACCACAGTGTTCGTGAGCCACTTGGGAAGCTTCAGTGGACCGGCACTGTTGCTTTGATCTCTAGGCCTGACCACATGGAGGGAATAAGCTAAAAGCAGTTTCATCAGCCTTCCAGTTCCTTCCCAGTCCTCTCCACACATCCTCCACTTACTGCAAATCTCTCCTTTCTGGAAGTGATGAGGTTTTTGTGCATTTCCACATGGGTGGCCCAAGACCAGCCTATGCACAAAAGCGCGGCGGATTAGGAAACGCTGCGCTCACGTGTGCCAAGAGCAGGCACACACGTTTCACTGCTGTTGCATGGACACCGGCTCACACAAGACCTAAATCCTCTCCTCTTTTCCTGCTCTGCTTTCTGCGATTCAGGTTCGATCCCTGGAACAGCAGAACAAGGTGCTGGAGACCAAGTGGAGCTTTCTGCAAGGTCAAAAGCACTGCAGGAACACCATCACGCCCATGTTCAGGGCTTATATTGGTAACTTGAAGAAGCAGCTGGAAGCACTGGGGTGCGACAGAGCCCAGTTAGAAACAGACCTGAGAGCAGCACAGCAGGTTTTGGAAACCAACCAGCAAATGTAAGTACAAAACAGAGAAATGTGAGCACAGGGCTCAAAATGTTGTTCAAGATTTGTAAACCGGCAGAGACCATGAACTTTTTGTGGTAGTAAATGGTTCCCAGAGAACTAGCAGGCACATGGAGAGATCTGCCAGCATCCAGGATACAAAACAAGGTCCCATTTTACAGATATTGAGGAAACCAAGGATGTCCCTCTTCCAGGTTCTCTTCCTCTCCTTCCTAACTCAAGGAAACCACATATAGAAATGTCCAGCAGCTATTTGCTGTTGAGGAGGTCGAATGAAAACAGTTCTGCTGCAAATTTGTAAAGACGCAGAAACCTCTCTGAAAACATGTTTGCTTTCCCATGGGCTACAAAACAAGAACAAAGCATCTCAAAACACTGCTTTGGGAGAAGGAAAAAAATTAGGAGTTTCAATTTGTGAACGCAGGCCTGCAGAAATGCAAACAGAGATGTAATTGCACTGAACTCTAACAAAACTGAACTGAACTCAAACAAAATCTCCCATTTTCCCACACAGGTACAAGGACGAATGCAGCCAGCGGACGTGCACCGAGAGCGAGTTTATAACCCTGAAGAAGGTGAGCAAGGGGCTGTTTGAATTCTCCTCCCCAGATTCAGGTCTTTGGGGTGCACGCAGTGACTTCTTTCCCAGAGCAGCTCACAAAACAAGGGCAAGCAGGAGCTGGTGCTTGGGTTTGCTCGAACTCAAATCAGCAGCAGCTGCCTCACTGGGAGCTGGTGCACGGTCACGGTACGAGCACTGCAAGTCCCTCACCCCAAGGGGAGCCCCGGGTCTGTTCTCCCTAACAAACTTCCTTCTTCTATCCCCAACGCGTCTCCAGGATGTGGAATGTTTTTTCTTAAACAAAGCAGAGCTGGAGGCCAAGGTGGAAAGCCTGAAAGCAGAGGCTGAACTCCTGAGAATGTTCTACACAGAGGTAAGAAGCCTCCCTACTGCTCCAGCCACCATTTGCGTCTCCCAGTTGGGTTTTGAATTTGCTTTTCTCACCGGACAGAGGAAGGGGGGGGTGACACAGGGCAGCGGTCATCCCTTTGGGTGAGTGGTGAGACCTGGCAATTCATCTCTGCTTGGTCCCTGCAAAGGAGGACAGTGCAGGTGACACACCAGCGTGGGGCTGGGCTGCAAGCACTGCAGGACCAGCATCTCTCTGACCAGCTCAACCCCATGTCGCCACCAGGAAATCCACCAGCTGCGGGCCCGGATCTCAGCTACCTCGCTGATCATGCAGATGCACAACAGCCAAGATCTCGACTTGGATGGCATCACTGCAGGTGTCAAGGCTCAGTACGAGGACATTGCCCGCAGGAGCCAGGCAGAAGCACGGGACTGGTATGAAAGCAAGGTGAGAAAACCTGGCAGAGGGAGGGTTTGGGTGCAGTTTCTCTCTTTAGGCCAACTTCAAACCCAGAGAAACATCCCCCTCTCTCCTGATTTGCTTTGATTTAACTCAAAGCGTGCGTTTTCAGGATATGCAACACTGTCTTTTGGGCTTTTTTAGTTTAAGGAGCTGCGAGTCACTGCAGGCAGAAACGCTGACAGCCTGCCAGAGGCAAAAATCAAGATAGCTGAGCTGACACGGACAGTCCAGAGACTGAACGGAGAAGTCAGAAGAGCCAAGGACCAGGTGACCACAGCCAGGTCTGGTTGTTTCAGCAGGGCAGAGAGTGAATTGCTGTTCCTGTGAGCTTGCACGACTAAATTAACTGGTGTTGTAGCACCTTGCAAAGGGCGTTCATGAGCTGGGACTCTGCCACTCCACCTAGGGCTGCATTAAAGCTCAACTCATGGAACATCAAAGGGCAGATGTGGTTACACCATCCCATCCCCTGTGAGCAATGAGGGAGAACTGAAACTGCATGTCCAGCTCCCCCAAACCCCTGCCAGAGGGGACTGTGTATCCATCTTACCACAGGGCTGAACGCACAGCCCAACTTCAAACCCATCTCTTGGTGCCAGGTCCTGCACTTGGGTCACAACAACCCCACGCAATGCTACAGGCTTGGGGAAGAGTGGCTGAAAAGCTGTCCCATGGAAAAGGACCTGGGGGTGTTGGTCAATGGCCAACTGAACATGAGCAAGCAATGTGCCCAGGTGGCCAAGAAGGCCAACGGCAGCCTGGCCGGTATCAGCAATGGTGTGGCCAGTAGGAGCAGGGCAGGATTTGTCCCCCTGTGCTCGGCACTGCTGAGGCCACACCTCGACTCCTGTGTTCAGCTTTGGGCCCCTCACTACAAGAAGGATCTTGAGGTGCTGGAGCGCGTCCAGAGAAGGGCAATGAGGCTGGGGAAGGGTCTGGAGAACAAGTCTTACGTGGAGTGGCTGAGGGAACTGGGGTTGCTTAGTCTGCAGCAGGCCAAGGGGAGACTTTATCACTCTCTACAGCTACGTGAAAGGCGGTTGTAGCGAGGTGGGTATCGGTCTGCTTTCCAAAGTAACAAGCAATAGGATGAGAGGAAATGGCCTCAAGCTGTGCCAGGGGAGATTTAGATAGGATAGTAGGAACAGTTTCTTCATTGAAAGGTTATCAAGCATTGGAACAGGCTGCCCAGGGAAGTGGTTGAGGCACCATCCTTGGAGATATTTAAAAGACGTGTAGACGTGGCTTAGTCACGCAGCATGCTTTAGCACGGGGGTTGGACTAGATGATCCACAGATGTTCCTTCTAACTCCTACCATTCTGTGATTCTGTGCGGACTTGGCAGTGTTTGGTTGAACACAATGATCTTGAAGGTCTTTTCCAACCTAACTGGTGCTATGCTGCATTACATTTGAAGATAGCCAGAGACAGGCAAGACTGACCGTGTCTTGCTCCTTGCAGCGCTGCAAGCTGGAAGCCGCCGTGGCCAAGGCTGAACAGCATGGGGAAACCACCATCAAGGATGCGAAACACAAACTCTCTGAGCTGGAGGCCGCCCTGCAGAAGGCGAAGCAGGACCTGGCCCGGCAGCTCCGCGAGTACCAGGAGCTGATGAACGTCAAGCTGGCCCTG
>Ga0065711_1052104_pt1 | contig 10096 bp, 4 predicted proteins | sample Hoacrofraction12_FD_59098 | JGI IMG/M metagenome (GOLD analysis project Ga0065711, IMG submission 59098) | Hoatzin crop microbial communities from Cojedes, Venezuela - Epithelial fraction 12 v2 (version 2) | ecosystem: Host-associated > Birds > Digestive system > Esophagus > Crop | place...
GTGGTGCCCAGTGACAGGACAAGGGGCAATGGGCACAAACTGAAGCAGAGGAAGTTCCGTCTGAACATGAGGAAGAACTTCTTCCCTCTGAGGGTGACGGAGCACTGGAACGGGCTGCCCAGGGAGGTTGTGGAGTCTTCTTCTCTGGAGATATTCAAGACCCGCCTGGACAAGGTCCTCTGCAGCTTGCTGTAGGTGACCCTGCTTTGGCATGGGGGTTGGACTAGATGACCCACAGAGGTCCCTTCCAACCCCTAACATTCTGTGATTCTGTGATCTTCCAGTAAAACTTTTTCCAGCAATTACGACACCTCATCAGTGGCTTTAAGAAGTGTGCTGTATCTTGGCCTTGGCCTCACTACACGCCTTTCTGGGAATGGGATGCTGAGAGGTGAAATGTCATGCCAGCTCAGATGTTGTTTCGTAAAATCCCTGTTATTACTTCAGAATGCCTAATTTTTTTCAGTGTTTCTTTTAGGTTAAATTTTAGATAGCATATTCTGAACACAAAGTAAAATGATTATTTCCTTCTGCCCTGGCAGCTTGTGATCACTGCAGTGCATATTTGTGTCTGAAAACCTTCTCGCTGCAATCACAAATCAATCTAATGCAGTTGCCAAAGACGGCAGCAATATACAAGTTTGCAAAAGCATCATAAACACATTTTAATTCTTACCTCTGTTTAAATAAATGTTTTGTGCTGAAGAGATACCCCACATGACTAATATATCCCCACGCTAATTCTTTTGTATCTCACAGAAACGTGCATATATATATTCTACTCATGTAAAGCACGCAGTCATGTAAATGAACACATTCTGGCTACTATTTATTTACCGATAATATCCAGAGAACCAAGTTCTTCTGTCCAACATTTGCCAGAATATCACCCTACTACTTATAACGAGAAGATTGGGTACACAGTGATAATGAGGACAGTTATTCCATGTTCACTGCAAGTGGATTAGTTTAAATGCATTAAACCCACACACAACCAGAATTAAAGGACACCTAAGGCAATCTTCTTTAATTTAATTAAATAGGTCTAATTCTGAAGAGGAAGGATCCATGCAAACGCTTTATGCAGTTAACTTCAAATTCTTATTTTAATTAATTCAGATCCCTGCTGCAACCTGAAATCACAATCTCACGTCAACAAGCTTAGGAAAAACAGCTGCTTGTTTTCAAAATATACTTGTCAAAATGCTCACCCTACCAGTGGCAATGGAAAAATTTGACTCTAATTTGGAAGGTTCAGGATTTCACCTGTTGTTTTTAATTTCGTTAAAATCTGTCTATCCTGTCCTACATCAATCTCTGCTTTTCCTCCAATTCACGACATTCCTAAGGCTGGTGTATTACTCCCTCTGCTGCTTTCCCGATTTATGCTAGGCTAGATGTAACGTCTTTGTCCTTTTAGATGAGATCACTGTTCAAAGTTGTTCCTTGTCGGCAGGTTCTCAGAAGCTGGAGGTGCGAGTTTCAGCCTTGCTGTTGATCCACACTGAGAGTTGCCTTGACCAACAGGTGTCTAGATCCTCGGGAATGAACATCCAAAGCTGACCAGAGCTGCAGCAGACACTTCAATTCCGAGTTTGTTCTTGCCTGTAGAAACTGGTTTGCCTTAACTAAGGTATTCCTGTGAGGAACGAAGCTCAGCTAGATCTTTGTCCCCAGGGAAGCACAGCTACCTAAGTGCCTTATATGACAATATGCATTTTGCAGACTGAAGCACCTCGCTGTGGAAGGTTATTCTGCTAAATCAGCTGCAAGAAACAGTGTAAACAACTTGGCATGAAGGTAAGTAGTTTTAGTCATTATTTCACTCTCCTGTTTCTGCACAGGTAGTATTGAAGATAGCTCACTGATAAACATGCTGTGATTCCATTCCCACAATTTACATCTGCCTAGTGCATCCCTGAAATATCTTTGATTATTTCAAAGATCCCTACTGCTTTTAAACTATTATTCTCAACCAACCGCTGTTGGATTTCATCTTTCAAGTGTAGAAGATTGGGAACAAAAAAAAGCCTTTTTATTGCTGACAAGTCTCAAATGGAAACAGAGGAGTTTCTCATCCTATCCCTGGTCCCAAGAATTCTTCCCCTCCTTCCAGCCAATGCCAGCAATGCTGCATGAAGAAAAAGAGTGAGCTTTGTCAGTGCTGAACAGAAATGTAAACAACCTGTATGAAGAAGCTGCAAATTTAAGTCACATATAATCTAAATTGTGACTCTGTACACTCTAAAGTGGAGGTGATAAAGCATGCAGAGAAATCAAGCAGACGTGTTTTAAACTACCTGGATGTGCCAGGAACAACCATTCAAGCAGCAGCACTATCTGACCTTCCACATAACAAACACAAATGAGACTACTATCCTATGTGGACACCATGCTGGGGAAGTAGAAGATGCCTGGGTCCCATTTACACACAGTTATAACTTTCATGCTTCCAGGAGCACAAGCACATAAAAGAAAAACTACAAACAGAGGGAACCAGAAAGGCGAGTATTTATCAATACGGAAAACTCCGTAGGAGGCTATAAAACTAACCATCAGTGCTATCATCAGTAGGAGCTATTCAAATCTGTTTACAATTTCCAAAACTGGCAAAGCAGAGGACCTTTTCACACCATGTGTAGTCACACTGAGGAACTCAGAGACCAGGAATTCCTTTAGAGAAATAAGCAACCTGCAGAGCTGTATCCATTTCATATTAAACAGTATTCTGGAAGGGCTTCAAACACCAAGCTTCTGAGTTTAAAATCTTTAATCATATGTGAGAAGAAAGAGGTGTGATTATCGCACCTCCTGGAGGATCTCTTGCACAACCTTCTGATATTTTTGGCATTGGTACCTTCAAAGCCAAACTACTGGATTTAACTGGACTTACATGGTCTCCTGCTCTGATCCAGGCTGGAAATTCCTTTCTGGTGTCAAGTTCCTCTATTGAAAAATAGAAAAAGAAAAAAGAAAAAGAACAGTCTAGGGCAAAAGAAAGGAACATTGCCTAGGGCATAATGTTTTAATGTCTTGAGAGACAGCTTTGCTCTAAAGACACAAGGAGATAGCGCTGACTGGAAGCAAGCACACAGCTACATGGTATCAGTGGAAGTCTCGCTTATTCTTAGGCAGAGAATAAGCAGCTCTCCATGTGCCAGAGGATAAAGAGGAAAAGAAGATTAACACAGGCTGGTTGTAATAACACTCCATATCTGCAGGAGGAAAAGGCATTCCCGTCATAAACAGAAAAGTCGAATGATGAGGTGTGTGGAAAACCACAGAGCAGAGCTCAAGAACGGGTGTATAGCAAAAAGCTGAACGAAGCCTAATCCCGTTCCTCAAAGTGATGAAGGGCTGCACAAGCCCTTCCTCCACTGTGATGTTTGCAGCCATGTTCATCTCTGGCAAAATGTAGATGCCTCATTATTGATTTACTGTTGTGGCCAGTGTATCTTGGCAGCAGAGAAAGGGGCTGACCATATTCTTTTGATTTTCCTTCTGGTCCCTCTCCCTTGGCCTAACAAGGTGCTTAGGCTGTTCCCAGGGGGAAGGGTAGGAATGGGCAGCCATTCACAGTAATGAAAGCAACGACACCATTTTAAAACTTGAAATAATTCCTGATGAAAAATTGTTTAAATCATCAGACATCAGCCGTGGGCAAAAGCAGTGATTTTGTAAATGACTGTATCCTTCATTATTTGGTAAACAGAATGCTTCTCACAAAGACTAAATGAATTGTAAGGGGCATGTATTGGGGGCTAGACCTAGAAGGATGTGATGTTTCAGACATCATCTTATTCCTCTCAAGATAAAAATAATTAAATAAAAATTCCTCTATGTTGCATATGCTGACTACTATTCAAACCAAAACCCAGTAGCAATAAAAAAAAGTCTTGCATGCTAGATCCAGTCCCTGCTACACAGCCCATGAAAAATTAATTGGCTGAGGTTTAACTAAACCACACTAACAGGAATAATATAGCTTAGATCTATTTCATCAATTACTTACTATTCCATGCAGACTCAAAAGCTTTCAAACTATACATCTGATTTATTTTACACAGTGATGGTTGTACTACAAAGACAGGTTGGGATACATCTGACTATTGAGGGAAGTAATCGCTATTATTGCAGCTGTGCCGTACCTAATGATATGATATAAATGCCTCTTTTTCAGCACCTTTGAGACAGCCACCAGGAATCTATTCTCAAACATGACAACTTAAGAGTTAGGTCAGTCCCCCCATCATCACGCAAACCTACTGGGAAAAAATTATTCTATGATTACTTAACAGAGATTAACTCTCCAATGGAAAATACTTGCAGGCATCCAACAGAAATACTCAGAATGAAAATTAAAACAATTTAATAGTGTCAACATATTCCATAACAATTATTTTCCTTGAGTTTATATATGTTATCAGACTCACTGAGAAAACAGAGGAGAGAGAAAACTGGTGACTACGTACGCAATTTTATTTCAGCTATACATTATTTTTGCCCAACATTTTTTTCATATTTATTTTTTTCTTTCCCTTTCATCTTCACATTGCATTACATTCTCACAAACAAAAAAGGGCAGGGGCCCACTGAGGTATGTTAACAGAATATCTGAGGTGTATCTCTCACATCTTACGTAAGGCTATTTTTCTAAACATTTTTGATTGCTTGCTTGGCACCTAGTTCAAGACATACAACAAGGCTGAGAGTCAACAAAAACAATGTATTCCAGTTAGAATGGACAAAAAAAGGAGAAAAAGCTGACACACTGTAAGCCCTCTTCATTTCTAGAGGTCTTAAGGGTAGCAGCCGGTACGAAGGTCAAGTAAACCATACAGAGCAGCTTCTAGGAAGAAAGGAGGACTCCCAAATATTACTGTGACAGTGTACACTTCACTTGAGAGAACAGCAACATCTAGCAGGCTGCCATATTTCTTGATCTCATCAGGCATACCAGGGTCAACATATGGCTCAAACAACCTACAGACTGCACATCCTCCTCAACTTCTTCTGTAATGCTGCAGCAGTGGTTTATACATGAAGAAGAAAACATATGAATTTGCTTAAAAAATAATCCCATTCTCTTGCATTTTTGCCTAATGAGTGAGCTAATCACACAATACACGAGAGAATAAAAATAATGTGAAAAAATCTTGACAATTTCCTAATTTCTAGAATTTGAAGAGTAGTATTCACCGTACTAAGAAAAGTTTCTTCCAACATAACTATTTGCTGAATGTCATGAAGAGACTAAATGCTCGATCACATCTAAATCCTGAGTTCTTAAGAACTCAGTGCCACCACACAACTATTTCAACCATCTTCTAGGATTTACTGTTCCCACAGCAGAGCCTGAGAAAGAGAAGTAACATGTGTTTCTCATCCCCTTTGGTGCAAAGTCAGCAGGCATAAATAACATGAACGCACTTCAAAAATGGCTTAAAGTAAGCCTGGATCACTTTGCTTTGAAGTGAAAGAGGAGCACCCATATGGGACATCTCACTGGCTCTTTTTGGGGAGCAGAAACCTTCATCAAAGTGTGAGAACAGCCATTATCAGAGCTAAATATTCCATATGTTCTCACATACCCAGATTCTCACAACCCAGGTTTTGCGCATGTAGTAAGACCATGAAGCGATGATTAAGTGTGGCTGAACTAGCCAGCAGCTGATGACATCTTCATCACGCCAAACAAAAACAGAACAGCCAAGCCATCTGTGTTTGTGTGCTTATATTCAAGACTGTTCAAACAGTTCACAGTACACTGCAGAAAAATATAATAAATTATACTTTGATTCTTTCTCTCTAGATAAATGTGTCTATATACGTGTAGGCAAAATAGCACTCCTTAGTGGCTGACATATGCACAGGATGGGCACAAATCAATGTATAATTTATTATATTTCTATTTGCAATTCGATATTTGTGCTTTGAACTCTTGCAGTTGGTGGGGCTGCACGGCATAATTAAAGACATGAATATGTAACAGCTTTCCTCGGGAATGAATTTTTTCGTACCCAAAAGTGATTTCTGTAAAAGCTTGTTCAGTTATTCTTGTGTTATGGAAGGCTGAGCAGGGAACAAAGAGAATAAAGTCAAATGTATTGTATTTGCATTTTTACCCCATTTTATTCAGTGGAATCTGAATTATGGAATCACTGCTCTCCTGGAGAGCTGGAACAGTTCAGGGAGAAGGTGCCATTCAGTGGCCTCCCATGCCTCATAGAAGATGCAAGTTTGCACTCCGCTAGTATCTTAGGATCTTACGGTGTTTGGAGCAATGGTTTGAAAGTACATAAAGAGGAGATAAATATTATTGTCCCTGAGCTTGACAGCTGTCCCTGATTCTGACACAATTCAGGTACAGAAGAAATCACCATCACCAGAACAGTGCACCATTTGAAAAGTCTTTCATGTAAAGGGTGTTGGAAAGTCATCAGAAAGTGGGCTGGCTCCAAGGTCAAGCAGGGTTTCTGCACAGCCTGCCAGCCAAACTAAATACACAGACTCTTCTGCAAACCTGAAGTTCAGAGCCCTCTGAACCTCAGACAAACCAGCAAAACAGCTAGGGGATACCTTGCTGCTTTAAGAGACAAGATTCAGACTGAAGCAAGACAAGCACACCCACGTACCCCTAGACTGACACTCACTTGCACATGCACATACGTGACCACGTGCACAATTTTGTGGTGGTATCTTGCACCTACAGATGCAATTTTTAAATAATCTATCTAGCCAAAAGCAGTCTAAGATTTAAATTGAACTTCAGCTACTAGTATGCAGAACGTAAGCTAAAATATTAGGTAAGTGAACTGCACCAAAACCCAGAACCCTGTTTTATTAAGCCCTTAGTACAAGTCCTACAAAAACAATTGCAAAAAAATGCGTGGCAGAAACGTAACACTCTTGGTTACCATAGCACATGCATGGCAGTGCAGTTCTCAACACAACTGAAGAGATGGCTGGGCTCTTCAGTCCAAAGCTTACATACTCAGATAATGAACTTACTGATCTAGATTGTAATACTTTTACCCATGCTGAGATTTATTTATGACCCCACTGAAGCCAATTTAAGTAAATATCATAATCTCATTTCTTCATGGCATCAATGAAAGGGATCGAAGGGATTGAGAGCAGCCCTGCTGAGAAGGACTTGGAGATATTGGTGGATGAAAAGTTGGACATGAGCCACCAATGTGCACTCGCAGCCCAGAAGGCCAACCATATCCTGGGCTGCATCAAGAGAAGCGTGGCCAGCAGGTCAAGGGAGGGGATTCTACCCTTCTGCTCTACTCTGGTGAGACCCCAACTGGAGTCCTGCGTCCAGCTCTGGAGCCCTCAGCACAGCAAAGACATTGACCTGTTGGAGCGGGTCCAGAGGAGGCCACAAAAATGCTCAGAGGGCTGAAGCACCTCTCGTGTGAGGAAAGGCTGAAAGAGTTGGGGTTTTTCAGCCTGGAGAAGAGAAGGCTGCAGGGAGACCTTATTGCAATCTGCCAGTAAGTGAAGAGGGCTTATAAGATGGGGAAAAATCTTTTTAGCAAGGCCTGTTGTGACAGGACAAGAAGTAATGGTTATAAACTAGAGGAGGGTAGATTTAGACTAGATATAAGGAAGACACTTTTACCATGAGGGTGGTGAAACACTGGCACAGGTTGCCCAGGGAGGTAGTGGAGGCCCCATCCCTGGAAACATTCAAGGCCAGGTTGGACGGGGCTCTGAGCAACCTGATCTGTTAAAGATGCCCATGCTCACTGCAGGGGGTTTGGGCTAGATGACCTCTAAAGGTCCCTTCCAACCCAAAGCATTCTATGATTCTATGATCAATGAGTGTACAGCAAAAAGATTAAATTATGAAGGAGATAAAAACTGAAGATGTCACAAAGATTCTCACTGAGGAGCCACTAGTTCTGATACAGGCACAGCTCAGTTAAAAAGGGAGGTTTAGGATATCGCTGCACCATTTAGTGCAGCCTTTGAACTCACACGGACTGTCTAATAAAGGAGACTTCTTGAAGAAAAGCAACGTGCAAAAGAAATTTGATTGGAGCTAACCCTAAAACATGCTGGAGGTTGTTGCTTCGTGGGGAGAAGGAGGGCTCTCCCTCACCCCAGCAGCCTGACAGATACCCATCTACCCACAGAGGGACTCATCCCAGCCATGCTGAAGTCTTCAGAATTGCAGCTCAAGCCTTCTTCAGGCTGAGCATCACTTGTCAAAAGTCCTACATAGGAATATTAACAAGCAGCATAGGAGTCTTTTAGTAACAGGAGTGCAAATATCTAGTACTTGTAAAAATGCAAGCATCCCTCTCATCTTTAATCACCTATATTTTGAAATGCTGGATAGAAGATCTGAATTTCAAAAATATCTCCTAGAGACTCAGGGATCCCACACCACCATTCTCTGTCTTGCATGAATAAATCCATAACACAATGAGGTATTGAGAGCTCAGGAACAAAAGTCACAAAGAAAAATGATCACAACAGATGTCCCAAGAAACAATTAAAGCCATCAGCAAAAAAACACAGAGAGGTTCCCTCCATCTGGTTTGCACCCTCAGAAGCAGTCTCCTTAAAAACTTTCTCAAACTCACCATCCAGTCAAAAGGAGGAAAATTTAGGAATCTAAACTGGGTATCAAGATCCCCCTTGGGAAGACAGCTATTGCTCTCCATTGGCAATACATGGGAATGTAAGTCCTTAATTTTGAGGGAGTCCACACAGCGCTTATTTGCAAGTTTATACAAGAAACTTTTACCTTTTTAGGTGCTGGTAGGAATTTACTTCCTACTCCCATTATTACATTTAAAGCTTTAGAGTTGTAGTAAAAAAGTGACAGACACACATACATCTAAAATTGTCTACACAGACCCATTTTAAAGGTAACAAAATCAATAAACTAATACTACAAGGAATAGCACAGAAAGGAGGAAGGATTTTTCAAAAGAAATCACTATTTCTTTAAAGCAGTTCTGCATTTTGTCATTTTGAAAACACCCTCAAATCATGAGTCCTTTTGTAACATGAATGACTGTACGCTGAAAGCATAGTCAAAGGGATAAAAGCAACATCAGATAACAAATAGATGACCATACTAAACAGAGGACCATGTTCACCCAAGTTAAAATGTGATAAAGTTAGAAAGTTTAAAACATTCCAAACAAAACAATGTTTTCTACATATTTGTTGGTAGGCCTGACCTAAAGACAACTCTATATGCAAAGTTTCTCCAAGGCCTTAGAAAGATCTTTGCATTTCGTAAAAGCATGGATGCTGCTCTGACGCAGTTCTTCCTTGAAAATAAATTGGAAACCATGCCATCATATCATAATACACTCCCTGACCGCGGAGACTGTACAAAATCGATCTTTGCATTACATTCTTAAAGGAGAACATAATTCCTTTCATCTGTGGCTTATCATTACTTGAAGTTCCTTCAAGTTAAGGAAAGATACTACTTATTTACTGGCAAGTATGCATAATTAATTACAGAATAAAACCACATTTAATCCACTCTGTTGTTCAAACAGCATCCTGGAAATATAACTGATAAAATGCAGTCCATCAATGTAAGACAACTGCCATCTTAGGGATTCACCACATAAAAATAAGCTCCAGTTGAGTTCAGGAACAAGTGATAGAGAGAAGTGGGAAATAATAAAATATTAAAAAAATCTTCCAGGCTTGGCTTGTGTGGGCAACGTGCAAATCTCTCTTGAACCTTTTATTTCCAGATTGCTAGTATGAATACAAGTTAAGTCAGTGAAACAAACAAACCAAATTTAAGAGATGAATACGATGTGGTTTCAGGCCAATTCAAAAACACATCCCATGACAGTACAATCTAGAGATCTTGTAGAAGCCAGTGGAAAAGCTCTACTGGCTTCAAAGCAGAAATACTAGTGACTGTAGACAGCCACCCAACTGGAAAAGAATTGTTTGAGACACACTGGGCACCATGGGCAAGCCGGCTGGTGTTCATCAAGAAACTTGTATTTGCATCCTTGCTATTGCCTGAGTCAGTACCTTCAGAAACTTACATTTTTCTGTGCTTCTTTCTTTTCCTTTTTTTTTTTTTTTTTTTTTTTTT
>Ga0065711_1010050_pt1 | contig 10095 bp, 10 predicted proteins | sample Hoacrofraction12_FD_59098 | JGI IMG/M metagenome (GOLD analysis project Ga0065711, IMG submission 59098) | Hoatzin crop microbial communities from Cojedes, Venezuela - Epithelial fraction 12 v2 (version 2) | ecosystem: Host-associated > Birds > Digestive system > Esophagus > Crop | place...
GGGGGGGACGGTCGGGGAAGGCTCTGGCAGTTTCTAGAACCTTTCGTGCTGCCGAGGAGAGCCTGCAGGGGGCGCTGCGCGGCGGCGCGCGGGCGGCGGCGGCCGGTCCCGTTCTCGCTCTCGTGCCGGCGCGGGCGGTGCGGTCACGGCCCCGCGCTTGGCCCGCGCGCGTTCGTTAGCGGGTACGGGGAGAGGCTTCCTTTTGGAACGGAATCTGTCGCTCCCGGGCTTTGATGGGCAGCGGTCGCGTCCGGGTGCTCGGTGTAGGACAGAGTAGCGCCTTCGGCTGGGCCGCATAGGTACAGGAGCTGCAGTTGTGGATTACTGTCTCTGCCTCTGAAGATAATGGATAATTCTGAAGATAATAATTCTGTGAGCAAAAATGAGGTGACTGGGAGAAAAGGAAAGTACTCCAAGTCGAGACTTTACTCAACTAACCTCTCAAATGCTGGCTTAATTTTCCAGTTGCATTTTTCTTTTTTGTGATGTGTGTTTAGTCTGTGTCGGGGAAAAGTGAGTGTCCTACATTAATTTGTAAATTAACGGAGGAGAGAGGAAAAGTTCTGTTACCGTAAACTGTGCGAACCAAAGTGAGTGTAAAGCCTGTGTGTAGTTAAAATCTTGTATCTAGTTTCTGCATTCCTCAAAATTCCTGAATTGTTACTAGCAGCAGGAAATAAGATCAGAAGTTTGGGGGGGGGGTGGGTCTGTTCCTATGGTGCCGTGTTTTGAAACCACGTAGTTAAATACCTTTATCTCAGAATAGCCGTTGTCCCTGCCTGCAAGAGTGTATGTGCACCAAGCTATTGGGAATGGGATTTTAACTCCCTGTCTTGTTACAGATGCCGGAAGCTGTGCAAACTCAGGACCAACCAATGGAGGAGGAGGTGGAGACTTTTGCCTTCCAGGCTGAGATTGCTCAGTTGATGTCTCTGATCATCAACACTTTCTACTCCAATAAGGAAATCTTTTTGAGGGAGCTGATCTCCAATTCATCAGACGTAAGTACCTTAACTTCTAGCCTGGTTCATGTTACTAGGACTACCAAAACGTTTAGGAATAGTTGGGGAATGTTAAAGCCTGTCTCCTGTTTTACAGGCTCTGGACAAGATAAGATATGAGAGCTTGACCGATCCAAGCAAGCTGGATTCTGGAAAAGACCTGAAAATTAACCTGATTCCAAACAAGCATGATCGTACTCTGACCATTGTGGATACAGGCATAGGGATGACCAAAGCTGACCTGGTCAACAACCTTGGTACTATTGCCAAGTCTGGTACCAAGGCTTTTATGGAAGCACTGCAGGCAGGGGCTGATATATCCATGATTGGTCAGTTTGGTGTTGGCTTCTACTCTGCCTACCTGGTTGCAGAAAAAGTGACAGTGATCACCAAGCACAATGATGATGAGCAGTATGCTTGGGAGTCATCAGCTGGAGGATCTTTCACTGTTAGGCTTGATAATGGTGAGTATTAAATGTTCCTGTTGAAGTATGCTTTCTAAAGATTGTAGGTGTTGAGCTATTTACTCCATGTGTAGAAAAAGACAAAAACAGCAGATCAAATGGGTAGTACTAGTCACGTGTCAGACCAAGCACAGGCACAGCTGCTGCTCTCTTACCATTCCACTTTGAATAGCTGTTGATATGTGGTAAGGGAATGCCTGAGTGCATGATAATGAAGAGTTAAGCTTTCAGAGCTTATATGTGGAAATATTTCTGTAGACTCCTACAACTACTCTGTATACAGAAACTTGAAAGGGAACGTTTGAACAGACTAATTGGTGAAAATTGCCTTAAGCTTATTTGAAATAGATGCTGGGTACAGTAAGCTTGAGGAAGTGTCTGTAAGGTTGTTTTCTGCACACAGAAGCTTATGTTTTCCTGGTGGTAAATTACTGATACAGTAGTGCCTTCTTAAAGAAGGCGTGTTTTAGAATTAAAGTCTTGTCTGCTGCTGCACAAGTAAAACCTGTGAACTCCATTCTAGGTGAACCTTTGGGCCGTGGAACAAAAGTCATCCTGCATCTTAAAGAAGATCAAACTGAGTACCTGGAAGAACGGCGCATCAAGGAAATTGTGAAGAAGCATTCTCAGTTCATTGGCTATCCTATCACACTCTTTGTATGTACCTTGTTTGAAATACGAAACAATGAAGTATCAGTACTTTAGAACAAGTGAATTCTTGAAATTTAAGAAAGCAGTCCATGTGTATTTTAATTAAAATTGCTAGAGATGTTACATAGATAAGGTTTTATGAAATACAGTTGTTACTTACAAGTTTATTTTGCAAAACAGTTACTTGCAAACTTCTGTTATAAGGCCAAGTAAAAAAACCTTGTTTTACCAAGCTAGTGGTGGAACTACATCTTCATTTATTGTTAGTGGTAATTCAGCGTAATTACACTAAATAGCCATAAGCTACTACACAGGCACATAGGAACAAAATACCACTTGTGTTTCTGCACCCAGAATGTGAGTCCTTTAAGTCTAGGAGCAAAACTTGATGCCATGTTCATGTAGTTTGTAGGTTTGTGAGACTTAAGGGATACCGAAGGGCTGCTATGCTAAAACTTCCAGGTTTCTTTAATTAATGACCTCTTTTGTAGGTGGAGAAGGAACGTGATAAGGAGGTGAGTGATGATGAGGCTGAGGAAAAGGAAGAGGAAAAAGAAGAGAAGGAGGAGAAGACAGAAGATAAGCCGGAGATTGAGGATGTTGGTTCTGATGAAGAGGAAGAAAAGAAGGATGGAGATAAGAAGAAGAAAAAGAAGATTAAGGAGAAGTATATTGATCAGGAAGAGCTCAACAAGACCAAGCCCATTTGGACCAGGAATCCAGATGACATAACCAATGAGGAATACGGAGAATTCTATAAGAGTCTAACTAATGACTGGGAAGACCACTTGGCTGTCAAAGTAAGTTCTTATCTTTCTTCAGGCACAATTATAGCTGCCACTAAGGCTGGAAAACTGGTCCATTGTGCCAGATTTTAGTGCAGTAAGTTGCTTAGTTTTTGGAGCGATACTGTTTCAAACACTTGGTGAGGCTGACACTTTTTGCTACAATTCTTCTGGCTACTGTTAAGGCTACGTTTCTAATTTCAAACCTGTAGTAAGTGCAGATGCCTTCCTAGTTTGTAGCTTAGTTATTACCAAGTCTAAATGAAAATTGAAAAGCAGATTTCAGATCAATGTACATTGAGTTATTTGGGTTTGTAGCTTAGTTTTGAAAAGTCCTTTACAGCTGAAGGGAATGAGTAAGTGAGATGCAGTGGTCCTTTTAGTGTGTTTATAGTGGGAAGTGCTGTAAGAATACACATGCTTCCTGAAGCTCAGTACAAAATGGGGAACTGAACATGTCTTCTGAATTGGTCTGCTTACCTGGTAGCAGCTGAACAGAACTTCAGTACGTCTGTCTGGAGAAAGTGTTTGTTCCTGATCAGTGTCCTGCCTACTGTGTTTTTGTTTCTTTGGTTTTTTTTTTTTTTGAAATCTCAAGATGATTACTGTTTTCTTTATGCATTTGAAAAGCTGTTAAACAGTTACTAAAGCGAGAGCCATGCAAATTGACTAAAATTATCATCTTGCTTTCTCACAGCACTTCTCTGTGGAAGGACAGTTGGAATTCAGAGCTCTCCTGTTTGTCCCACGGCGTGCACCCTTCGATCTGTTTGAAAACAGGAAGAAGAAGAACAACATCAAGCTGTATGTACGCAGAGTTTTCATCATGGATAACTGTGAGGAACTGATCCCTGAATATCTGAGTGAGTATATTTTTGAGGAAAGTATTTCCCAGAATGTTACTGAAACTGATTAGCTATTACGTAGTTTTCCCTTCATGTTCGAAGAAGTTCTGGAGGGGGGGAAGACTTGAGTATAAATAGAGCTGATCAGGAAGTATCTGAGCAGTTGCAAGTAATGCTTAGTTCGTGATGTCTAGAACACTGTAGAAACCAATTCATAATTTTAAAAGGGCAAAGACACTACGGTGGTGGCTGGTAGTGTTCTCCTCTGAGACTTACAAAGCCAATTCTCACTGTCATCTTCCAGATTTCATGAGAGGTGTGGTGGACTCTGAGGATTTACCTCTGAATATTTCTCGTGAGATGCTGCAGCAAAGCAAGATCCTGAAAGTGATCCGGAAGAACTTAGTGAAGAAGTGCTTGGAACTTTTCACTGAGTTGGCTGAAGACAAGGAGAATTACAAAAAGTTCTATGAGCAGTTCTCCAAGAACATCAAGGTTTGTAGCCTCTGCTTGTATTGACTGTAGAAGCTACAGATTTTTTTTAATGTCTGAAATACTAAACTGCCACAGTTTGGTATTTATCTAAAGGAATCACTTAGTAGTGTTGTGGTTTTTTGTGCTTTTATAGCTCGGAATACATGAGGACTCCCAGAACCGCAAGAAGCTCTCAGAATTACTGAGATATTACACATCTGCTTCTGGTGATGAAATGGTTTCTCTGAAGGACTATTGCACTCGGATGAAGGAAAACCAGAAGCATGTCTATTACATTACTGGTGAGTTGGTGACAGACACTGTCTGTAAAAACAGGCACATAAGCAGGGTTGTCTTTTTGGGGTTAGAAAATTGAAAATAATCATGGCAGTTCTCTGCTGGAGGGAGTGGTGCAGGATGAGCCCATCATACTTGTCGTGGTTCCTTAGTACTGTACTATGTCCATGAGGACAGCAGAACTCGTTTCAGATAATCATCGTCTCTACTGTAAAGTCTGCCCTTGCAAACTTAGTGGGGGTGCTGCTCACCTTGTTCCCTGTTGATGTAACTGACAGCTTCAGTGCTAACTGCTGTCCTTGGGAACTGTACCATTTAATGAGCTGTAATAAAACAATTGCTCTTCAGTTATTGCCTTGTCCTTGAACTGGAAATTGTGTTCACTGTCACTGCTGCTGCCTTCAAGGTGTGGGAAGATCCAGTTTAAGGTTGCAAAGTGTCCCTTGCACAGCTAGCTTAACTGTTTGGGCAGCAAATGTTAAGGCTTTTTTCAAAAAGGTAAAACACTGTATAGGGCATCTTGGTTTTCCTCCATGGCAGGAATGGGAAAAGCGTCCTACCTGGCATTCCAGGAAATGTAACTTTAAAACCAGTGCAGTATTACAAGCTGTGATGTCAGTTTGGACTCTCTTCAGGCCAGCCTGATCTTTGCAGTAGCTTGTACCTGCTCTGTATGCCTTTTTTTAACCTTGTACGGACATCAGGCATTGCTGGAAATGTTGCATAGGCTCTTCCAGGAAATATACAAGCTGCCACGTTACAGTGCTGAGACTTAAACCATAATGGTGGCATTCTTGCTTCTTGCAGGTGAAACAAAAGATCAGGTGGCCAACTCTGCTTTTGTGGAGCGTCTTCGCAAACATGGCCTGGAAGTGATCTACATGATTGAGCCTATTGATGAGTACTGTGTGCAGCAGCTGAAGGAATTTGAAGGCAAGACCCTGGTTTCTGTAACAAAGGAGGGTTTGGAGCTTCCAGAAGATGAGGAAGAGAAGAAGAAACAGGAGGAGAAGAAAGCCAAGTTTGAAAACCTTTGCAAAATAATGAAAGATATCCTTGAAAAGAAAGTAGAAAAGGTAATTAATAGTCGGTTTGCCTATATGTAACAAGTGGTTTTAACGATCTGGAAGTTGTGGCAGAGAGAAAGCTCAGATGATAACATCTGGTACAATACCCTTTTCTGAAAGAGATGGCAATCTCTGCAAAATGAAGCTTTGTAGATACAAGATTGGGGGGGTTTGTGGTGTTGGGTTTCTTTAAGTGAAGCGAAGTGGTTTTGTTAAGTTGGTATTGCAAATTACTCAGCTATCTCATGAATCTGGGGTCTGCCATGACATGCAGCAGCATTTCAAAGTTGAACCTTGTTTTACAGTTGGACTTGCTGATCTTAAAGGACTGTTCCAACCTAAATGATTCCATGAACTCAGTGGGGTTACTAAGTAAATGACGTGTACGTGTTGAAATGTTAAATTACAAACTTTTGCTTTGTATTGACTTCTCCAGGTGGTTGTGTCCAATCGTTTAGTTACTTCTCCATGCTGTATTGTAACAAGTACATATGGCTGGACTGCCAATATGGAGAGGATCATGAAAGCACAGGCATTGAGAGACAACTCCACAATGGGATACATGGCAGCGAAGAAGCATCTGGAGATCAATCCTGATCATTCCATCATAGAAACACTGAGGCAGAAGGCAGAGGCCGATAAGAATGATAAGTCTGTGAAGGATCTCGTCATCTTGCTGTATGAGACCGCTCTCCTGTCCTCTGGCTTCAGTTTGGAAGATCCTCAGACACATGCCAACCGCATTTATAGAATGATCAAACTTGGCCTGGGTGAGTAAGAAATCCGTCCCGTCTCGGGTGAAGTCGGGGTGTGGTTACGAGTGCTGGCTTGGTGCTGCTTGTGGAAAAGGGGGAACCCTCAGGGCAGGTGAAGTGCTAAGGAGAACACTGAAGCTCTGAGTTCTGATAGAAGCATTAATGGTAGCTGTCTTCCCTTTACAGGCATTGATGAAGATGATACTGCCGCGGAAGAAGCTAGTCCAGCGGTTACTGAGGAGATGCCACCTCTTGAAGGAGATGATGACACATCACGCATGGAGGAGGTGGATTAAAACAGTTTACAGGAACTCATGAATGTTTCCTTGGCTAATATGAATAAGTTATATTTTGTATATTATGAATGTTACCTGCCAAAAAAAAAACCTTTGACAGTTTGTCTGCATTCCCTCTTTATATTTATTTTCAAAGATGTTATACCTTTATTTTTGTTACATTGCTTTTTCAGCTGATGTGAGATACAAATGCCATTGAGGGAATATTTTCTTTAACACTGTACAACCCTAAACAGGCAAGTTAAGGAGTAGTTATTTTTGTCTGTATTAGCTGGTTGCAGGTGGCAGGGTTTTTGACTTATTCTTAATTGCCAGAAATGTGGGAAGGAAGTAACAAAGATGGTGTGACATCCAGATGTTCCAAGTTTGTTTAGTGTTATACAGCTCTTAAACTCTACCTGTCTAACATACAGTACCTAGTAACTAGGTATCTACGAGAGCTGAAATACTTGGGGAAGCTTTAACCCTTTCGCTCCTAACAAGGTATTGATGTTTAAAGTTGTTTTTTATACTGTTTAAGGATTCTGGATTGCACTCTACCATAGAATAGAATCCACTGTAAATCTCTATTGTGACTTATGCAACTCTGCATGTACAGTTCAAACCTAGAACTGTAAGAATAAAAGTGTTAAGAATGAGTCATGTCGCTGACGTGTCTGTTAACGCTGGGAACAAAACCTGCTGTTCATCTTGGCCTTGGTTGCGGCTTTGCATCTTGACCATGAGCTGCTGTCTCGTTAAATCTGTCCTGTTGCGTGCTCTGCAGTGCCCCTGCAGACTAGGACCATGTGAAAGCAGAGAAGTCAGGCAGTTCTCAAACATCTCAACACAGTTCTAGTCTCGGAAAATGATGATTTGCCTTAGGTTTAACTTGTGCTGATACTCCTGTGTGGTGGTGCAGCCCTGGCCAGCAACAAAGAACCCTGTGGCTGCTCTATTGCCCCTCCCCCCCTTGGTGGGGTGAGGAGAAGGGGAAGCAAAATGCAAAACTCTTGGGTTGGGAGAAGGACAGTTGCACAGAGCAGCAAAGGAAGTGAGCAGTAAGGACAGTAATACTGATACGGACATAGGAAAATGAGGGAATACACAAAGCGGCTCTGTTACTGCCTGATGCTGCGGGCTCCCAAGCAGTGCTGTTACCTCAGCCCCATCCAGGCAGCTCCCCGGCTCCAAGCAGAGCCGTCTGGGCTGTGTCCCCTCTGGGCTTCTCAGGGAAAACTAACCCTACCCCAGCCAAACCCAGGACAGTCAGCAATTTTTTTTGAAACCTTTGCAAATGGAGCTGGGCTCTCCGGGCTGCAAGCCTGATGCCTGCTGCTGTCCTGAGGTGACAGGGCTTTGCATGGGAGGTGGTGTAGTCAGTGCTACATCATCTGGGCTTTCAAGAAACCGCTAGCATCTTGTTCTCTGATGTCAAAGATTCAGTTTCTCGTTTCCGTCTGCTCTTACCTGTTTCATAACCAATATCTGAGCTCTGTTTCCCCATGTAGAGTAACTGACACATGACCAAGGTGTCTTGGCTCTTTTGTAATACGGTGAAAGGATAATTGATTTTGGTTAAAGCACTGTCTGTCAGGTATGCAAATCAGCTTTGTGCAAGCTAATTCAGAGTAGTAGTTTGCACACCTTCTGGGTTCCTGAAGGACACTGCGTTTGTACCAAAGCAGCACTTCTGGGGCTGGGGAGAGCCCAATTCATGCTTTACATGTGGCACAGAGTTGCGGAGACATGAAGGTGGTTCTGCTAGCTGCTCAGTGGCATCTTGGCCATCGCTTCACACTGATGTTTTTGCGTGTCAGTTCACGAGAGAGATGTGGCCACACTCTTGCAAAGCGTTCTGAGTTTGTTCTCCGGAATGAAGCTAAGGGATTGGATGTGAAAAGAAAAACTTGGTTCTACTGCTTATGCAATTGCTGAAGGCCTACTGTGCCTGAAGGTTTCTCTTTTCCTATGCCCCTGCTGCTCTCCTGAAACATTTCTCTGTGTGTTAGACCGCACTTGGGTGGGATGACGTTACTCCTCACCGTAACTGAGATAGGAAATAGATGGCACTTGGCTTTGGTGGTTCAGAATCCAATTTTGTGAAAGGAAACATGCTTTTATAAAAGATTTCTCTCCCGCAGTTTCCGGTGCTTTACGTGTCCGAAGTTTGTCACAAAGCTTGTTCCAGCTCTTGGTGATCAGAGGAATTGCCTCGTGGCACCTGGCTTGGAGTCATGGGTCAGCACCTGTGGGGCACTGGGCTTCCACGCTTGTCATTTCTGTGTCGTCACACAAAATGTCCAGAACATCTTCAAGCTGTGCCTGTCTTGGGAGCACTGCAGAAGAGGTCGGTGCTTACCGTGTCAGTGAAAGTCAGAACCTAGATGAAAGTAAGCAATGATGTCAAAACATGGAAAGAATTCTCTTGGGCAGTGGAGCAAGAGGTGAGTGGGGTTCCCCCCACCCCCCAGCCTGGGGGCTGGGAGCGGCGGTGCCGCTGGTGCAGGCAGTAGGTGTGCATGCTGTCCTCGTGGCTAGGGTGAGGGGTCTCATGTGGTGTTGCCGTCTTGCACCATGGTGATGACGGTACCGTTGCTGTAGTGAGAAGTGTGACACCAAAACATGCAGTCCTCTGCTTGTGAGGAGTTGCACAGCTAAAATGTGTGTAGGTCAGTGCTGACTTGCAGTTTGGTGCACGGGTGATAGAAACGACGGTCAGAAGGATGCTCTAATGTTGAAAGCTGTCATCGGGTTGACAGATTTCACTCTGCTCTAGGTAATTTCTCCAAGGCCTCACTGGCGAAAATTCAGTAGTATTGGACCAAAACGAAGGACTTAAAAGCCAGTGTGTCTTGTGACTAAAATCTATTTTGCAAGACCTTTATAATGTGTAAAACATAGTGAAAACATTGTCCAGTTAGTACGTTGAGATCTGAAATTTACAGTGACGCAAGATGCTGAAGACAGACTTTGCCAGTTGGTCAGTGAAGTGATGGCTCAAGTCTGACCCAAGCGTTTGCCTCCCTTGAAAACTGATTTATCTGTTAGAGAAGAATTCAGGTGAAACTTGTAGGTTGTCTCCAGTTGCAGATGACACCAAGCTGGGGGGGAGCATCAATCTGCTTGAGGGTAGGAAGGCTCTGCAGAGGGATCTGGACAGACTGGATTGATGGGCCGAGGCCAACTGTATGAGGTTCAACAAGGCCAAATGCTGGGTCCTGCACTGCGGTCACAACAACCCCTTGCAACGCTACAGGCTTGGGGAGGAGTGGCTGGAAAGCTGCCCAGTAGAAAAGGACCTTGGGGTGCTGGTCGACAGCCGGCTGAACATGAGCCAGCAGTGTGCCCAGGTGGCCAAGAAGGCCAAAGGCATCCTGGCTTGGATCAGGAATAGTGTGGCCAGCAGGAGTAGGGAGGTGATCGTGCCCCTGTACTCAGCACTGGTGAGGCCGCACCTCGAGTACTGTGTTCAGTTTTG
>Ga0065711_1052105_pt1 | contig 10095 bp, 2 predicted proteins | sample Hoacrofraction12_FD_59098 | JGI IMG/M metagenome (GOLD analysis project Ga0065711, IMG submission 59098) | Hoatzin crop microbial communities from Cojedes, Venezuela - Epithelial fraction 12 v2 (version 2) | ecosystem: Host-associated > Birds > Digestive system > Esophagus > Crop | place...
CAGGTTCCTCTCTGCCCAGCTTTCCAGCCTATCCAGGTCACGCTGAATGGCAGCACAGCCTTCTGGTGTATCTACCACACCTCCCAGTTTGGTGTCGTCAGCAAACTTGCAGGCTTGTAACCAATTCAAGCACTTTAGAAGCAAAGGGCAACTATTTTATTGTGCATGAACATTTTCAAAAATCCATTCCTTGAAAGCTGCAGTTCCAATGCTTTAAAGAATTGGATTCTCAAATATTAAAATATTTTTATTGAGATTTTCTATATCTTTCAGAAGTAAAGGAGAACAAAGCAATAAAGGAAATCTGAAATTGCAAATACAGTTCTAGTAATTAGATACCCAAAGAGCATAGGGTTTAATAAATAAGCCATAGATACAGATATTTCAGCACTAACTATACGTATGGATTTAATTGAATTTCTTTTACTATGTCATGTATTTTCAGCTTTCCTGCTTGATGAACCAAAGAACATTGGGCGAGTGGTATTAACTTATTTTAACTGAAAACCAAGTGGAATCACTGAAAAGGTGAGTGGCAGCAAGTTAAATTGGGTAAGAGAGAAATAAGGAAGAAGTTAGAAGAAAAGAAGACAATGAGAATTCAAGGGGCTTCTGAAAATGAGGTTAAATGTTAGCTACACTTCATGCAGTTAGTTTTATATCTACACAAAATAAGATCAAACCATTCATTGTTCTGCTGTTTTCTTTTAAAAAAATCCAATGCAGAACATTGTAAAAGGAGAGAAAAATAAAGATCACTATTTCAGAGGCAGAAGTCCCTCCCGTTTTCTCACTAATGCATGAAGTATAATATTAATGATGTTCTTTTTTCTTCCTGCAATAACTGAATAAATTAATGTCTTTAACTTACTAGTAGGAAAAACATTTTGGTAAAAAGTCAACACTAAATACTGTTTGGCCATAAGTCTCTTCCCAAAATACTCCTGGTGGACATTTCACCCCACAAAGGATTTTCACAATAACAAATACACTACACTACACACAAATACAAATGCACTTTGCCTCTTACTAAAGACAGTACTGAGTGCTGGGTTGCACCTAATACCCTTCTTAGCTCCCTTTCTGTTTGTGTACAACCTTTTGCTATGGTAAATGTATACAAACAAGTTACTAAGAGATAACACAGCTTGAGAAATTGTAGTACATTAGCAGCAACTGTTTGGATGCCCATATTATCTCACCCCCTTTGAGTCTAATGTAGTTTGCACCTCAGCAGATGGGTGGCAAAGGCCTTACATGCAACATAAAGAGAAGCCGTGGGGTGGAGTAGGTACCATACTATAGATCCACACCCCAACTTGCCTCATGGTAATCTGTCCATGCAGGTATCCCTTGGGTTGCCTGGAGATGGATATTCTTTCCTCTTCAAAGAAAACAAGGAAACTGGACCTGATGAAAGACAAAATGAAATGTTTGTAGACAGCGGTTGTTACTTCACTGTTGCAAATAACTGAAAAGTTAGAAGCCACAAGTGAAAATTTAGCTCTAAGCAGTGAGTTATTTGAAACAATATATTATCTTCTGTTCTGTTAAAATTAAAAACCATTTTTCAATTCATGTAATAGAAATCCAGTCTGCTTTTCCAAAGTAAATGTTTGAAAGCTTTGTGAACTCAGAAGTCCCCAGTACAGAGAAGAGCTGAGATATGCAAGGACCATGGTAATAACCCCCCCAGATGAAACAAAATTATACCCTGAATGACCTAGCACTACCCTCTGTAGTAAACTCAGTTTACGATTCTGGAACTCTGTTAACCAGGAAAACTATATAATTTTTCATTTTTCTTATGATTTTTATATATATTTTATCACATAAAAAAGCCAAAGACAAAACACTGACAAGGCATTTTTTGTTTGCTTGGGATTTGGGGTTTTGGTTTTTCCTACGCTTCATAAATTTAAAAAAGACCCTATTTTTCAAACACAGTTGTCTTTTTAAGTGAAGCATTACAAAATCAACAGTCTTGAACAAAAATGAGTATGTTCATCAGTATATATGTTAATTTATCTGTGTTCTAAACTCACTTTTCAGCTGAACTTGCCCACAGACATGTTTTGCTTACACAAAATTTATTCAGCTGATATTTAGTTCTATTAAAAATCAAAATCCTTTGGTCAGCCTTTTGATAGTGAGTAGTTCCTCTTAACATAGTTTTTACTCTTGAGACAGCAACTACTTCAGCTAAGCAAGTGTTGCAGGAATCATCATGAATTTTAAAAGATATTTTTAGGTAAAGAGAGTAGAATCACGAAGTAGAAAACTAAATGGTTTGGGGATGATGTGTTACTATGTTTCATCCACTCTTCTTACTCAATATATATCTCAGATCAAAGACATACCCTGTATAATATTACACCAATTAGTAACTAGCAGGAGAAGGAAGTCGGGAAAAAAAAAAAAAAGTAAGAGGGAGCAGAGAGGGATTAGCAGAAAAGTAAAAGAGTGCTTATTTGAATGCCTGAATCGTCCAGCCCACACAGTCTTAAAATGGCTGACTAACTACATCACTACCTTCACTTGCTAACTTGAATTTTTTCATGTGGATTAGTTTTGTCTGTTCCAAGAACCCTCTCTTTTTGAGCTGGAATTTTGTGGCTTGAAAAGCAAACAAATGCCTGGTCATTCAGGAAACTTCATGACGCAGCAACGCTCCACAGAATAACCACTTTGAACTACATGGAGATCCACAGTATGGAAGGCCAAAGAGGACAAAACCTGCCATGACCTCAACAAAGCTGCAATCATCTGCTTTGTGTCAATACGAGGACATAAAGCAACAAGCACAGAGCCAAGTTCAAGTTCTACAGTTAGACAGGCAACCCCTATGTATAGATGCAGGGCTCAGCTGTAACTCCCTCCTGATGCAGGAGTGACAGACACACCCACATCAATGACTGGAGAGAGATTTACTTAAGTGAGGCATGCAGGGCCAGTACAGCAGGATAGGTGCAACAGCACAGTATGCATCCCAACAGACAAAACTCCATAGCTATTTGAAGAAGTTCCTATTAAACTCTTGCTTCACCCTCAGTACCACCCTGAAGGAAGGAATGTGTTTATGGCACCACTTAACAGCCCTGACCACACCCTTGTCATGGGGGAAGGCACAGCCCAAGGAGCATGAAAAGAGGTCAACCCACAAGATAAAGCCCACAACAGAAACAAATGGCAAAAATACATGCCAATGTCAACTTCAAAGTAGATAAAGCAATGTAAGGCGCAAGCAACATCAGGCCCAAAGATATGATCTGATGCGCCAACTGCCCATAACTTGCCTGTTGGCACTATGGTAACAGCAGAAGTGTGTTACATGCTTCCTAATGTGCAGAGGACCACAGGACTGCACGATTCTCACGAGCAATGACTTCAGACCAACAGGAGTCTGAAGACTGATGTATATCTGGAGAGACGGGGTGCTACTCCAAAAGAATGAAAAGCGAGGCTGTTCAGGTCAGCTCGTACAAGTAAACAGCTGGGGAAGCAGTGCTCCCTCTTCCTGTACGCTCCAATCCACACCTGCTTTTATAGCATGGTCTTTCCTGATCTCCATCATATACTTCCTCAGTACTTCCCTTTTACCACGTGTAACTGCTCACTCTCCCTCCGATTATTTCCTCACATGAGCTTGCTTTGACCACTCCCATTATAAAAACATCCACCCTATGCCAACTTGTTCCATCGGTATCACTCCATCTTTTTTTCATTCTGAAGCTCTTTGAATACCACCTCTATAGTTTCTACCTGGGGCTTCTCTGCTTGTGTGGTTCCTTCCCTTTGCAACTGATGTTGTTTTTACCAGAATATTTAATAGTACTTCTGTAGCCAAGAGGTACAACAGTAACCTGTGATTTATGGGAAAGGAGGGGGGGAATCTGTGTACAACTTACACGTTCTAGTTGATGTTATGCAGTTGTTATGAAACTCTTGAATCATGGAAGGCTGTATTATATGGGGAATCCACCATTTGTTTACAAAGGCTGTATCACATCCCTCCCAGACAAAGAACAATAATGGGTTGCTATAACTTTAATGATAACCTATCCAAAGAGCTCTGGCACAATTAGTTGGATGAAGTCTAAAGAAACCAGCTGAATAACTACTCTGTGAGAAATGCAGAGCAGAACAAAGGAAACCAGGCCTTCAAGGAAGGAAGTCAGAATCGGAGGCTGGATAGAGTGACATTAGTAATGAACAGGAAACTTCGGCAGGAGTGATGGGTTCTATGTAGCTGCAGGAACTTAGCCCTAAACTAATACAAACGAAGCAAAATATGAGGGACAGGGCATCCAAAGGCTTGAGGGCAAAAGCCAGTCTTGTTCTCTTTGGATTTCTATGACGTCCTCTGGTTCTTTTCTGACCTCCTTAATTATTCCTTCTATACATCCCTCAAAGACGACATCCTGCAACAAAGTCTAGCTGAATATCAGCTTTTGGGCTACTCACCAAACTGATAGCTGAAGTCACAAACACTTGGTCTTTGGCTAAACAAATCCTTGAGGAATCTAGTCAATGCACCAACCTTCAGTTTTGGGTCTTCAGGCAAACCTGTGCAATGAAGGTCATCCCCTCAGTTCTTTAACCTGTCCCAAATGTACATGCCTTTAAAATTCTACTGTGTCTTAAGGACACCATTTTCCAAACTCTAAGGGGTTGTACAAGCATTTGTGTTTACAGTTGAACTCCAAAGGCACAAGATAAACAAGATAGAAGTGTTTTACTGAGCTCCTGCACATTACTGTTTAGTGTAACAGACAAAACCCAGAGGCTGCAAATCCAAAGAACATCTTCCTAAATATAGTACCACTTCTGCTAATTCTCATATTCTTTGGGAAACTCGGAGTGTCTGTCTGTGCTCAGCAAAGCTGTTTCATCCTTCTGCAGTGAGCACCTGAGCAGTTCCTTGCCTAGTCAGAACTTGTGAAACAAACAAGCAAGCAAGCAGCTTCATTTTTTTCTTGAATTCTTTTTTCTCATATTGTCCTTGAATTTTCTTCCTTTTAAGAATATGTGACTGACATTTTGTAGGTTCAAAGGCAACTTACTATTATGTCTCTAACTATGATTAGCACTGGTTCTTTAGGGATACAGTATAGGAATGAGGTCAACTAAAGGCTGACATTTCCCTCCCAGCTTGTGGCAATCAGTATTTTAGGGATTTCTTGAACAAGAGGTTGCCTCCAGAGTTTACTAGCCCTTGATAGCAGAAAAGCATGTGAGTTTTTTTCAGACAGTTTCTGAACCGGTTTATACTTTCAGCATCCTACCACAAGGAGTTGCGCTATTTAATTCTGTGCTGCATGAGGAGCTATTTCCTTTTGCTTGTTGTAAACCTGGCACCTAGTAATTTACTTGGGGCCCCTCAGTTCTTTCAGTAGAGAAAATACAAAGAGAGAGAGATTCTGAGAAATATGGTTGAGTGCAGGGAAGGGACGGCTTTCAAATTACACTCCTGCCTGCCCTTCCATCTACTCAAATCTTCCCCTTTCTCCTGTAAGAGGATGTACATGAAAGACCCGGAGTATGCAAGACGTTGTCCATACACTGTTACTCACAACAGCTTAAAGAAATTGAATGTCCTTATTGAGACATTCTAGCATGTAATTCTTAGAAGTTCAGGTAGAGTGTGTCAACTAGATCTATTCTTCTGTGAAACATGATCAACTTATAAATAAACTATGCTGGTTCTTCCACCATACATAATAATTATTTCTATGTCCAGTAATTTTATCCTTTATTATAGTTCCTAATAACTTGCTTTATAGAAAATTTGTACTTGGTGGTGCACACTTCCCTGGATCCTCCCCTACCCAAAACCCTTTGAAGACAACTAGGATCACATTTGGACGAAGGTGTGGTGATGTTCCCATTTATTTTCTCCATTTGTTCTACAACATCTTCCAGATGAGTAAGTGTTCTAAAATCTTTTCCTACAGCATGTTCAAGTAAATTTGTTTTCAGGAAGATTACTCTCTTGTGAAACCAATTCTCCTGTTTCACTAAACAGGATGTGTGTTAATATTAACTCGTCTAACCATGCTCTGTTACTATGTTTGTGCCACCACCCTTAAGAACTTCAGCCCCATAGGAATCCAGGGAAATCACAGGAAGATCATGATCACATTAAGCTAAAAATAAAGCTTGTAATCTCAGATATAAATATAGACAGTTCATGATATAAAGAAAATACATCATCTTGAAGAACTTCTCTGTGACCTTATACTATCACTCTTCCAATTTCTGATGGGGATTTTATAGAATACTGGCTTTGGTTTTCCTTCTCCTCTGTGCCTCATCCTGGGATATTTCATCCACAAGCAAAAGCAGCTACACTATTACTGAATCTCATGTCTGTGCCTTACAGCAAAGCTGAAATCTTAGCCTGTCTCTCTGTCACCTCTTCATTGCCTAGACTCCACATTGAGCTCAGTGCAGCACCATAAAAACTCTTAAATATTCCTCAGAAGGAATTTTCACCACTACCTTCCATGCACATATCAGAGCAGGGGCAGCTATAGTCTGAAATGTCTGCACAGTCTCTAGGACATGATGCTACTGAGAGACGTGGAAGCACAGACCACATCAGCTAAAACTAATGTGGAGATTAAAACTGCCCTAGTCTTTTCTCCCAGAAAATATGTGCCTGTACACCATTACAAACTTGTTTTCTTGAAAGACTCATAACCTGCTTCGTTTCCTCAGATCTCCTTAAGGTTCTCACAGCAGTGTAGTTTAAGTCCTGCAGATTTATTTTTTTTTAATTTAACATGTCTATATATTGCTATTTTTGTCCACGTGCACAGCAAAAATTTTACCCAAGTATACCACCAAGTCCTTTCTTGTTCCTAATAAATATATTCCTGCAACGATTTTTCAAAAATGTCACACTGTTCTTCCTCATGCATCTCTTCTCTCTCTCTTCCTTTTAATCATATCAAGTATGAACTCTTCATCTTCTTTTCAGAGCCTTTTCTATTCTTCCTACTCCCTAAATCTCTCAGTCAGTGTCAAAGGACAACTCTTGCCCCTCATACCCCTCCCCATCATTCCCACGTTACATTTTCAAACTAGCACTTTCATATATGCTCCCATCTTGACAATAATGTTTCGAGGGAGTTCCCTATACTTATTGGCACAGCCATTCACTTGTTCTTTTTTAAATCTGCCTTATACTTTGTCATGGTGCTTCTACGGTAGAGAAGAGCGATTACTTTGTTCATATGGTTGAAATGTTCATTCAGTGAGAACACTGCAAATCACACTAGTCGGTAGGGTCTCATTGCTGCCACTGCTGCTCATCAGCCTGCCTGCGTTCATCTTTCTTCTTGTCTAATTAAACCGAAAATTCCTAGGCACAGTCTTTTGTGTGTGTGTATTTGTGATTAGCAAAGTCAAAACCACAACAGTGATGAGATACCACTACACAGTACAAGATGCAAGGCCTGAGGAGCAACTAATTTGAGCAAGTATGCTAAATACATATGGCACAAGAACCATGTCTGGTTTCACTGAAGATAGAAAGGGAAATTACTGATACCAATATTGCAAGATGGCATCCTTAAATACTCGAAAGCAGCAGCAACATCCAGAAGAACAAGCATCCTTGTGATTCATTCTTACCTGTCTGTTGATAAAGAATATTACAGGCAGGTATTGTGATTATCATCTTCTCTGCCATCCTCATTGAAGCTTGAGGGTGAGTGAAGGACAGTCGGAGGAAACACGGACGTGACAAGGTCTTACACTGCTGCAGTGCACCACCAAAAGGACCCTGACTCCTGTACACTTTTTCCACCTTTGCATTTGCTAGTTTATTGTTCTCTATATTCTATATGTACTGTTTCCCACATTGTGCATGTGGATGGGATATTCTCGTATCGTTGTTCAACACAGTACTGTTCACTCAGTTAGATCTTTCCTACAGCCCCACTTTTTCCACATTATTAAAGTCAGTAAACTGAGAGAAGGAACAAGAAGTACACATGGCAAAGGTTGTTAAATACACGGTCTTCGTATTTTTTTCATTTTTTCTAATTCACTGTGCCACCTGCCTAAAATTAGATTCAATACAAATTCACTGGGTCAAGTATTTTACCAAGTGCTTTGTGCAAATTCTGTGCAAATGGTAAATATCAATCATCACTATAATACTAATAAATGCAAATTAAATGCTGCTCCAGGAGCTATTCTCTTAGAATAGTAATAGTCAGCATTTATGTAGGACTTCCCTCTTACCCCCCAGACAGCAAATACATTAGTTAATTAATTGAGGCTGAATGACAACACCACAATTAGCCAAGCCCAGGCTGCTCTTAGCAGTGATGGGGCTACCAACATGACGAAGGCTTTCACGATCCCAAGAAAGTACCCATTGCCTTTTCACTGGATGGAATTAAAATATTGTTTATACAGAGCATAATTGGTCTTATGACAGCACCAGGTCCACACAGAATTATAAGGAACATGGGAAATGAATAGAAAGATTCTGCATCTTCGTGCAGCAGCTGGCAACTACTACACGCAATCTATAGAAACAGTGTCTGAACAACACTGGAAGGTTCAGCTGTTTAAGCCTTGCATAGATATACGGACAACACACATGTGTCTACAGAACAACTATTCTATGTAGTACACAGCATATGGATATGGAGTTACAGTCATTAAGGAACCACACACCATTCAGGATACACACTGACCTTACCATGTGCTTGGAAACTTACAGAAAGCAGATGAGTTGTTCCCATTGTGTTAACCACAGACTACCGATGACCATCTACACCAGGGAAGTCCTCTCTTTTTCATGTACCTTTTCTCTTACGCAGCTAGAGGCAAAACAACCAACCAGCTGATGGGTCTAATCACTTTTAAGAAACCAGCCTCTTTAGTTACAAAGCTGATTGCATCAAATCAGCTGTATATAGCTGATTGTGCTATATCAAATAGAAATTAAATTTATCATCTACTTAGAGCACTACAGTCCCCAGAAGCAATATACTCCATGACAAGAATGTGTACTGTCTACTTACACTATGCTACCTCCCAAAGCCAGTCTATGTCAATCATATGTGGGACATAACATCTATAAATAGAGAATAGTGCAAAAATTCAGAGACAACAGGAGTGTCCCAGTCCCTGATTTCTCACCAATTCAAATGATACAGCCAGCATTAGGGGATGACACCGTCTTCAGACATGCTGTCATCACTTTATACACTATCCTCATGTTCAGTATATGCACGATTACACAGGTGCCAAGAAGGTCATGCTACTACACTACTGGAAAAAAAAACTTTCCTCTCCAGAGATTCTTTTTCAACATCACAGACAAACCAACTCGGTCCTGCCCATGCACTGTCAGCTATGTATAAACCTCCCAGCAACACCCTCTTCGTGGCAGGCATAGGAGCTGTATGTCTGCCTGGTGAAGGTACTTGTGTGCACAAGTAGCTGACATGCCCAATTTCCTAACTCATGCATCACAGTCATACAAATGCAAACTTGTTGAACACCAGGAGATACCCTTATGACTATGAGCAGTGGGCTAAATTCTGTGCTATGCCTTAAACTGCTGCAGTTCAGCAAAAAATTACCTAAAGCCTTTATAGTAGCTTCTGAGTATCTCTTGCAGCTAGAGTGATCCTCTAGGATGATTAGGAGTCCTGGATGCTGTTCTAATTTACCACAGCCTCAGAACAGCCTTTGTCATCAGTGGCGCTGAGTCTAGTTGGAGGCCGGTAACTAGAGGTGTCCCCCAGGGGTCAGTACTGGGCCCAGTCTTGTTTAACTTCTTCATCAACGACCTGGATGAAGAGTTAGAATGTACCCTCAGCAAGTTTGCTGATGACACAAAACTCGGAGGTGTAGTGGGTACACCGGAAGGCTGTGCTGCCATTCAGCGTGACCTGGACAGGCTGGAAAGTTAGGCAGAGAGGAACCTGATGAGGTTCAACAAGGGCAAGTACAGGGTCCTGCACCTGGGGAGGAACAACCCCATGCACCAGTACAGGCTTGGGGTGGACCTGCTGGAGAGCAGCTCTGTGGAGAGGGACCTGGGTGTCCTGGTGGACGACAGGTTGA
>Ga0065711_1013794_pt1 | contig 10094 bp, 14 predicted proteins | sample Hoacrofraction12_FD_59098 | JGI IMG/M metagenome (GOLD analysis project Ga0065711, IMG submission 59098) | Hoatzin crop microbial communities from Cojedes, Venezuela - Epithelial fraction 12 v2 (version 2) | ecosystem: Host-associated > Birds > Digestive system > Esophagus > Crop | place...
GGCCCGCCCGGGCCCCCCCAGCCCTCCCCGGCCCCCCTCACCTGGACTTCAGCGGCCTGACGCACACCAGCTTGTTCACCCTCTCCACGGCGCCGGCCACCGAGGCGATCAGCTTCTCCTCCTCCACGTAGGTGCCGTGGCCCCTGCGGAGGGAGCGGCCGCCTGAGGAGAGCCCGGCGCCGGCCGGCCGGCCCGCAGCCCTCGCCCCCCGCCTCCCCGCCGCCCCCACCTCATGTAGCCCATGTCCGTGGTGATCGTGTCCCCCGGCGCCACCAGGTGCTTGTCGCCGCCCCGGGGCCCGCTCAGCCCCACCGCCTTACGGGGCACCGGCAGCCGCATGCTGACGGCCGCCATCTTGAGTGCGGGCGGCGCACCGCCCACCGCCCCGTCCGCACCCGCCTTCCGCCCGCCATGTTGGCTGCTGGCGAGAGCCCGCCCGAAGCCGCGGCGCCGCCATCTTGAGTGAGGGCGGCGGTGCTGGGAAGGCGCTGAGGGTGCTGGGCGGCCATTTTGGTTCCTGGCAGGAAAGGGCGTCGTGTGCTTCACTGCGTTGAGATCCAAAGGGAGAGAGGGGCCATGTTTAGTGCGGGCGAGGTGCCTCAGCCCTACCCGAGTGGGCCGCCCCACAGCCGGGCCTCGCTCCCTGGGAGCCCCGGGCCTGCGGGCCTCTCCCTGCACCCCCAGCTCGGGGCTCCTCGGGGGACCGGCCCCGGCCGGAGGGCAGCGCTGGGGGCCGGGGGCGCGTCTGCGCCGAGGGAAGCGGCACCCCGGGCCACACCTGAGGTGTCCCCCCTGTTCTGGAGGCCATAGAATCACAGCTGACCCTCTGACCCTGCGCCCAGGGGGAAGGCAGAGCCCTGGAGCTCCGCGAAGGACGGGGAGGCTGAAGGCAGCTGGGTGGGCAGGGGGTAAATAATATGTTTGTGTGGAAGTTTTATTCATTTAATTCCAACAGTGGGTAGGCTCGTGGAGCCGCTGGGAAAATACCAAGGAAAAAGAAGCCGGCAATGACCTTCAGTGAGCACTTTGCTTCCTCCGGACCAGCATCAAGTGTTGTTCTGTCAGGCACGCCTGGCACCCGCAGCCCGTCCGAGCCGAAATACGGCCGCTGTTTCGTGGGTTGCTTCAAGCAGAGACCGTACGCGTGGAGACAGGGAGGTACCAGACCGAATCCCACCACCCACTCCTGCCCTCGCCCCGTCGCTTTCAGACCTGCAAAAGGGCTTGGTTTTCCCAGAGCTGAGCTTTCCTCCTCCCACCTGCACGGCTTGGTCCAGCAGACGATGCTACGTCTCCTTACGCACCTCGTGCTGGTCTGTGCATTCACCCGTCCCAACCGCCGCGTCCTTCCCCCGGCACCGAGCAAAACAAAGCTCTCCATACTGTCCATCTTCTAAATGATAAATGTTCCCAGTAATTTTTATTTAGAATACAAGAGAGAGGTACAAATGTATTTACACTGTGTACATATACAATCAAATAATATATAATATCAAAGTTTTGTAAATAGCGTTTACATAAATATTTACAAAGTTAAAGTGACAGTTTGTTTTTTTCTGGAAGTAAAACACAGTTTGTGAGAACTTTATACATCTTAGATTTATAATTAATATTAGAATACCTTCTTTTAAGCGTTATGATACACAGCCCTGCTCTCGCGTGTGGCAGGACTCCAGAGGGCGCTTAGAGCTGTCCTTGGGGCCAGAGCTGGCCCAGGGACAGGTCTGTCTGTCCCCAGAGGGGAGCAGCATCAGCAGCCCAAATGTTCCCTTCCGGCTGCGGGCAGCGGTGGGGAGCAACGGGGAGCGATGGTCCCGGGGCCGGAGCAGGCACAGCCCCGCAGAGCGCAGGGTCCCCCGCAAAACCTGTCTGTGGATGGGCATTTCCAGTGGGCACGCTGTGCTGGGGTGTCCCCATGGCACGTCACCTGTCCCTCTGCCCTGGCATCGCTCGGAGGTGTCGGGCAAAGCCCAGGGCATGGCTCGGGCTGGAGGAGGGCAGGCAAGGGGATTTAGGGGGGTAAAACCCGACTGTTTGCTAAATCAGGGCTCCCGAGGAGGTAGACGTCCCTTGGGAAGAGCCAGCAGGGCCAAAGCTGCCCCTGGGACCAGCAGGCATGAGCCGGGTGGCTGCAGCAGGGCTGTGCCAGCCCATCAACGGGCACACGTCTGCTGGACGCTCGCTGGAGCAGAGACATTTTTCTTCCACCAAATTATCTGTAAAACCCAGGTGTGACTCATCCAGGTGCAGGTTTTAGGCTGCCCCAGCCCTCCCCCCATGCAGCGGGAGATCCACCCAGGAGGTCCCGCTGTGTCCCTTTCGCCCCTCTCCCCTGGCCAACCCCAGGGACCAGCAGCCCACCCTTCACTGCATCTCCCCGGGGAGGATCCCACGCGATGCGGCTGCACCAGCAGCTTGCAGAGCTGGGGAGGGGTCCCCTCGCTCACCGAACAGCCCGCCAAACCCCCTGCAAACGGCAACGCTCCGAAAATAAACCATCACCCCCGCCTTGAACACACAAAGCAGCGCTGCCTCTGCCCCCCAGCTCTGCTGGGGGCCAGCACCCCCCAGCTCACTGCGTGTCTCAGCGCCAGTCTTTGCTGTCCGAAAACCCGCTGCCGCGCCGGGGCTTCACAGCACCATGGTGGGGATGTGATGGGCCAGCGAGGCGGGATGGGGCACGGGCAGGGCCGGCGAGTGAGCCTGCAGGGAGGCGTTGGGGGGCCGATGGCGAGCGCTTTTCTGATGCGCCCGCAGCCCGGCGAGCTGGGAGTAGGCACTTTGGCAAACCTGGCACTTGTAGGGACGCTCGCCGGTGTGCAAGCGGACGTGGTTGCGGAGGGTGGAGGACTGGCTGAAGCGGCGGTTGCAGAAGCGGCACACGAAGGGCTTGTCCAGGGTGTGGATGCGCATGTGGGAGCGCAGGTTGCTGCGGGAGTTGAAGCCGCGGTGGCAGATGACGCAGCGCATGCGCCCCGTCGTGCTGGCGCCCGTCTCCACGGCGTGGAAATCCTCTGGGGACAACAGGGCATGGTCAGAAGCTGCCGTACAGCACAGCAGCTCACCCCCTCTCTGAGCCCCCAAGCCTAAATATCCGCCCCGTGCCCCCTTGCCGGGTGCCCACCAGCAGGGACAGCCCCTCCGGGGCAGAGCGGGGCCGCAGGCTGGCACTCGGGGCTTTGGGATAGGGCCAGAGCTGGAAACGGGCTCAGATTCGGGTGAGGGAGAGCACTCAAGCCGACCTGTCTTCCCTATAGACGGGCGCAAAAAGTGCTTTTCCCCTCCCTGGGCTGCGAGCAGAGCTGGAGGGGGTGAACGCAGGAACCCCCAGCCCGCAGCCACACTTCCCCCCCTGCTCCACTGGGGTCCGACCCGGCTCTCTCGGAGCGGGGCTGGGGAGCACAGATGGGCTCGGACTCTGAGCACAGCATCCCCCAAAAGTGCCCAACAGCTCTGCTGCCTGCCCGCAGAGGAGCACCTCGGGGAACCACCACGACAAGCAGAGAGCAAAAGCCCAGAGAGAGAAAAGCCTCCTGCGATGGTGATTTGGGGAAACATCTGTTAAACACAGAGCGGGCACACCGGCATTTTGCAGGGCGTTGGGGCTGCTTCACACCTCTGCCCTGCTCCTCCCTGGGTCTGGCCACCACACCAGCAACAGCCGTGGGCAAACCAGCCCGGAGGCAACCCCACCGAATTACTGGGGACCTGCTCAAGCTGTGTGGATCTGTCTCGTAGTCCCTGTGTTTGTCCCCAGAGAGCTGGGGGATCTGGCATTTTCCCTGGGGTGTCCCTGCCCTGTGCCTACCCCATGGCCTCAGAGCTGGGGACGGGGTGAATAGAGAACAGGCAGGGATGCTGCACCCATGGCTGTTTCCGCTGTTACCTACCATGTTTGTTCTTCTTCTGCTCCTCTTCCAGCCCCGGCACACCTGGGATGCCCAGGAAGGTGTTATGGGAGTTCCCGTACCAGACCAGCAGCTCTTGGTCCGGAGGAATCATCTAAAAAGAGAGATACAGACAGGGGTGTCAGGAGGGGACGGTGAGCGGCTCCCCATGCATCCTCAGCCGGTCGCTTCAGACCAACGCTGGCCATACCCCATCTCCTGCCAGACCCTGCTGCCCTCTGGGACCTGCCGGGGGTCCCAGCACCCCCCAGGCAGGCACGGCACAGCCCAGGCTGCAGGGCTGGAGACGGGGGCACGGCTCAGCACCATCCAGCACCGGCACAAACCTGCACCGGGGTCTTCCCCAGGCTGGGCCGCAAGCAACGTGACAGGCAAATAAGCAACTACAGGGCACACAGATGGAGCTGGGGTCTCTGGAGGGAAGGACCCAGAGGTCCCTGCACCTTGGGGAGACGAGGACAGACACAAGGACAAACAAGCCATTTGTGGACCCACGAATTGCAGTGAGGTGCAAATGACACAGCAAAGCAGGGAGCTGTGTCATGCAGCCCCGGCTCCATGCTCCTGCAGAGTGTTTCAGCTCCGGACGGAGCCGGCGGCACCCTCCGCTGTAGAGCACGGGCAGCATCTCCCACCCAACCCCGCTGGGGCTGGTTTTAGNGGGTGGAAACGCAGATGGGCCAGTGAAGGGCTCCTCAGCCCNGCGGTCGGAGGAGAGCTCCGGGGCTGCTNTGGAGACCGTGGNTGCCTANGTCCCAGACCAAAGCCCCACTGCCTGCAGCAGCTCAAGGAGACCCATAAGCCCAGGGAAAGGCTTTGCACCACCCACGCTCCTGTTCCCCAGAGACGAACGCTCTTCTCCTTTCCCTGTTGTTCCCGTTATGCTCCTCCGCTGCCGGGGCAGCCGGAGCGAGCAGCCGGGAAATGCCATTCCAGCCTCCCCGTGCGCAGCAGCTGTGGCTGGGAAGATGGATGCTCTCACACCGGAGCAGCTGCTTCAGGCAACACTAATAACAACCTCGCTTCATAAAAAAATACACGTATTTTTCCCTTGCAGATCCCTAATGTTAAGAACCTAATTTAGAAATGGGAAAGTCCCCCATTTCAGGGGACGGCTTTCCATACACAGTAGTCCTAGAAAAGCATCATCCTCACAAAACACAGATCATAAGTCAGATCACCCAAGCACTGAAAATGTGCCTAATTTTAAGCACCTGAAAGTAATGGGAATTTAACTTCCTATGTTGAAGTGTTTGTCTGCATAAAGACCTCACTGGGGCTGCAGAGCAGGGATTTGAGAGGCAGGGGAAGCCAGTATCGTTTCACACCCCAGACTGGTGCCGTTTCTTGGTGTCATTTTCTCTTAACAGGAAGGGAGTTATTTTTAATACAAATAAATAGAATAAAATATCACCAAAGGGATAAAACACATTGCCTATGTGCACACACATGTATCTTTCAGTGGAGCTGGAGCACATATGCCAGCAGCAGGTGAGCACCTATGTGCATACACTCCTAAGCAATTTAAATTGCCCCCCAGCAATCTCGTAGCCTTCAGATTAAAGGCCAAAACTCGCTGCCCTCACTTTATTTTCCAGCAGCGGCAACTTGAAATCGGTGAAGAAGAGGTCGGGAAACACAAACTAGCACAGAACGGCACGAGCAGGCAAAACACGTGAAAATATTAAAGGCAAATAGTGAAAAAGGCACCCAATAAATCTGATTTTGTGGTGGGTGGGCGAGAAAGGCATCCTAAGAGATGCGCTGGAGCCACGGTGCAGCAGAGGCGGGTGCAGAGCGATGGAGCTGGGCAGCTCACGGTACCGGCCGGGGAGGGGGTGCAGCGGGCATGGGGCAGGAGGCTGCACAGGGACAGAGGGGGACAGGGCAGGTGACATGTGCTGCTGGGGAGGGCACCGCTGAGATTGGGTCGGTGCTTGCATGTCCTGCCCAAGACTGAGCCGTTCCATCTGGTCTGGGGCCGGTGCTGCTCGCTTGGCCCAGGGTTTGTGGCAAGGGAGGGGACAAGGCAGGAGTGGTGGGGAACGAGCGGGGAGCTCGCTCAGCTCCGAGATGCTGCGTTTGCGTGGCCGTGACTGCACGCTGGGGGATTAACGAGCAGAGAGAGAACCACAGAAAGAAAATGCTCTCTTGCTTTTCCTTTTCTTTTTGGGCGCACAAACCCCAGTGAGTTTGAACAAGCGATCGGTTTTGGGCACACACTGCCTGCAGGCGTGCTGCACGGGCGGGAATGGCGAGCCCACGAACGACACAGATCCCCAACCTGTTGTACCCAGTTGTGACCCAGCTCCTCGCCCCCTCCATGCGTCCCTTCCTCGCGCTCTCACATGGAAACTCCTGGCCCCTTCTGCTCCTCCCGGCACGGGGGGACCCATGCTGACCCGGCGGCAGCAGGAGCAGGAGAACTGCCGTGCCCGGGAGCACACTGCCGCGTGACGGCAGGCACTCTTCATCCCTGCCATCACCTCCCCATCACCCAGGGTTCAGCACTGTGAATATTTCAGCTTTGCTGCTTGTGCTGAGGGGATTAAACTCATCCTGCTCTGGCACTGGCTGCTTCAGCCCTGGCAGCAACCTGCAGATCGACCGTGACTGTACGGGGCCTCTACACACACGTCCCCAAGTGTCGGCTCACCTGCCCCATCGTCTGTGCACACACAGGGCGTGAGAGGCACGGCTGCGTTCCGAATTACACCACAACTACCTGGAATTATTTTACTTCTTTGCATAATTTAAGAACAGTGATAAAAAGCAATTAAACTGCTCTCACAACAGGCACAGCTGCCCACAAGAATACCAGGTCTTAAATCCGGGTGCAGCTGAAGCCTACGATGGGGTGTCCAGGGTGGGGAGAGCTGCACCGAAGCGCTCGGGGTTCTTGCAGCGCTGCACAGGGACAGGCGGCAGAGCCTTGAGGAGGTTCACGGGACTCTCCCGCAGCGGAACAAAATACCTGTCCTCTTCTTACCCACCCCCTCGCCTTTCCCATCTCGCGGCAGCAGTCCCAAGCCCAGTCCTGATGCTGGCTCAGTGCAGGATTGAGCCATGGTCCTGTGCCGTGGAGCATTCGAGCGTCTGCTCCTCTGTAAGCCAGCGCAGGAGCCCAGATAGACCCGGGGAGCTGCCCCTGCCCGTGGAACAGTGGGCACTTGCACTCTTTCCCAGCTAAGACCCTCTCCCAGCTGTGAGAAGCCATGGGAGCCCACGCTCCTGAGCATCTGAGACTCTGGACCCGAGACTGGAGAGGGATGGTCCCACAGTGCCGGTCTGGGGTGGAGCGGGAGATGTCCCTCTCGTGACTCTAAGCCGAAGCAGCTGCACAGGGAGACCTCCCTGAGCTCCCACCTTCCCCCGCCCGCAACAGCATCGCGTTATGGGGACGCTGTGCACAAGCAGGGCCAGTCCCCGCCGTCACACTGCTGGCACTGCGTGACCTGTACGCACATAGCACCAATGCTGCCCGGGAGCTGGACACCAACATCCGTCCCAGCATCTCCCACAGGGAGCTGTAGGGTGGGGATACCTCCAGCCTGCACCCTGAGACATCCCAGGGACCCAGCACCTGCCCCTGCTTCCCCGCGGGCCAGCACCCAACAGCGCTTTGTACGGAGTGCATGGATGAGCCAGGCAGGATGAGCCCTTCCCCACAGCCCACCGCGAGGCACAGCCGTGCCAGCGTCACACCCTGCCTGCCCTGCGGCTCCCTGCCTGGCTCCAGCAGCCCGGAGCCTCCTCTCCCACTCCGTTTGCAGCCGGAGCCACTTGTGACTCCTGGGTGAAAGCTGTGCAGAGTCTGACACCTGGGTTTCATGGAAACCCCCCGAGCTTTTCCCTGCTACAGAGAAGCAGGTTCTGCAAAATTCACATTTTTCAAGAGAGCATCAAAACCCCACTCCTGCCCAAAGCCTGGTCTGGGCCAGGACTGCAGCTCTTTTCACACTTTACACCCCAAAACAAGCTTGGGCAGTGTTTGCTGTCCCTCTGCTCAGCACATGTCACCCCATGAGCCCACCAAAAGTGGACAGAAAGGAGAAAGGCCACTCGCTGTTCCCTATGGGCTCTCTGAACCCCTTGCGATGGCTTTTCCCAAGGGATCCGGGTGCCGGGGATGGCAAAGCCACCCTGTGCTCCCACAGATGCCCAAGCAACGGCCTAAAGAACAAGGAAGGGTCTGTGAGGTGGGGGGTCCCAGCACCCTGCTCCGCTCCCACGGCTTGCCCAGCTGCCTCCTGGCCCTGCTTACCTCAATGGCCTTGTAGAAGATGCTGTTCCCAATCTGGACCACCTCCAGGTTCTGCTCCTGCTCGTTCCGGGCACATTTGATGTAGGTCATCCAGCTGCGGTGGTCCTCCTGGCTGGCATCGATGAAGTACCGCACCGTGCCATCTTCATTGAAGACCTGGGAGGGGAAGAGAGTGGTTGGGAGCGATGCTGCCCACAGCGGACTGAGCATCTCCTGCCCCCGGGATTAAGTCCCCGGCCGGGGACAAGCTCAAAGCCAGCGCGGCCTCGGGGCTGAGACCCTGCCGCAGCCGGGAGCTGCCCGAACCCTTCCTGCTCACGGACTGCGCATCCGCAGCGGGGCTGGGGAAGGGTGCCCTGCTCTCGCTGGGCGGGCACGGCTGGCCCCGCCGGCCCATGCCCACCCGGACAACCCATCTCCCTGCCTCATCCCCCTTTTCGGCAGAGCCCTGCCAGCGGCTCAGCCCCGAAGGGGCTGCTCAGCATCCTGCCCGTGGGAGCAGGGGCATCCCCGGGAGCAGGGGGAAGGTGCCTGCCAGACTCGGCTCTCGGGGGAAGATACTTTGCAGGGTGGCAGGAAAGGTGAGGCAGGTTTCTATTAGGCATAAAATCATAATAATAATAATTTTAAAGTGCAAGTCTGACATTCAGTGAAACAAAACAAAAAAAAAAAAAGGAAAACACCCTGTACTAGCTGGGCATTAACACGTGATGTCCCAGCAGCTCATACCCCCCCAGACCCCACAGCTTCACTCAGGGTAACGGGGCTGGGACGGGGCAGTGCTGGTTGCGCCCGCTGTGCACGGTGCGGGCAGGTGCCAGCCGGGGCTTTCACCGGGAAGGGCAGGGCAGGGTGTGAGTCCACTACGTGGGACACGAGCAGCAGCGTTTCGGGGCTCCTCCAAGAGCTGGCTGCACCCCAAGGGTCCCCTAAACCCACTTGCCCTGGGAGAAGCCAGATCTTTGCCTGAAGGGGGAAACTGAGGCACGGGGCGGGTGCCTGACGGCACGCAAGCAGGGGACAAAGCCTGTGGGCCCCAGCACCCTGTCCCTGCCTCTCCCCGAGCCAGCCGGGGCTGGGGGTAAGCGGGAGGGTTGGGTGTCGTTACCTCCCACATGAGGTTGTTGTTCTTGCACAGGTCCACATGCTCCGGCGAGATGACCCTGCCCGTGAACGGTCCCATCTCGGTGCCGGCTTTGATCCAGGTCTTGGAGAAGATGCCGAGCCCTTCGCCGGGGATGGAGCTCTGGGCGATGATCACTTCCGACGGCAGCACCAGGCTGGACAGCTTCTGCACCTCTGCGGGCGGCAGGAGAGGGCTCGGAACGGGGACCGGCCACCCTCCACCCGCCCACCGAGCCCTGGGGTGCCCGAGGAGGAGGACAGGGGGGACACCCACCCCCGGCCCCAGCCCAAATCCTGGCTCTGAGCCTTTTAGCCGCCCAGCCTTGCTCCTACAAAGCAGTACAAGGTTCCCGCCGGGGCATCGAGGAGGTACCTGGGAAAAGCAGCCCGGGCTGGGCCAGGGAGCGGGGCTGGGAAAGGGGGTTAAATGGTGTCTATTTCGGCCCATCCAGCAATTTGTCATGCTGTTAAAGTGATCTGCATTCATTAAACTCAACTAGAAAGAAATTGCTAATTCTAAATTCATTAGTCCTTTCGGAATGCTGTAGCGGTACATTGTGGCTGAATGGCGCGGGGGCTTGTTTAAAAGGGCCCAGGAATTCCTCTTACAAAATGGGGAGATGAGATGGTTGACATATCGTGAATGGAAATGGAATTAGCCTTCACGGTAAATTAAGAGAGGAACAGAAATCCGAGAGGGGGGGGGAAAGGGAGCCCGGGACGCCCCGGCATCGCCGGGGCGAGAGAAAAGATATTGTCCTGAGCGGCTGAATGCGGGGCGGCCCCGGCCCCCCCCC
>Ga0065711_1014631_pt1 | contig 10094 bp, 11 predicted proteins | sample Hoacrofraction12_FD_59098 | JGI IMG/M metagenome (GOLD analysis project Ga0065711, IMG submission 59098) | Hoatzin crop microbial communities from Cojedes, Venezuela - Epithelial fraction 12 v2 (version 2) | ecosystem: Host-associated > Birds > Digestive system > Esophagus > Crop | place...
TAACATACAGTGGACAATTCCTAGTTCAAACAGGTGGTGTAAAACCTAATAGGAATGTGTGAGACAACTTCAGCGGCTCTGTATGAAGCTGGGGGAGGAGAAGGGGAAGATTTTCTTGGTGTATTTAAGAATCGTGTGGCTTAATGAGAGTGAAATATATTGCTGAAAAGCTGGTCTGAATGTCCATGTTAGTCATTTATAGAGTCAAGTCAGAAATTCTACCATGCTGGACTAGAACAGACTGACTTCACGCATGCTTGGGAGGATTCCAGAAAACAAATAAATGGCTGGGTAGAAGAAAAGACTGAAGGTGAGTGTTTTGCAGAACACCCTGTTGTATTTAGTGACACCCAGGGCTTGGCTAAACAGCTATTTCAAGATACGATATTGTGAAATAAAAAAAACCCAAACACTGAGCTCTTGCTCTGTTTGGTACGTAATTCTCTTGTCTATTGTGTATTAATTATGGCGTAGATACTATATTAGGTAACTAGATAAGCTGTTAACAATTGGGGTTTTTTTCTGTGTATCGTAAAGGTAAAATTCGGAACCTGTTGGCTGAGGGGGTTCTCGATTCAATGACCAGACTTGTGTTGGTGAATGCCATCTATTTCAAAGGCAACTGGGAAACGCAGTTTGACAAAGAGAGCACAGTGGAAATGCCATTTCATATTAACAAGGTATGTTGTGCTAAAATGCTGACATTACACTCTGCAGTACTCTGAAGTGAATACATTTAACTCTGAACAACAACAACAAAAGTCATTCAAGCAGAGTTACCTTGGGTAGGTTGTATGAAATTCCTTATACCTCCTCCCTTCAATATGAACACTCTCCTTGTCTGGATTCTGTTAAGTTTCACATCATTACTAGAAACTTCAATATAACAATTAAGTATTTCTTTCATTCTGCCTCTTCTTTTCCTTTTACCCTTTGTGTTTGAGAGGTAGCCCTCTGCATAGTTACAGCCCTTAGAACTGAAGAGAAGAAAACAATTAAGTGAAGCTGTCAGGCTGTTTGGGAGTCGTGAACAATTTCACAGAAGCCAGTGAACTCGGTTACTTTAGCATAAAGCTGGTGCAGATAAGGAAAGAAATGTTCCTTTGGATTGTAGGCAGCAAAGAGCACTTCTGCATGTGCAGAAACTTCTGAATGGAAGTCTTCCTCAGACAATGATTATTTTAAGACTAGAGTCTTTAGGATCCAGATAACTGTTGGAGAAAGTTGTAAGACTGGAGAACGCTGCCCTGGCTCACCCAAGGAACTCACATTTAGATATGCAAATAACTGCAATTCTCTTTCTTTGTAAAAGGGCTTAAGTTTGCATTTTCATCCTACTAATGACTAGCCACTGATGAGCTGCAGAAGTCTGTGAATAGGCTCAAATGAGCAATTGGAAATCCCAGGTGTAATCTGAAGCTTGAAGATAGTTATTTTACAATCTGTCTGGCAGCAAAGAGTTACTTTAACATCCCAGGAGCCTTCCCAGCATCCTGTGACGTTATTTCTGTGACTCTTGCACACCTTATGACTCACTGGATGATTTTCGCATGCTGCGTGGCATTTTCTTCCCTTAGACATTCTTTTCAAGTGTCACTGCTGCAAGGTCATGTCTGCTGTATTCTCTGTCGGCATTTTTTCAATGGGCTTTATTTTAAAAACAAAAAACTAGTTGCATGGTTATCTCTTGAATGTGAGGGAGAAAGCAATGAAACTGAACTGAAAAGGAGGAAATAATGATGTAAACAATAGTAGCTGATGGAGATAGTGAACGAAATTGAGAAGAAGATTCTTGCCGCTCCTTTACTATCCATGTGACTTTTAAGAATTCAAAATAATGCTCTTGTTTTCTTGGCATTTTTAGTATCATTTTAAAATATTTTAATTCATCTTTGTTATAGCACTTGGAGCCACATGGACTAAAGTACCATATAAATATAATACCAATATAGCATCATATAATACCAAATAAATGAAAATACCTACACAAAAATTATTTCGTATTCGTTTAAAGCAAGGAGCACAGGCCCTGCTTCTTACCAGCTCTGTTTAGTGCTTGCCAGTAGCTCTTAAGTGAGCAAACACATGTCCTTCCCTCTTTGCCTTAAAGGAAACTTCACAGGCATTTCCACATTAGTAATTAAAAATTAGATCTTGGGGATCCTTACTTCTTATCTCTTTTGCAAAAGGTGGTGGTGGGGCTGCACTTTGTGGTGTTTTACTTCTCTTAGTCAAATTCTGAAAAGCCCTGAGTAACTGGATGCCTGCTTTGTATTTGAGACCAGCATATTGGCTCAGTGCTAACTGCTGACATCTCTTTATTTTTAGAAAGAGACCAAACCTGTGCAGATGATGTTCAAAAAGGATAGATTTAACATGACCTATATTGGGGACTTCAAGACCCAAATCCTTGAGCTCCCTTATGTCGGTAATGAACTCAGCATGCTCATCCTGCTCCCCAGTGCAATCCAGGATGAATCCACGGGCTTGGAAGCTGTAAGTTTGTGAGCTAAGTGCTAAGACAGTCTGTATCCTTCCAGGGAGGAGAGTTTGTTGCGTGTAGCCCTGCAGTTCAGTTCCAAAGCTATTATGTCATTGGTGCTCAACACCAGCCAAAATGTCCCACGCCTCCCTGCCCCTGAAGTGACTGGTATGCCTTGTGTAGCTCCTGGTCTAGCTGTGTGTTGCCTGCTGCGCCAGAGGCTCTGGAAGCAGGCCTGACCCTCCTCAGGAGCAGAGGTCAGCTGTGGGGGTGGTGAAGAGGGGACTTGAGGGACTTCCGAGGAAGTCCTGTGGCTTGTCCCATAGAGCTTCTGATCTGCAGCCGGCAGATTCTCTGGCCCACCACCTGGAAACAGGCTCACAGGAAAGCGCAGGATATCCTCCGTTGTGGAGATATGATGGAAGTTTTGGCTATTTCATGCTCTGGATGGGGAATTTGTTCATAAAGCTTTCTGACGCTGACTGCAAAGGGCATTGTGAGCAGACTTTTTTCATTGGCCTGTCAACCTGAGAGGGGATCCTGTGGTTAAGAGACCGAAGAACTGGGTTTGGTTCCTTTGGGTCCTTGCCATCAGTTCTGCTGTACCTTTTGCTTCCCAGATGTAAAGATGTAAAAAAAACCAATCTAACATGTTTTATAAGAGTAAACTTTGTGTCAAGGACTGATTCTTATTGTGTCTACCAAAAAACACAGGGGATTGAGCTCAGCTGGGGCCGTAGTCTCTAGTGAGAAGTGTAACTTGCATTGTGGGCTTGAGACCGTCTGAGCTGTGGGAGAAAGATGCATGTTTTGCACTGTGTAAACAAACACAGTAATTGCCACTTTTGGCTGTGAGAAACTAACTCTCTTCTAGTTCTAATTATGTAACTTTTGGGCTTTTCTTCAGCTGGAAAGAGAACTGACGTATGAGAAGCTGATAGATTGGATCAATCCTGAAATGATGGACTGCACAGAGGTGAAGGTGTCTTTACCCAGGTTTAAACTGGAAGAAGATTATGATCTGAAACCTCTTCTGAGCAGCATGGGAATGCCAGATGCATTTGACTTATCGAAGGCAGACTTCTCGGGAATCTCAGCTGGCAGGGAGCTGGCGCTCTCTGAAGTAGTTCACAAGTCCTTTGTGGAAGTCAACGAAGAAGGCACTGAAGCGGCAGCGGCCACGGCAGGGGTGATGATGCTGCGCTGCGCGCTGATCGTTCCAGAATTCACCGCTGATCATCCCTTCCTCTTCTTCATCCGGCACAACAAAACTTCCAGCATTTTATTCTGTGGCAGATTTTGTTCTCCCTGAAAAGATGATGCCTGGGCAGAATTGCTGCCATTACACAATAACCTTCTTTAGAATAGAGCTAATCGTTTTGCACTAATTGCCTCTTTCAGCTGTGTGTGAATCCACTGCTGTGTGGTCTTTATCTCGGGCTTGGATAGAGTAACAGAGCCACTTAGACGTACGCAGCAGCTGCAGCTTACGGCAGCTCCCTTGCCCTGTGCACCTGAGTGTGGAGGCCTCCGACTTCTTGCTGACGTGAGAAGCATCCCCCTTGCTTGGCGAGCGGTTTGTCTGTCCTCGGAGCCCCCACTGCACTTCATTTTTTGTGGCCGCCAGGCAGCGAGTCACCCAGTGACACCTTGCAGGAAAGGAAAAAGTTAATTTTGATTCCGATGAGGCTGGAGCGCAGCTTTAGCTCCCTTCCCTGTTTTTCGTCCCATCCCTGGTGGGTGGGCTTTTTTGTTTTCTTTTTTGTTTTTCCCCCAGGTTCTAATCTCTTGATACATTCCCTAGAGACTAAAGGAGGCTTTGGCGGCCCCTTCCAAGTGTTGCTCAGCATCCTGACTAGACAGGGGGTTTGGGGTAAGAACTGGACAAGCCCTGAGGCAAGAGTGGGAATAAAAGAACGTCTTTGTGCCAGATGTCCTTACAGGGTGTTCAGGGGTGAGGATTGTTTTGTCACCGTGGGACACCTGGGTTTGTTACCTATCACCTAGTTTATTAGTCCTTTAACAAAGATTGTAATGAAAAAGCATCTGGGTGCCTAAGCAATATTTAAATGACAAAGCTTTATTTTTTTTGTTATATATGTTTCCTATTCATAGTTTCTTAAACAGTTTAACTGAATATTACCAAAGACATAGCTGAAACAGCTTTGCTAAGACAGTGATTGGTTTTGCTGGTTTCTGTTCCTGAAATAATACAAGAACTGCAAGCGCTGTAGGCCTCTGTTTCTTTGATCAACCATAAATGACGCGTTTCTTTCAGCTGTAGTACAAAGCAAGCAATCGCCTGTTGGTTAGAGGACACCCAGCTTCTGCAGACCTAGTTTGGAATTCGTTGCTGTAGGTGGGATTTGCTGAATGCTGGGAACCCGAGGTGCTTTAATTGAGCTGCGGTGAAGTTTCGGCTTGGCTTCTCCCGCGAAGGGCTGGGGGTAGGGGGCCGGTGCTGCCCCTGTCCCTGTGCCCCCCTCCAGCCCAAGGCTGGGTGGCCGTCACCCCGAGGGTGCTCTGTTGCCCCGTGCTGAATGCAGTGCGCAGTAATGCACCTGCCTCAGGTGGAGGAAATAAAAGCAGTATTTTATGGGGCGGGGGGACATCCCGCACCCAGCAGTGGGAGCACCTTTACCTTGAGGTGAAGGGCTGGTGCCTGGTGGGGAACGAACACTGGGCTGAAGCGAAGAGCCCCTCTGCACTGTTGCTTTTGTTAATGTAAGGAAGTGATGTCCACCCCCCCACGCTGTTCTCTTGGCTGGGAAGTCCCGGGCTTCCCGCCGGGGCTCGGCCGCCCGGGCAGCAGTAAATGAAAGTAAAAGTACACGGTGGGGTCTGTGTTTGGGGATTTTTGTTTGGTTTTTTTTGTTTCGGTTTGTTTTCTTAGCGCAGAGCTAGATGAGGAAACGCTGACAAGATGCGGGGCGTTGGTCCATCTGCCCGTGGAAGCAGATAGCGTCATTTTGCAATTCCTTTAGAAAGCCCGTGCTGGAAATAAATACCCAAACGCTGTTGCAACCTCCTCCTACTCCACGCAGCTGGGTCTGGAGAGCAGTTCCAGCGGGACCGCAGGGTTGCTGGCTGCAGATGCACAAATGCCCGCGCCTCTAATGGAGCTCCTTGGGGAAACAAGCCCCGAACAGCTGAACCCAAGGGTCCTGCCGCGAGCAAGCAGGCAGGGAGAAGCAGAAGTCCGAGCCGGGCGGGCGGGAAGGTGCTGCTAACCCTTGGGTAGGTTTCTGCACCTGACCCAACCCTTGCACCTTTCACCCCACCCCGCTCCAAAGGCCTCCGAGGGAGCGTCTCCCCGGAACGAATCGCCACTCGGGCTGCGCAGCGCCAGCCCCGAAGCTTCGCCGCTTCTGCCTTCGCTAGCCGGGCACGTCACCCTCGGCTGACACCCCCCAGCTCCCTGCCCCTGCGCTCGGGGTAACCCCTGCTGCTGAAGGTAAGCGTGTACGTGACCTGCTGGCAGGACTGACACCTTTTTGTGGCACGGTTTGTGCCGTGCAGGCGGGCAGCTTGCTGGAAGGCGGCTGGATCGCCCTGAGCGGTTGCTGCAGACGTCGTTCGTGCAGGGTTCGGGTAGAAGAGCGGGGGGAGAGCGGCGTGGGAGAGCTCTCTGGGGTGTGCTGGCTCGCTGAGACCGAAGGGCTTCAGCCTGCAGTCCTGCCAGCACACAGACTTCCTATTGCAACGTGGAAGGCAAGGAGTTTCTTTGAATAATGTCTTTAATGTGATAGGGAAAGTTGGGATACACAATTTACGTGGGAAATACAATATATTGGGATATACAGCTTAGGTTGGGATATACAATTTACGCTTTTTCAACGTGACTTATTTCTTTTAAAGATGCACTGATGATGAAATTCTTGCTGTGTCTGTACTAAGCTGCAGCCAGATTAATCCAGTCTTTGCTCCGTGAGTCCCACAAGGTTAGGTTAGTTTTTTGAAAAGTGTACCCCGGGAGTCCTTGCTGACGGTTTTATTTTTCAGCTGTCACCATGGAGAACCTGCGTAATGCCAACAGCAGGTTTGCACTTGATCTGCTCAGGAGGTTTAACGAGACCAACCCAACGGGCAATATTTTCTTCTCTCCTGTCGGTGTCTCTGCTGCTCTGGCCATGGTCCTTTTAGGGGCCGGAGGCAATACAGAAGCCCAGGTGCTGAAGGTGAGTAAAAAAAAAAAAAAACAAAACCAAACTAGTTCTCTTTTGCTGTATATTTTATTTACATTAAAAAATTGTTGTGTTTTAGAGGAGAGAAAATGAAAGGAGGGTGTTGCTTTTATGTGCTCAGGACAAGATTCCTGCCATGCTCACTGAGCCTTCCTCAGGCTCCTTTCTGCAGTTACCTGCTGCCTGCCCTGCTCCAGAGCCCTCTTTCCGTATTTGCTGTGGCTCTTGTTTCTCGCTTAATTTCACTTATTAAATTAATTCTTGAAGTAGGAAATTAATTCCATTAATTAATCAGTCTTCATTTAAATTGGCTGGAGTTTCCAGCAGCAAGACCTTCACTGAGACGTTTCAGCAAAGAAATACTGCTTTGTCATACAGGGTTACGAATGGTGTGCTTATTACTAATAATATTGTGTATTGTCTAAGTGACACAATATATAGTTTTATATTTCAACCATAACTATGATAATATATGACGATGCTACCTAAGTATCAGTGTTGTAGTAACAGCTGGGCACTTGGATACCTCAGAGGAGCTGAGCCCAGATGCTTATTCTTACCGTAGCCTTAGGTGAGGTAGGATAGTTTAAAAAAAAACTCATCATCAATGGCAAAAGTGGTGGGGAGTGTGCCAGTTTCCCCTGAGGCCTCCTGCACGGAAGGTCATTATTATTTTTCCCCTTCATTAGGCTAACGCCCACTAATGCAAAAGGGCGTACGAGACTTCTCACCGCAGCCACCGTCGTGTGCTTGCAGATGAATAATTTCACCTTTGTGTTCTGGACTTTAGGAGGAACTGGTTTATGCTGTATGAATAAGACAATAAATTCATTTTCTTACTACTTGTACAAACAGACTTTGAACGTGTATGCCATGCAATCAAACTGACAGCCCCACCTAAGATAAATTACTGACAGCAGAAATCCTGCAAAAGGAACTTGGGGAAAAAAATGCGTTCCAGCACAATCACCTCAGTACTGCATGTTCCCATACCGTAGTGCTTTACTTATGAAAACGTAGCTAATTAGGGAGGCAGTGATGGATGGCTGTCAAGGGCTGTTGTAAGTGTATAGAAGTTTGTTTCTGTAATCATAATCCTATTGTAAGTTGCCTCCGTGATGTTGTTGCTGAGTTATTCATTTGTACGACACAGCTTGCATTAATGTGGGCGGCAAGGCCGGGCCAGAAGACCCAGTGAGATAAAATGAGGGCTTTCCTTTGAGTCCCGTGGGGTTCCACAGCAGCCTTGCCCACTGAGAAATACATGATTTAAGTCTGAATGTGAATGTCCCTGCTTTGGTCTCGTCTTCCCTGTCAGTGAGGCCTGGCAGCTGCTGCTGTCCTATCTGTAAGCCTGGGCTGGCTGGCTTGCCTCTGAGCATGGAGAAACTGCAGGGATGCCTTTGATTTTTAAGATTGTACAGTTTTTTTGTTTATATATATATATATAAAAGCAGTTATATTTTCATAAAACCATAAAAGATAATTGTTCTAAGTTTTCTTAAGACCTCACCTCTGCTAGTTTTGATTGTATGTTCTGAAGAGCAAAAAAACCCCAGGGTCCCTTGGGCCAAAGGGGCAGCAGGAAAGCAGAGGTGCCTCTGTGGCATCGTCTCCCTTCTCAGTTCCCCCCCCCGGGAGCGAGTCCTTGTGCCCAGTGGTCCACGGAAGGGAGGCATCTGGATGTCACACGGACAGGACTCGGGGCTGCGATCAACATCTTCTGCTGTGACTGTGTAAACCAGGAGCTTAGTACGAGTGGCTGACACAGGCAGCGTAGCGCTGAGAAACAGCTTCACTCATTCCTTGAGGTTTACAAAGTCCCTCTTCTCTTTCTTCAACCCACTTACCTGCTGGAGATGTACTGTATGTTCTCTGAAGACAGCATTAGCAGCATCTAGTTCTCTTCTGTTATTTCAGACGCTTCATTTTGACGAAGTTGAGGATATTCACTCGAGGTTTCAGACTCTGACTATGGATATAAACAGAAGCAATGCTCCCTATCTTTTACGGCTTGCCAATCGGCTTTTTGGAGAGAAGTCCTGCAGCTTTTTGCCGGTACGCTGGTGGAGATTGTGATGGTGTGGTGGAACCTGGTGGGAAAATGCAGCTATTTTTGAGTATTTATGGAGTAGAAATATTTCTAGGCGTGTTTCTGAAGGTTACTGGGCAGTCAACATAAGTGTTGCACAGGTGCGTATGCATTTCTGTATCTGTAGGCACCTGTGCATCTTACCTAAAGGATGTTACACAGAAATCCTTTTCACTGCTTGCTTGGTTCTGCTGCTCTCGGGCTCAAGAGGAAAATCGCTTGTCTAGTTTCTTAGTTTACAGTAACTACCACAACATCCCACTCTGTTGCAGGCAGCTTTTTAGGATGCAACCAGCTCTGTGTCTGTTGCAATCAACTTTTTAGGTTGCAACCAGCTCGGTGTCTGCTGCAATCAGCTTTTTAGGATTTTCATTGGTCTAGTACCACATTACTTAAATATTTTTGAAAACACTATTTAGTTGGGAGGGGATGCTCAACATGTCTAAACAACGTGCCTCTTCACCAGTGAATTATACCTTTGTGTGTACCTAGGTGGCTATTTTTATCCTTCAACTCTTTCGGGGAGTTTTGTTTTCATTCTAGCTGTGCTGGCGCCTGTTTCAGGAGAATGGCAGGTAAATATTGCAACACCTGCAGTAAGCACACCATCAGCCGTAGATGTGGCAGATTTACTGTGAGGCTGAGAGGGGAAAAAAAAACCCAATCCAACCTCAGAAACCCCCCAGGCAGTGCACTGTTAGAGCCCACCTCAGAGCGGGTGATACTCCGTTCGACAAGCACCTTATCTACCTCATAAAGAGATGTTTTCTTACCTGCAGGCACTGAAAGCTGTTCTTATCGTTCCAAAATCTAGGATTTCCTGACTAATACTCAGAAATTCTATGGAGCTGATTTGGCTACAGTTGATTTTCTCCAGGCTTGTGATGAAGCCAGGAAAGAAATTAACCAGTGGGTAGAGGAGAAAACTGAAGGTAAACTGCTTTGGTTAATGAAGTAACTGGTAGTGTTTCATACTTTATTTTCTGCCACCTTTGGAACAGTTTAGTTTTGCCCTGGGATACTCAATTGATGCATTGGCAGATCCAGGAAATGTTTAAGCAAGACCCTTAAACAGTTCCGTAAATTCAGAGACATTTCCATTTTTTGTGTGTTCAGGCCAGTGAGTGCAGGGGAGATGCCTGAACATAGATTTATAGACACAAGTTGGAGAATTTGTTTCGGACAGTCCTGGTCCGTATTGTGTCTATATTTCTAAACCCAATAATCCTAAACGTGGATATCTTCTGATTCTTGTATGATGAATGTGATGAGTCATATGTGACAGTTTAAGCTAAAAATATTACACTTTCATCAAATTACTGTATCTCAAAAGTAT
>Ga0065711_1052106_pt1 | contig 10094 bp, 8 predicted proteins | sample Hoacrofraction12_FD_59098 | JGI IMG/M metagenome (GOLD analysis project Ga0065711, IMG submission 59098) | Hoatzin crop microbial communities from Cojedes, Venezuela - Epithelial fraction 12 v2 (version 2) | ecosystem: Host-associated > Birds > Digestive system > Esophagus > Crop | place...
TACTGGTGCATGGGGTTGTTCCTGCCCAGGTGCAGGACCCTGCACTTGCCCTTGTTGAACCTCATCAGGTTCCTCTCTGCCCAACTCTCCAGCCTGTCCAGGTCTCGCTGAATGGCAGCACAGCCTTCCGGTGTATCCACCCCTCCTCCCAGTTTTGTGTCGTCAGCAAACTTGCTGAGGGTGCACTCTGTCCCTTCATCCAGGTCATTGATGAAGAAGTTGAACAAGACTGTGCCCAGTACTGACCCCTGGGGAACACCACTCGTTACCGGCCTCCAACTAGACTCAGCGCCGCTGATGACAACCCTCTGAGTTCGGCCATTCAGCCAGTTCTCAATCCACTTCACTGACAACTCATCCAGCCCACACTTCCTGAGCTTCCCTGTGAGGATGTTATGGGACTTTTACGTTAATGAGAGTTAGCCAATTACTAAGTAGTAATTTCTTTATCCCTCTGTGACCAGACCAACAGATATTGAACTGATGTCTACGCTGCTGACGAACATAAAGCATCTTGGGCTGGAGGGAACAAGTGTGCAGCTGCCATAGGAAAAGGTAAAGATGGAGGCCTGCAACTAAAATGACATGTTTCTGATGGCCAAAGAAGCAACTGACTTGGAAAAGGTCATCTTATTTGCCTGAAAGCCTCATTCTGCCACTAATTTCTGGAAAAAGATTAACTCAGAGGAGTAAGTGTAGTCATCTCCAAGCTACTTATGAGTCAGAGATTAAAGTGGGCTGATAGGGTGTGAAGAAGTACGGAGGTGTGAGGAAAAGAAATTGCTCCTCTGCGACTGCTGTCAGATACAGCATCTAACTGCCCCTGGGTTGACTGCATTGCAGAGGGAATGTAATACCCTTTGTAATCATCAGAGGATTCACTTTTCAGTATTCTGTAGTTTGTGTTTTAATGCAGTTGGCTAGGCTCTGCAGGACCACCTTGACCTATGATTTCCATAACTGCCACCCAGGAAAAAACCCTTAAAATTCCTCCATACTTTTCATGACCTTGGAAAAAAAAAAAATCAGAAGTAACCTTTCTCATCTGTCCAAAACACTGCTAAGTACCAGCAAGTAGCTTGGACAGATGGACATCCATGGCAGCTGTCTTGGACTAGCAGCTGCTCAGAAGAAGGAAAGAGTTTATATTTTATATTTATAATATTATTATATTATATATATGCCTTTTCCCTTTTCAGCACTTTCAGCCCTTGGGCTTTTATCAGTAAACCCAAGGAAAATATCTAGGAGTACACTGACAACGAATAAAGAATTTGTTTCCCTAATTCCCTCACCCCACCAAGCCCACCTACCATACTCAAGAGCTATAGCCCCCTCTGGGCTGCAAGGTGAAATACACATTCATCTCCATAACACAGTTTTCCCTCTGGTGGTTACCATTCCTTTCCAATTCGTATCTCAAAAATGTCCAGTGACTGTCCAAACAAATTTTGTAACCGAGCCAGGAATGTGGCTAAGAGGAAAATGAGGAGAGAATGAGAAGAAGGAAAAACAAAAACCTCAAAATTCTTGGTGGCTATTGAAAGTGCTCCTGGTCTTACTCCAAAACAGGTAGAGAGATAAAGATGGATATGTTAGCTTGGCATTGGCAATTTTATAATAAACTATATTAAATACATTCAGTTGTTGAAGCGTGTCCAGAGAAGGGCAATGAGGCTGGTGAAAGGTCTGGAGAACAAGTCTTATGAGGAGCAGCTGAGGGAGCTGGGGCTGTTTGGTCTGGAGAAGAGGAGGCTGAGAGGAGACCTTATTGCTCTCTACAACTGCCTGAAAGGAGGCTGTAGTGTAGCAGGTGTTGGTCTCTTCTCCCAAGTAACTAGTGATAGGACGAGAGACAATGGCCTCAAGCTGCATCAGGGGAGGTTTAGATTTGGTATTAGGAAACATTTCTTTACTGAAAGAGTGGTCAGACATTGGAACAGGCTGCCCAGGGAGGTGGTTGATTCCCCATCCCCGGAGGTGTTTAAAAAACGTGTAGATGTGGCACTTTGGGATATGGTTTAGTAGGCACAGTGGTGTTGGGTGGATGGTTGGACTCGATGATCTTAGAGGTCCTTTCCAACCTATGTTTCTATGATTCTTTATTGCTTTCCTGATATATTCGGTTCATGAGGGATCTGCTTCTCCATTTTGTTTTAAATCAGGAAATCATGGAACGTAACGCCCCTGTCTTTCACTGTGCTAAATGAAGTAAGCCAGCTTATGTGGCAAGGGAGTAGATAATCTAACAGATCTATTTACTTGAATTTTTTAGGTTACTCTCGTTTAATTTCTTAGCTCCTCACAAAAGTATTTTCTCATGTTCCTAGCCAAAAGAAACGTTCACTACAGCAAACAATCCCTGCCCTGAAGGAGCACAGAGGCTTTGCTGCTGGTCAACACTTCGAAGTCACATGTGTGAGATGAGTTAAGGAACAGCAGCAGATGTCACAGCAGGACCAGCGTGAACCAGGAGTAAGTCTCAGAAATGTGCACTCCTGTGCACAGCAGCAGTAAGAACGCTGTGCAGACATTGATGACTTTAAAATATACTGTCCTGTATCTTGCAATGCCTCCAGAATATCTGACCCTGCCCTGAACGAGCACAGCATCTCCAGGCCTGGCCAGTCAATCTTCTGGTGTTTGATGCACTCATCTCTAAAGCCACAGACCTAAAATCATACCCAGGCACATAGAAAATGTGGAAGGCTCACAGCCTTCCAGAAACTACAAAAGCAAGATTTTTTGAAATTAATATAAACATCTTTTCAGCATAGTTTAGTAGTCTCTATTATTTAGCTGGTTTTCCATCTTGTCCCAAAGCTCATTTCCATGTTTGGTCATTTCTCTCCCTCTGGGATTTGCTGTGATGCTGTCAGCGATTACACGCGTTACAGGTGCCAGATAACATTTGCACATCTGCAGCATCCTGGCCCTCTTCAGCTTCTGAAATTGGGGCCTGTCCCCTTCTCCCCAGGAATCGCTGCAGATTCTCCTCTGGGCTGGCAGGGCCACCGGCTTCCAGTTTCTTGGCTGAGCTCAGATTTACCACTCCATCCCCTCATCTCCAAACACGACTCCCTCTTTTAATCTTTATTCTCCGCTTTCTGTGCTGCCTGGAGTTGCTTTAAGCTACTGACCCCCAACACTTATTTTTGAACAAACAAACAAAAAAAGGAATGATAAATACTTTAAATGCAGTGCCCCTAAATTTGACCCACCAGTGAATTCTGCGAAGGTTAGCCCGCATGACTGTCGTAAAGGCAGCTGCAGTTGCAGGAGCCTGGGAAGGCCAGCCCCGTGACCCATTTTAAACACACAGTCACTGATCCACCGTAGAAATCTCATTACAGACATTCATTTTTTTGAAGAACCGCTGAGCAGCAGATAACAGCATATCTTCAAATTAAATCCAGTTCGATAAATAGCACAAAAATAAATCATTCAATGTCTGGTCTGCCTTGAGCTATACTTAAGCCCTCTGCATGATTAACAGATTAGAATGCAAAAAAAAGCAGCTTAATCTGTCTGCTGCAGAGATACTTTTATTCCCCTGTGCTGCAAATTGTTTTATCTCCAAATACTACGCCAGTCAAGATCTGCCCTTCGGTCTCAGCAGATGGTGTGGCTAGAGGAGCACTGAATTTCCAATTTATCCTGAAACCTGGATATTTACATCATGTCCTTGTAACGATAACGCTTTTTTCCATTCTTACAAAGAGCTGCATATGTGTCCTTATTTTATTTATTACAGTAGTGTTCCCAGTCAAGATCAACACAGAGAAACAAATGCTGAGAGGTTCAGACATAGGAAATGATTGGTCCCAGGCCACGCAGTAATCCAGTATAAAAGAAAAGCGATGGCATCCAAATAGCCTGAATCCTACTCTAATGCCTCATCCGTAACAACACAACCTCTGCTATGTGGCTCTCGCTTATCCTTTGAATTAGCATTTTATACTAGGACGTTTAAATTCTAAATGTTCCTCACTGGGAACTTCGGTTAAATAACAAAGCTGGTGTTCCCAACCTTTTTTTTCTTAAACAGAGCCCGGTTTTATTTTGATAAGGCTGCATAGCAGTATGACTCCACCACTGCACTTCAAATAAAAGTAGGTTAAAAAACCTATAAAACTATAGTAGGTTAATATAAGGCTCAATCCAATAGGATGTGAGCTGAGTTTTTCCAGTGCAGCAAGAGCATGTTTCACTTTCAGCAGAAACAGAGAGGTGAGAGTGCTCAGCATTTTGCAGCATGAAGCCATTATATACTTGAAATATTACATATGCTGTGTATAGCACTGGTGACAAAGAATATCAGGCACACATTGAGACCGCACTCAGATTCCTGGACTATCACTGCACAGCCTCTGGCACCTAAATAACCAGAACATCACGAGCATCATTTGCATTTCATAACTGCAACTCACGTAAATATCAGGGCATATCAGAATAACAATGAGACACACTGGCATATTCGTATATTTTTTAACAGGCAAAAAATATCCCCCTGCTGTACCAGGTGATGTTCTGCAGCCTCCCTCAGTTACGCCAGCTACTCCCATCAGATGTTTTCTGCCAAAGTGCCTGAACAAATTGGAAAGCTGCTGGCACAGGGGACTTTTCAAATTGAGCAGTGGGACTCAAATTTAGTAATTCTTTCAAATGACCAACGTAACACCCTCAAACCCCTACATGGGCTTACGAGCTACGCGGCCGAGTCAGACTTGCCTCAGGTACAAAATCCCAACGACAGTGAGCCTGTGCCAGCTGTAAAAGCCATGTGGGCTACTGAGCACCAGAGTGGGGTGGTGGTACCTCACCTGCAGCTGCTTACGTGAGCAGAGAAAAGCTGGCCTAGGAATAGGTTCATGTGTCAAATTGTGGCCTTTCAGTAAGCTTTCATGAAATTTTCCGCTGTCAAGATATCAGAAATGAGTCAGGGGAGCCATGACCCAGTTTTAAAAGGAAAGTTACCCCACCTGCGATGTTAGCAAGAGCAATGATAGTCATCTGCTTTTAGGTAATACTAAGGAAAAGCAGAGATGATTAAAGTAATCATTTGTTCTTAGTTGTAATTTTCCAGTGAATTTATGTTTGAGCAGCTGGCTTTATTGTGTTGGAGGTTTTTTTTCTAACAGGAATTTCTGTAGTGACTTCTACTAAAGCAATGGCAACATGTTTTTAAGACCATTCAGTGTGATACGGCTGTGTTGGGAATTTAAAAACCTGTTTGTATGTGGCATACTATTTTTCTGGAGAAAGACATCAGAACAACAGAGTGTGCGGTGTGGAGAACGGTGAGTACTTTTTAAGTTGCTTGCTTAAAAATAACTGCATTTTTAGTGACCTGCTTCAAGTTCAAGTGGCCACGAGTCTCATACCCGAATGATCTGTAAATCTTGGAGTGCATAAAATTCCTAAAAAAAGAATCGAGTCTGAGATGTTGGATATTTGAGGAAAGGCTGACTTTCCAGACTTTCCAAAACAGATAACCATGGGAAGAGAAAACATCCCAATGCCAACGGCTAAGCCTCCCAGACGCCTCCCAGTTCCTCTCAAATCATTGAGAAGCGCTGTGCCAGCAAACAGCTTCATTCAAGGCCAGGCTGGACGGGGCTCTGAGCAACCTGATCGAGCTGAAGATGTCCCTGCTCACTGCAGGGGGTTGGACTAGATGAGCTTTAAAGGTTGCTTCCAACACAAGCCATTCTCTGATTCTTTGAAAACATCATTTTATGTGATAAGCTCCTCGCCTGCAGTGCCTGACTCTGCCCTTCCAGAGCCCCAGGGGCTGGGGAAACAGAGGAGGTGAGCCCCTGGCTTTTTCCCACCTTTTATTTTCACTCATTTATTATTATTGCCAAAAGGACATCCACCCCTATGTTCTTTTTTGTTTGTTTGTTTAATGTTGTGACAAGGGAAGTGACATCTTTGCACATACCACGTGTAAGGGGTACGTGTCTCTACACAGCCCCTCTAAAGCCAGCAGCCAAAGAGACACAGCCAAAGAGACAAGTGGTCAGGCCACAAAGTCTCAGCATCTTCTAGGTGTCAAATTTGGTGCAAATGTGCAGATCAGCTTGGCTCCTGCAGTCGGGTCTGCGTACGTCCAGCAAGCGTTAGTCCAACTAACCATTTTAAGGTTGTCCAGGATGCCATTCTGGTGGGCCACCAGAGGTTCAAAGAGTGCGGAAGCTCAGGGTACATCAGCAGTGCTCCAGCCAGAGCTGTGGCAAGGTCCCAAACTGCACAAAGTGATGTTTAGAGTTGAATGCTACAGGGCTGGGGGAGGAGGAATAAAAGCTGTCAGAAAGGCCAGTGATAGGAGAGTGTAGGTGAGAAAATTTTGCCCAGATTTAACATGATCCTAAATATTTTCATAAAGAGAGTCTCTGAACTATTCTGTTCACCTAGAATAACGTAGAGGTCTGAGACTGTCATGGGCTCTCGTTTAATTAAGGGTTGTTAAGAGTCCTACTGACATTATTTTGCTAATGTTTGTATTATAAGGGCAGTAATGTGAGAATAACAGGAATAATCCTGTCATCATAACAAAAACCAAAGGGAGCTCTGTAACTGGTTCTGAGTTTGTGCAAAAAAGAATAGTTCTGCTTTTCTGTTCAGCTACATTTTCTGTTTCTTCAGTTAAATTCTCCAGCCATATTCTGGACTTCTTGATCAAACTCAAAGTCATTTTTTAGAGTTTATATAAGGAAAGGTAATCTTGGTACTAACAGAATGATTTTTATTTTGAAATTACTCTACTGAGCATAGCACAATAAAAAAAAAAATCAAGATCTGACTTTCATTTGATTTATGCTTTAACTGGTTTTATTGCAACTTCGTATTATATTACGTAGCATAGCTTTGGTGACATCTTTTCTTGATGTAATTTTATTGTATTTCAACCTCTAAATACAGTTTTCTGCATCAGAAATACATAACGAATCACATTTCTCTCATTAGGTGACCCGGGTAACACGAGTACACCACTCTACCAAACTGAGCCCATAGCTGTTTCACGCTGACAAGCTTACAATTCTTGTTGCCCCATCCAGAGTCGCCTTCCAAGGATGGTGCTCCTGGACTGACGCAGGCTGACGCAGAAAGGGATCATGCGAAGAGCAGACAGAGTTAATGCGAGCAGGAGAACTGCAAGGCGCAGACGGAAAATACCCTTTCTGGTTATAAGCAATTTGTTTTAATCTGTTGCAAAAGCTATGTTATTCAAAAAAAGACTGAGAAAATTAATTTTTACTTTTAAAATCCTTTCACGCTTTAAATTTCCTGCAAATACTGTTTAAGATGTTTTGGATTATGGTGGAAACCTGTGTATTTTTTCAACTGAGGAGCCATCTCCTTACCTACTGATTGCTGATGAGGGTACTGATGACTGAGGAATGTCCATCATTTGAAAACTTGAGACACATCACTATAATCTATTAAAACTATCAAATTGTTTTAGTTTTCTTGATTGTCTTCTCATTCAATGGCAGCAGAAACTGAAAAAGACAGCATTCAGCAAAGCCACACAATTTGGTGTTGATGCCAGTTTTACTTTCATGATGAGTCAATCGGAGGCATGGCTAATTAAATCAGAAAAGATGTTAAATGCTTTCTATTTGAGTGCGTTACTCGGCAGAAGGAACTGTGGTCGAGGCAGTAAAACTCCATCCTGCCACATGTAGGGCTGGAACTCCGATCACAGGGAGCTCTTATTTGGACCATGAAGGGAAGGAAAACAGGTCTCCTAACATAAACACAGATAATTTTAATTGCTTTAATTGTTTTTACAGGAGCCCTTTAAAGAGAAATTATTTTTTTTTAGGACTCCCACAGGATAAAGATAAATCAACCAAGTAAACAGACACAGGGCATCTTAGATCCCAGGCAAAACATTTAAGCAAACAGATCTCTTTGACTTCCCTGCAGAAACACTGCCAGGCTTCCCAGAGGAAGAAGGATTGCACTGAGTAATTCCGGAGCAATCCCTCGGTGTCATCTGGACTAAAGCCAGCCAAGCTACTGTGAAAAGTGGTGATTTAGATTTCCCTGCAACATGGTTTTGTTGGTACCGTAAAGTGTGGCACATCAAAGCCCAAGGTACTCTTGGAAGGAGAGAATTTATGCTGTAAATTAGAAAAAAAAAAAAATAGTTTTGTAAGAAGAGCAGCAAATAAAATGGATCAAGAATGAGGGAACTGAGATTAAGAGTTTCCCAAAGTACCAGGCATGGCTGGATTGACCGATATCGCTGATGACTGTCAGTAAGTCAGGATGTCAGGGCTCAGGACAGCTGGAAGAGGGCCATGTACTCCTAATCTGGTCTGTATATTCAGGAGGTATCACTCAGGAGGTGGCTCAGACCAGAGCTTCAAAGGAGGTCCTCAGTGCTCATCAGGTGAAAGTCTGCTGACCAGGACCCCCCGTCAGCCCAGCTCGGGACCATCACTCAGGAAAGGTCCAGATCAAAGTTACCTTGCTTGAGGCAACTTACCTTCATCAGAACTCTGATGGAGGCAGCGGTGGCAACACTTTCAAATACTTCAAATATTAGAAAATTTAGTAGAATTTTCTGCCTCTTTTACCAGTAGTCTTGCAGTGTTTTCAGGGGGTGTTTCCCAACAGCAGGTTGAAGGGGAAATCACAAAAAAAAAAAAATCCCCGAACAGTAAAACCACAAAATATGGCAATTTGTCACAACAAGATGCAAAAAAAGGGCCTTCCTTCTATTTCATCCCAGTATTGAAACAAATGTGAACAGTTCTCCGTATCCCCTGCCTGGGCAGCTGCTTCAGCCTCAGGTGGGTCAATGCAGATTGGGTGGCCGGACCATCCAGCAAGAGGACAAATGTAAAAATCCCGTAGGTGAGAGGGCTGAGGACAGTGAAGGGAGGACAAAGAAAAACCAACCAACCAAAAGTCCCCCAGAAAACAGCAAAGGAAACTACAATAAGGTTTCCTGTGAGCAGAGCAGAGGTACAGGGAGTTCAAATACATACTCCAACCTTGGCTGATGACCTCACGGGCAGCAAGCTGGAGCAGCCTGATTGGACCCATTCAGTCCTGTCCCCAGTAATGCCTACATGCTCTTCTCCATGTAACCAAGTCCAGCAGCTAATAGATGATGTGGGACGCCTGCCTGGACAGAGGATAATTCCAGGAGGTGCAGAGATCAGGTTTTCCCAGAACATTTCTATAGTCGGCCCGAAGGCGACAGGCAGAATGAGCAGGAATTTCTTCCGGGAGAAGAACACGAGGACTACCGCAGATACTCTGCTGAGATTAGCTTTAAGTTTTCAGGCCGCATTTAAATACTGTCTGTTTGTACTGCGTGGTAAAAATTAATTTGCACAGCAGCTCTTGAATTACATGGGACTTTTTGTTGTTGTTGTTCAGCTAGAGCATTAGTTATCTCTCATTTGTAAATCAGCCACTATATCCTGTAATGACCTTTTACTGTGTGGTTTTCTGCTGTTCATCCACTGCATTAATTACTTGGGTTTGTGGGTTTTCTCTTCATTTTTCTAATAGGTGAAGAGCGAAGCTACTGTGAGAGCAGAAGAGTGGAAGGTTTCTGTACTAAAGCTTTAGTAAATTTTGTGAGACAATTTTCACAGTCACATAAAACCTAAAATTGCATTAAATTGTCTGCAAAGCTAGAACAGCGAAGAGCCTAACAATTAACTTTTGCATACCAAAAACTGCCCTGAGTAAATTTAAACTTCCCTCCTTCACAGAAAACTTGTGTTAAGCTTTGTGTCCTAACTGCTTTTTTTCCTGCCAGGGCGCCGATACCTGACGCATCCTTCACTTCTCCCACCTACGCTCGGTCCTGACAGTGAGAAGTGCGGGTAGCAGATTCCTGTCCTGGGGCTGCGAGACAGCAGCACCCTGTCCTTGTCCTGCAGCCCTGAGAAGCAAATCGCTTTTACCTCTGACAACCACAAACTTGACAGAGTGAGTAGGAGTAAAACACCCGCGATGGCTGATGTGGACGTCGATGCCGTTGGCTCTGTTTGTTACAGGGATTCTCAGCCACGCGTGAGTCTGCATGCGGGTGGGCGTGGGGGGGGGGGGGTCCCAGCAGG
>Ga0065711_1052107_pt1 | contig 10094 bp, 3 predicted proteins | sample Hoacrofraction12_FD_59098 | JGI IMG/M metagenome (GOLD analysis project Ga0065711, IMG submission 59098) | Hoatzin crop microbial communities from Cojedes, Venezuela - Epithelial fraction 12 v2 (version 2) | ecosystem: Host-associated > Birds > Digestive system > Esophagus > Crop | place...
GCCCCGCCTGGACAAGGTCCTGTGCAGCCTGCTGTAGGTGACCCTGCTTCGGCAGGGGGGTTGGACTAGATGACCCACAGAGGTCCCTTCCAACCCCTACTATTCTGTGATATTCTGTGATATTACTCGTTATGTCTGTGCCATACAGTAGAGAGCTACTGATTTTTAAAATTCCCCTAGAACGAATTTCAGATTAGAGTGTCTGACTCTTAGCTGTCTTTATTTTGACAAGACTGATGGTCAGAAGCAGCTGTTCAGTACCCTTTTTGGGATCAGAAATACACTGATTGTAAACTTCTAATGAAATACAAGAGGTATTTACTGACCTGCGCAAATATTTTGGACCATTACCTGCATTTCTTTTGCTTATCTAAGTGATAGGAAGTAGAAACTGATAACATTCATGGTAATAAGGATGTACGCTGAGGGACAGGTAACTGTCTGTAAAGATCTAACTGCGCTGAGCCCAGTGGAATTTCTACTTTAATTTAAAGATGACCGATATTAGTGGTCAAGAAGAAGTTTTCAACTGAATTGTATGATTCTTTTTATTTGGAAGGTAACCTTTGCAGAGAAAAATGTTAGGTAATCCAGTATTGGCAGGAGTAGTTAGTTTGGCTTTATCTATATACAAAAGCAAAGTGATGCAGGTGTTTATTTGTTTTTTAGTTCTTTGACAGTTTTAGATTTACAAAAAGTTCTCTGATCATCTGCGACTCACTTCATCCTGCAGAACTTGCAGGAGTTATGTATGCAGTCATAGCTGTGGCTTTGTTTGTCCTCACTCATGCACTTACCCTGAGGCTTGCAGTTGATTTTTAGGTTTATAAACACTTTAATGCCCCTCTTGCAAAGATGGGAAGGTCAGAAATCAGCTAAAAGGAACTCAGGAGTCGGAAGGTATATATGAGCCACCAGCCCTTGTAAAGGTGCACAGGAAGGGCTTGGCATGTGAGGAAACTTGAGGGCTTGTGTGGTCTTATATATGTTGTAACATTTCCAACATTCTCTGTTGAATGAAGGACACATCTGCCGATTTTAGCAGGCGGCACTGCTATCAGGCCCTTCAGCAGACCCAGTGAAGTGTGTGATGGAGACGGAATGTGTAGCAGCTTGGAGTTACAGCGAGTCCTCCTGCATGTGCGCCTAGACTGTGCGGGCAAGGGCTGTGACATTAGGATGCTTCCTAAGATGTGTGTCTTCCTGTAGAGGCTCCTGTGAGCAGAGCACCACTGGGAGGGACAGCTTTTGGTGATAATGCTTCGTTTCTGGAGAGAATTGAGGCAACCCAAAGCCCCAGGAAAAAACATCGTGTGACCTTGCCAGGTGTGGGTGTCATGACAGCATGGAAGAGCTGAGGGGTGATACTCTAGCTCTTGGGCTCTTGCTCGCTGCCATGGAGGAGTACATAAACATCTGTAACAGTCCCAAATGTCCCTAAGCTGTTTGTTTTCTTGCCAATGTTATTCTGTGCTGTGAGACCTACCAAGTGTTTGTCCCTGGTGAAGTGGTTTGAGATCTCAGCCGCTGCCATGGTGTAAGTGGTAATAGTCCATATGTTTAGAAATATTTATTGACTGGCTGTTTGAATATGCAGTTGGAATAATGTTCAGATTGCAGAGGATGGCTGAATATATCTCCCTGTGTAAATAGCATTTCCACCTCAAATAATACCAGGAGAGGAAAAAAGAGAATGTACTTTCTCATAAAAATGCATTAAATAAAAATCATTAAACCCTGCATTTTATCTCTTGTTGCCTAGTAACAACACAGCCACGTCAGCAAGCGCCATTATCTCAGGTGCAATGAACTGCGCTGCACTAAGTGCCAGAAGCAGACTGAAATAAGCTATTTGTATCCTGTTATCTGTGCTAAATCATGACATTGTGTTTTATTGAGGAAACTGGAAAATGAACCTTTTTTTTGGTGTCCATTCCTCGAAGTGATGTAACAGTGGCAAAACTTTCCTCAGATGCACAGCTCTGTTCTGAGGAATTCTTCAAGGTTTTTGCATAGTCACAGTTTACTGTAAAAAGCTTGTAAGTATTATTTTAAAGTGGAAAAATGATCTACCCTTTTCCTTGCCTGCATGTCCCAGCTGTAGAGCTCGAAACTGAGCCCTGGTACAGGAAGCGGTTCTGGATTTGGGATGAGCACAGACTTTGTATTAGCATGCGTTTCTAGGAAACCACAGATCAGGATTTGAGGTCAAGAAGGCTACAGAACTGAGGTCCTCCTGTGCAAATGCTGTAACAACTGAGCTGCTATGTTGCTGTAGCCTTTTTCGATATTGTTTAATTGCTAAGTGATGACTCTGTCTGCACTCAGGGAATGGTTGCTGACGGGGTGTCCCAGGGATCTGCAGTGGGAGAATGTTTTATTTGAGAATCCCATTTGGCACAGGGTGAACACTGCACCAAAAGGGTTGTCAAGCATTGCAACAGCCTGCCCAGGGAAATGGTTAAGTCACCATCCCTGGAGGGATTTAGAAGACCTGGAGACGTGCTACTTAGGAACATGATTTAGACGTGGTCTTGGCTGTGTTACATTGACGGTTGGACCTGATGATCTCAAAAGTCTTTTCCAACCAAAATGATTTGAGGAATTCTATGATGCTGTGAAGGGTGCTGGGTGGAGGGGTGGCAGGCTTTGTTAGTCGGGGCTTTTGACTCCACGATTGTATTTACATGCCTAGGTTTTGGCTAAATGCTGAATCAGAGGTGGCTGTGGATCTGAATTTAGATAACCCAGCTACAGAGTATAGACATTACAATATCCTTTCTGAAGGGAACCTTAGCTGAAATATTTGAGTGAACACTTGTGGGAGAGTAACAACGAAATGCCAGCTCAAGATCCTTAGAAAGCATTGAAGTGAGAACAGCAAAATATCAGGAATGCCTCTTAGGAAGACTGATTTTGTGAGATCAAAGACTTGGTGGATGAAGGCTTCTGGGAGGTATACGTAAAAAGAAGTGAAGTTAGAGAAAGACTGTGCTAAGAGTTGGAGAATAAACTTGTGCAGCATAGAGAAAGCATTGGAAGAGCAGTAGGAATTTGACCTTGATCACAATCATTGCAATCTCAAACACAGAAGAGAAAAATGACAGAAAGCAAGAGAAAGGTCAGATGTTTGAGACTAAGCATTACAAAACCCAAACAAACAAAAAAGCTTAAGCACCTAGGATCAAACTCAAATCTCTAGCCCAGTACAAAATAAAGCAGACTTGAAAGTAGCAAGAAATGTTTCTAGGAGTACATACATAGTGGGCTGGGAGTCCAGGGACCCTGATACTTCACTGCTCAGTGACGAAAGTAAAATTACCAATGCAGAGTACAAAGAAGGCTGAAGTGTTTAATGCCTTTTCTGCTTTGGTATTCAGCAATGTTAAAAATCAGTTTGTTGACTATTATGGTGTCAGTCACAGATGGTTGAAGAAGAAGTCAGAGGAGGATTGGAATTGAAATCCAGGGTCTACTAGTACTGATTTGGAAAAGCAGGTCCTAGAAACATTTGCACACCATTGCCACAGTAATTTTAGTTTGCCAAAAAGAAGCCCAGCCTCAGACTTTAATGCTCTTTTGTTGTTTCTGTTTCTCTTCATTGTATTTGATTCTTTGCTTCTCTGTGTGCACGTGTTTATTAAAAGACAGAAAACAAAGACAAAGCATTTTTACAGCTGTTGTGCAGACCATCATACTATGATTTGAGAAGCACTGGAATAGACCGGGCTAGAAAGGAGTTCAGAAGGTAGTTCTTTTTACATTTAGTTAACATGCTTCTGATTTTTAGAGGAATAAACTTCTTTAATAGTTAATTTAGCTGTGTTATTTTGTGGTGTTTCCCGCCCCTCCCCCCCACCTGCCCCGGTTGCTTTTCTTTTATATATAACCTCTAATTATGTGAGTTCAGATTTGGGATTTCATTGTTGGAGTAGTGAATGTTGAGTGGTTAAAATTCATAGCAGATCAAATTGTGCTGACTGCTGTTCAGATAGCTTTACTACACATGACATTGTGCTGGAAGATTTGCATTTGTTTTTCTTTTATCTGTCTCATATATTTTATTCCTTTCTAAATTGATACTTTTTTGAATGAGTATCATGAGCTTTCTCAGCTTTCAGCTTTAGAAGTTTCTTGCAGATGTGAATATAATCTTTGATAAAAAGAAATCCTTTTATCCTTGTCACATATGTTAAGAACAAATATGACATTCAAAAAGAACAAGCTAAAGCAGGTCCATGGTTGATCAGTAGATACTGCAGATTGCCAGGAAGTCAGTGTGCTGTGGAAAAGGATGGAAAATTGTAGAAAACTTGATATACTGTGCATTTGAAGTATATTTCATTAACAGAACTCATGTCCTGTATCATGCAAATTTGAAAATAGTATTTAAAATACTCTAGACTTAACTTTTCGTCATAAGTACTAATATGTACAATAAATTAATGATGATTCTTATGCCCTGCTCTGTGTGTAAGATGTGTTAATCGATCAATTGATTTATTAGTCTTTGCATTTTGAATCACACATGATTATATCCCTGAAAAGATCGTGCAGGCATGATTCAAGAAATTTATGTGCATATATACTTTTATTTATGTGTCTTCAAGCAATAATTTGTTTTCCGTGCTATTAACATCTCTGATGGAGATTTCTAGTACAAAATGAGAAAGATTTAAAATGAAAAAAAACCCAAAAAGTTCACAGTGTAATTGCCTACTGACATGAAACAAATACATTTTTTCATGTGGTCAAAATATTGAGATTTGAAAAGCTGCAGCCTTGTAACCAATGCTGTAGGGAGAATTTTGAAGTAATCGTCTGAATCACTACCTTAGATTTTAGTCTGCTCTTGCAGCATCATTCCCTGTAAATGCAATGGGATAGAATTATTCGGTGAAGAAAGTGAGGCTATGAAGAGAAGTAAAGCACTGAGATACCAAGACTGTCTGGACTTCAAATCATGCTGATTTTTCAGGCTGAAGAGAAGGTAAAAGAATAGATGAGGACCACAGAGTATTTTTCTATTTCTGCCTTCCAAGCAGTTTCCCGGTGTTTATTTGAAAGTTGCCTAATCATCCGTTTTTTTTCCAAAACTGTGTTAAATTGCTTTATAGAAAACTTGCACTCATGAAGTCCAGTGTGTGGAAATGCACTTCCACTGATATTCCCATGAATTAGATACAAAGTTCCTTACTTGCCACTTTGTGATTAAGCTGGAGAAAGCAATAGCTAAACAAACCTAAATACAACTTCATGTTCAAACTGGTGTTTCGGTTTTTTTATTATAGAAAATCAGGCACATTTAACTTTTTTGTTAACCTTTGGAAGAAGTCAAATGTATAATAACAGGGGTTTCTTGTGACTTTCAGGCACAAGAAGAACAAAAATTACTAAATGAATGTGAAGGTTTCTGAGAGCACTGAATTTTTGTTTCAGCAATTCAGGGGAATCAGAGATAGCAATGAAACCTATCATTAACATGTTTCAGTTTTGAGGGAGCTGGGGAGGTAAGGGTTAAAAAAGCAAACAAACAATTTGCATAAAACACAGTTTAAAGAAGTTGCCTAAGAATTCTATTGGGAATTTTAAGCCAATTGGTATTGGCTTGATGTGCTTCAATGGTTATTCCACATGATTAATAAATGCAAAGACAGAATAGAAAACTTGATATGATCAGGAGATCAGAGGTCATACCTCTTGTGACTTTGAATATCAGATGCGCTAAAGACAATTTTTCACCATTGCTAGAGGGAAAGAAATCAGAATTTTATTATTAGGTTATGAGAAGCAACAACTTTTCTTTTTATGGTGTGAAGGGCTGATTTAACACGTTTCTACCAGCTTCCGCGTTAGAGAATAGTTTTGGTTCTGTGAGGCACTTTGTTCTTGTTCTTTATTTCGTTTCATGTCTAGTGCTCTTCTTTCCAGGCAGTTTTCAGGAAGGGTAATGATGAATTGTGAGAAAAGTTTTGTTTTTCTTAAAATTTGTTACTTGCGGTCTCTTGATACCCACATTCCTCCGGTTTCTGATTAATCTGTTGAAAGTGTCTAAGCTGCATGACATACTACCATCAGTTGTTTTCTTTCTTCCAATCCTTTCCTTGAAGAATACTCTACCTTCTTCCTTAACACTGTGGAACAGTTTTATTGATGTTGAATATTTTGGTGTTTTGTAATGTCTGCTATGATTTTGAAGGTGAAATGGACCACACTGATCCTTCATTGAGAAAGAAGCACGTAAAGTAGTTTTCAGAAATCTTTGTAAACTACCCCTGCATATAATGAATATCTGAAATAAGGAGGGTTACTAATACATGTGTGCCCATAAAGTGCCATTTTGAGATAATCTGTCTTTTCGTCACTTTTATTGAAATACCTGCGGGCTTTCTTTTTCTTGAGAGAGAGAACCAGCAACATAATTTGTTACAAAATAGCTACTAATACATTGTCTTCTACATGTGTCCTGCTTAGCTTGCTCTGGTCTGATCCTTAGTTAGGAGTGTTCCTTGAATTTGAGGGGAGTTTAGTTGGACTTGCATAGCCTGGAAAATACAAATAATTCGTTCTTGGGTGGTGCAATTAAATATATATTTTTTTTTATTTGTTTTTACTTTTTTGCCTCGCGCTTCAGTGGTTAAATTCCTCTTAGTTCGTTTTTGAAAGTAAAGTTTAAATTTATCTCCTGACCTTTAAGTTACATTTCTTTAAATGCGTAGGAGGTGGGATCTCTTTCAGTGTCTTCTAGTTTGTCATTTCTCTGATACCAGTAAGAAAATAAATTTTTTTGTTGTGATTAAAGCTTTTTTTTTTTTAGTTTTCTATTCTTCTTGATAATACATGAATAATTTTAAGAAAAAATGTTAGTTACTTATTTTTACCTTCTAATCAGTTCAAAGGCTTTATTCTATTGTATTTTGAAAATAAACCGTGAATTGCAGTATTAATGTATTTAAAGCAACGTACATTTTGTTTCCAAAAAAGTTAAATAGTATCATTCCAGTTGAGTTAATATTGTTAGCAGCTATTCTGTTGTGGAGTGGAAGGATTTGGGATGTGGTCAGTTACCTTATTCAGCAGAGATACCTAGCACAGGTTAAGCAGGTTTTTTTTGCTGTTAGCTAGCTCTTAATAAATTAAGACTATGTTCACCTATTGGTGGTGGTGGGGTTGTATTCTTCTGGCTCTTCTCCTGTTATTTTAATTATTTGATTGAAAAATAATTAAATACTGTAATCTTAAAAAAAATTTTCCAAAATTGACTTTTCCAGATCTGAGAAGGCAAGCTTGTGTGTATTCCATATGGATGGTTACATTTCATTTTGTGTTAAGATCTTAGCTACTGAATATAAATTGGGCACTTTGTAATTAAAATGTGAGAACATAATTATGTTCCTGTTTTTGTTGTCCCTGCTGTCATCCAGTTGAGTCTAGTAAAAATAAGCACTGAGCACTATGAAATCACCTCATTTCATCAAGAAAGCGCAAGTTACAGAACATGATCACAACCAGCTTGAGTTCATTCATGGCTTATATCAAAACAACCAGATTTTAACAAGGGTTTAGGGAGGAATCACTGCTTAGGTGTGTGTGCTGCAGGAGGCTGGGTAGGTTGGTAATACTGGGGCTGGTAGATTGCTGGATGTTAAAGTAACCCGTCATACTTTTAATTCAGGTAATTTTACCATAGAAAAATAATGTAAATCCAAATGAATGCATTTAAGAAAGCAAGAAAACGGCTATCGTTTATCACCTTCAATTTTTCATGCATACAGCATTATATAGACCTACTTGTGCAAATCGTCAAACAAATCATTCTGTCAATTTCATGAAATAATGTCAGTCACCAATAATAATTAGCAGACTTTTTTTCTTCATTATCTACTTTGTGAACATCTGGAGGAAAAACCTGCAGGTTTCAGTTTATACTTACACAATACATTTTTACAGTACATATTTATATGCATGGTTGATAGCAGGCATTTATTATTGAAGTAGCCACTCTTATAAAATCAATTCTGTTGTGATTTAAGTTAGTCTCCTGCCCAGTTATAAGAAAAAAAAAAAGAAGGTGAAATACATTGTTTTGAGAATGTTACTGTCTTCGGTTTATTCCTTTGAGACATTTCAGTATCTTTTGACTTTGAACATGTTCTTGAAACTTAAGAGTATCATCTATCCTGGCTGTGCTAAAATATGACTAGCTTAAAAATTTCTGAAGAAGCATATTTCGATCTACACGGTAGAACCTTTTCAGAGGCTGGTGGTTAAATTTTTCATATTCTTTCATGCATGCGTACAGCTTTACATATAGATAGTATGCTTCATCTTTTCTTCGTGGTTGTTATTCCAGAACTGCTATGTGTGAGTACCTAGAGCAGGTAATTTAGTGCAGTCTTTTCTTCTTTGCTGTCAGCAGTACAGCATGGAGGAAGAGTTTAAATGTGTGGAACGAAAAGGGGCAGTTGAAAGAAACAGGCAGCAGGTGCAGAAAAGTGTGAGAGAAGAGATGAAGCCTGAGGCAACTAGAAGTGCAGGTAATTGAGGAGATTTAGAACAAAGAAAACAGAGGTGGAAAGAGTGTAATCTAGCAGGAGCTCCTAATTTATGAGGATCTGTAGCCACATGATGAAAAACCTGGAGATAAACCTAGGAGATTTACATCAGCTTTGCTTCCCTAATGATCAGATATGACATACTGGCAACACAGCTCACCGTTTTTCTCTGTGGTGTTCACAGGGGATAGCAGTCTACCAGAAACCGTGAAAAAATATGAAGGTACATAGGATCTTCATTCGTATAGAACAGGCAAAAAAAGAACAGCTGCGTGCTATTCCTGTAATGCAAAGAGAAGGAGGCACACAGTGAATGAGAAATGTTTTTCATGCTAATTAAATTGCAGAAATGCAACGATAGAGTCTTTCAGGTTCCAGGAAAACTATTAGACAAGTTGATGGCCCATCAGAAGCTGTGAAGCAAGGTGGTCTATGCCCAGCCTCTGACTAAGGACATCCTTAAACTGCACGTTGCTAGAAGCTGGAAGAATATCACCAGAAGTGCTATGCTGTCTTTTATGCTCCTGATCTTTGCCAAGAAGGGTTACTGGGTTGAATGGACCTTCAGTGTGACCCAGATCAGTCTCATTAGTCTAAAGGTTCTCTGATAAATCTGAACTTTGCAGATTTTTACTGTTCCTGTGCCCCTCAGTATGCTTATGAAGACATTTATTCCAAGTCTGGTGTGAGCATACAATGCTGATTATTGACCAGTATGTGCCTTTATTAGACTACTTGGTACTTGCTTACTGGTTAAATTTGTTGTAAAAGTCTCTTCTTCAGGATAGCTGTTGACTGACTGTCATTTCATTACTTTAGGAGTTTGGCAGGAGTAGAAATATTCCCAGTCTGGCAGATGTTTAGGGTCAGAAAGGAATAGAACTGAACTCAGAAGATTCTCTGTTTCATCTCCTTGTATGCAGGCAGAACTGAGTGAATATTAACCTGCTTTGCTCTTTCTGGTAGCCCAGTAAGTTTGTATAGTGTGTATTTAATTTCCAGTACTTATTTTCAGAATGTATTCCACTGTTTTACCATATCAAAGCTTTTTGTGAATTTCAGTCTGAACAATTAAAATTAAGAGTGACTTTTTTTTTTTCATTGTTTATCATTAGCCATGGGGAATGGTTGAGCACAGTTTCAGTGATCTTGAGTGAACCAGACACATGTAATTTTTCCTCATAGCCCTTAGTGTGTATTTTAAATTTTTTTTAACTTCTACTGCAATGTTTATAAAAACATAAGATTTTGCAGTGACATCGTGACTCTTCCAGTAGTGAACTGAAGAAGTGCACTAATGAGTTTGTCTTGAGCCTCTGGGGGGCTAAATTTTATTTCATTCTTCTGATGTTGTGGACATTTGACCAACTGTAATGTTTTATTCTACTTATGTTCTGCTGGATATTTTTATTATTTCAGCTTGAAGAACTGAAGTGTACTAGGATAATGAAGCTAGTGATAGAGAGATTTAATAAAGCCAGTGTAAAAATAAGCTACTTAAAAATGCATAGGTTTTGTTAAGCTCTCTCTCCCCCCCCC
>Ga0065711_1052108_pt1 | contig 10094 bp, 8 predicted proteins | sample Hoacrofraction12_FD_59098 | JGI IMG/M metagenome (GOLD analysis project Ga0065711, IMG submission 59098) | Hoatzin crop microbial communities from Cojedes, Venezuela - Epithelial fraction 12 v2 (version 2) | ecosystem: Host-associated > Birds > Digestive system > Esophagus > Crop | place...
AAGTCCTGTGCAGCCTGCTGTAGGTGACCCTGCTTCGGCAGGGGGGTTGGACTAGATGACCCACAGAGGTCCCTTCCAACCCCTACTATTCTGTGATTCTGTGATTCTGTGATTCTGTGAAAATCTCAAAGCTCTTATCTCCAACTTGAGTTTATTTCCTCTATGAATACATCAGTATGGAAATGTTGGCAGGTGTAATGTCTCTGTTAGAGCTATCGATAGATGATAAGTATTTCTCAACTTCCAGCTTGCAGGAGGCAAGTGGAACTTGGGAACAACTGGTACCTCTTTTATTATTTCTGTATTCCCTAGAGCAATAGATGTTACCTCACCTCTATATTTCTAAGTGGAAAGGTTAAGTTGCCATAGTATTTGTCTTCTTCAGAATTTTTCATATTGTGTTAATCGTTTCTGTTAAAACCAGCTAATAATATAGGAACTCAGTATCACTGCTTTGTTTTTTTCACTCTGCTCTGCAGGCACAGGTAAAGTGTCGGAAGCCCAAGACAGGTTTTTTTGCATACAAGACATGAGGGAAAAGTCTACTAAAGATTAACACGAATTACAGTAACTCAATTAAAAAAAAAAATGTAGAATTATGATGGCTTAGTCCACTACTCATTTATCTTTAATTCGTGCAGAAACAATAGTTTACAGGAATGTATATAGGAGACATATGGCTTCCCCTCATGGACACAGTAGTTTTCATTGATGTTATTTGACTCTAAGAATTATCCCAAGGGTTGATAAGTTATTCTTTTGTTTTAGAAGTCTCAGAAAATATAAAGTATATGTCTAGTTCTTTTATGCAGTTTGGCTTTTTTTTTTTTAAATTTATTATTTTTATAAGGTGATAGTGAAATGAACCAAAAAGCAGTAACTAAAGCTATGTAAGAGCATATTCTGATCGTTATTACTCATACTGTTTAGTTGGTGGCTTGCTTCAAAAGAGTCAAAGGAACATTACACGAGGGAGTAGAGGCAAGTAACATTACATCATATCGGCAAAGGTGGAGAGTTCGGTCAGTGGCACTCGGCAGGATGAAGACCAGTGACTGGAGATGAGAAATTATGTGTGTCAAATAGCAGAAAGGCAGAAGGGCAGTGTTCAAATAAAGCCTGCAGAAACCAGATGTCTCAGTGGGTAGGCAATGAATTACTTGAGCAAGTCTTAGGCCAATGAAAGGTTTTCTGGCTTACATACACATTTCAGGATCCATGTGCACTAATATAGCTGTTTAAAAAATGTGATTCAAGAGAGTAAAATATGTAGAAATTTAAAACCAAAGGTAGAAATTCTCTGATGTCAAGAGCTAGACGGAGTGTTTTGCTTTTCTAGTATCTTCTCTGCTCTTTGTTTAGGTAGTAAGATACTCAGAGTGGGATTCACATATTAGCATTCTTGACAGCCTTTCTTATTTGCTTCAGTGCTTTCTTTATTCATTATTTATATGACTTAGTGCCCAAAGATTTCCGTGTGACTGAATGAGATAAGTACTGATAGCGGGAACTTCGTTAGGTGGTGTAGGAGGGTTTGCTCCTGCACACATACAACCAGGCAAAAGTATGAGGAATGACTGTGTGACACAGTTTAGCTCTTCAAACAAGACATCACTTGTTGCTTTACACTCCTTCCTCCAGCTCTATAATAGTCAAATACTTGAAAATAAATGATTAATTTTATTTTTTTCTTGGAAAATACCTCACCATTTCTCAAGCACGAATTCTCAGTGACCCTGCTGTTTTCATGCATTCATCTGAGATATCTTAATGAGACCTCCTACACAATATATTTTCTTATGCTGTACTCTGATTCTACTCATTTTTTTCTTCTGTGGATGTGATTATTAAAGTATTTATGCATTGCCAATTAAAATTTTGTAAAGACAACAAATGTTTGCTGTCACTTTTTTAACAATAGCTATGTCATTACACAGATCATCAGAATAAGAATCACCACCTCAGAAAAACATTCACTTTCTCAAGAATAATTATAATTGCTGTTGTTTTTCTTTTTCCTAACTTGATTAGTGTTTTGAATTCATATTTCCAAATAATAATGTGGAAGAAGAAAAACAAAAATACTAGTAATATCAGGTCAGAGCTGGAGGTCTTTTATTCACTGTTTATAAAACTAAATGTTCAATTGAACTGAAGTGTAGCTATTCTTTGAGCATACCATTAGCAAAACTATTGGGATGTGGCCTCTTCAAAATATGGAAATCTATCTCATGAAAGAGGATTAGTTTAAATAAAATCAGGCTGTGTAATTTATGTAGATCATTTTTGTTCTGTAGCAGCAATCCCATACCTTGTCCCTAGTGAGCAAGATACTGAATATACAGGCATGGAAAAAGACAGTCCATATCCATAAGAACTGAAGGTTAAGAGGGGAAATAAGCAAAACAAAAGAATAGCAACAAAACCCCCAGGGAAGTAGAACCAGTCAAAGGAATATAAGATGATAAACAAGCGGCATTGGTCAGTATGACGAGTTCTCTGCACAAGCAGTCTGTGATTTTTCCTACTGATTTTTGTCGGACCAATCTTCATTCTTCCCTTGTTGCACCGTCTTTTGTAATTGCAGTTCTTGCATTTGTTATTGAGGCAGCAAATATCTCATCTGGAGACTTCAGAGACTTTGAAAACACGGCCTGAATTTTCTAGCCTTTCTCCTATTGATTAAAATTTTCACTGTCACATTTGTTTCCAGACCGGTTTATTCTAAATTGCTGCTCTGAACGTTTCTTCTGTCTTCCTGCAATCTGGTCAAAGATAACTGAAATCTGATTTTCATGCAGTGCTGCAGCAGGTCACTTTGAGGTATTAGTCTTTTCAGCTTCTGAAACAAGAAGAATTTTTCTGTTTTCTAAAGTTTCTTTCAATATTTGCTCTTCATGAATCACAAAAAACTACTTGAAGGAAAAGGTGTATTGATTGAAGTTAAGACTAAGGCACAGTCCAATTATTTCTGCAACTGCATGTCCTCTAGACGTTGTGTCAGTGAATGACTGAAAGAATGATGGCTCTGGGGATTGGTAATGATATCTAAAATCTTCTTAGGTTAACAGTTCCAGCCCACTAGAGCTTAGTAGAGGCAAAAGTTGTTAATTACTACAGGTACTTTCATTTCCAGAAAGCAGTCCTCTGAATCTGTCCTTGAAGATACATGGCTTCAACACAAAAAAAAATTCCCATCTTTAAAGCTAGCATTAGTACAGGGCATGCGGTGGAAAGATGTCCACAGCCTTGGACTCCAGAGTTATCCCAGCTCCCAGGTTCATCTGCCTGTAACAGCAATGTGCATGTGCAGCCCAGAAGGCCAGCTATATCCTGGGCTGCATCAAAAGAAGCGTGGCCAGCAGCTCAATGGAGGGGATTCTGCCCCCCTTTCTGCTCTGGTGAGACCCCACCTAGAGTCCTGTGTCCAGCTCGGGAGCCCTCAGCACAGGAAAGACATGGACCTGTTGGAGCGGTCCAGAAGGTGGCCACCAAAACAATCAGAGGGCTGGAACACCTCTCCTGTGAGGACAGGCTGAGAGAGTTGGGACTGTTCAGCCTGGAGAAGAGCAGGCTGAGGGGAAACTTCCTAGCAGCCTTTCAGTGTCTGAAGGGGACCTACAAGAAAGCTGGAGGGATTCTTTTTACAAAGGCATGTAGTGGTAGGACAACAGGTAATGGCTTCAAACTATAACAGGGTAGATTCAGATTAGATATAAGAAAGAAGTTCTTCACTATGAGGGTGGTGAGGCACTGGCACAGGTTGCCCAGAGAAGTTGTGGATGCCCCCTCCCTGGAAGTGTTCAAGGCCAGTTTGGATGGGGCTTTGAGTAACCTGATCTAGTGGAAGGTGTCCCTGCCCATGGCAGGGGGTTTGGATTAGATGATCTTTGAGGTCTCTTCTAACCCAAACCAGTCTATGATTCTATGACTGAACTTCCCATGGACGGCTTGCACCTTGCTTTCTGCTGCACAGGGTAAACAGAGGACAATGATATTCCTGTATGCTCCAGTCTGTTTTCTTCTCCTGGTGACTGAGGAAGCATGCTGCAGCAGACACATCATGTACAGCTGTAGAGAACTCTGATCTTTACCCACTCAGAGTCAAACTGTTGGAGTGAGGCTTATCTTCATATGGCCCTGGGAAGTAAACTTGCCTTGCCAGGACGGTATCATGCTGAAGGTTCATATGAGGCTATTCACTGATGGATAGACTTGGAATGTTGGAGAGACAAAAAGAGGACTTTAACACTTTGTGGTTTAGACTGCACAATCCTGTATCACCTTCCCGTGCTATTCCTGCATTATGAGCAGACCTGTATCTGCACCCCACAAGGCATCATACTGGCCCTTCTGCACTGCAAGGGTTCTGTAAGTGGAGGCGATCAATATTTTTGTGCTTATTTAAAACCTTGTTTTCCATTTAAAATGGTCTTTGTCTTCGGGATCAGCCTTTCTATGAGGAAGGCTTTTAAGATTTTTTTGTGCATATATGTGTTTTTCCAAGTTTATGATGAAAAAAGTAAAATAGTACACAGAGCTGTTCAGCAAGGACTCAGAGTAATTTCCAAAGGAATGCACCATTAGGTGGGTTAAACAAGGGAAAAATTAGAAGAAATAGAAAATATAAACTTTAAATATCTGTATTTTTTCCCACAAACGATTATATGAGGTTTGGAAACAATATAGCAGAACAGACAGAAATATGACATTTCTAGATTTTTTTCACAAAACATTCTTCTCCTTCCAACACATATTTTCAGTAACTGTGTTTTTACCTCTTAAAATGCTGAAAGAATTTTGTGTATGTACTTACCTGAGAATATAGAGAGGTATGTATAGGAAAGCTATATAATATGTTCAGTGCAAACTTATAACCACCAAAAATTTGCTTATCATCAGGTTCACATTTTTTTTAAAGCTTCAGTTTGAAATTGTGGCCCTGCACAAATCTATAGGATCTTTGCCATTGACTTCAAGAAAGTCGAGGATTTTATCTTCAATATTTTGGATGAAACATTTATTTTCAATGGAATATTCATCAATGGTTGGTACTACATCATTGCTGTCCAGATGCCCATAGTGATTTTGGGCAGGTTTTTAGGAAACATTTGAATTTCAAATAGGAATTTTTACAGGCTGGAATTTCAACAGTTGAAGTTTAATTAGCTGTACCTCCTCCTTCTTCTCCCAGATTTGAACAAATAATTAATAAATAAAATAATTAAATAAATTAAATTAATATTTATTTTTTCTTTACAGGAACTACTTTCAGGAATGTTCCTTCTTCAAATCTGTTAGATTTAGATATGAAGCTCATATTTTCTCTTTTATCTCTTTCACCATCTGTTACCTTAATACTGGGATAGCCGTTACTGCCTTCTGAAAAGACATGATTTTGCTGAGCTTCAGTGGGTGGTTTTGTCTTTTTTTTTTTTTCTGCTCTGGCGGGACAGAAATCTCTAATCCAGAGCAAAGATCACCTGAGCAGGTCCAAAAACAGGGCAAAACTTTGTTTCATTAGAGGTTCCACAGGAATGATGACCAAGACATTGGTCCCATTTTCTTTCATTTTAGGAATCAATGTCAGAAAGCACTGATGTGGGAGGGGTGATACATCGTTAAGCTTGCATAACAGGAAGGTCTACATGCTGACAGAGAATAGTGTGCTTAGTGTTCTAGTCTTTTCCATCACTATTTCTACATGGTTAGTTACGTTGAAGATGAAGTATTGTCAGGAGCTATATTCAATTCTGTTGTGGTAAAGACAGTTACTATGTGTTTTTGTCTGTAGTTTGGTTGTAGCAATACAGAGGATTGCACACTTTGTTTTGAATTTTGTATCGTCTCTACAGAGTCTCAGAAGCTGAAATAGTATAGGGGAGTAGTTGATGTTACTTCAGCACAGATTTCATAGCTGAGCTAAAGAAATTAATGCTTCTGAATTGAATGAACATAAGACATACAAGCACCAAAACAGAGAGCGATGAGAAAGAAATAGGCAGGAATAGATCCTTGAAGACAAGAATAAGGATTTATAGAGTGAGTGTAGAAGGAAGTAAGAAGGCATTGTGGGTCTCGGGTAATAGAGTAACCTCATGGGGAGAGGACATGAAGAAACAGCTTCTAGCTACAAAGTGTTAGGAGGACTTGAAGGAGGGAAAGATGTGAGAGTTAAGAAAGAACAAGTCTGCAGGAGGACAAAGGACTCAGATATTGACTAAAGATTAACAATAGGGGATGTGAGCTAAAGATGGACTTCAATTGTAATTGAGAAAGAGGATTGACAATACTCCTTTTTCATTTGCTTTCTCTGTGTCTGTTTTGGTTTGGCTTGGATAAATGCCAGGTACCCACTAAAACCGCTCTATCACTCCCCCTCCTCAACTGGACAGGGGAGAGGAAATATGATGAAAGGCTCATGGCTTGAGATAAGGACGAGCAGAGATCACTCACCTGTTACTGTCATGGAAAAAACAGACTGAACTTGGGGAGAAAAGGGAGTTTAACTCATCACCAATCAAATCAGAGTAGGATAGTGAGAAATAAAAATAGATCTTAAAACACCTTACCCCCACCCCTCCCTTCTTCCCAGGCTCAACTTCACTCCCATTTCTCTACCTCACCTCCCCTCCTTGAGTGGCGCAGGGGTATGGGGAATGGGGGTTATGGTCAGTTCATCACACGTTGTCTCTGCTGCTCCTTCCTCCTCAGGGGGAGGACTCCTCACACTCTTCCCCTGCTCCAGCATGAAGGTTCTTCTCACGGGAGACAGTTCTCCACAAACTTCTCCAATGTGAGTCCTTCCCATGGGCTGCAGCTCTTCACGAACTGCCCCAGAGTGGGTCCTTCCCATGGGGTGCAGTCCTTCAGGAACAGGCTGCTCCAGTGTGGGTCCCCCACTGGGTCACAAGCCCTGCCAGCAAACCTGCTCTGGCATGGGCTCCTCTCTCCAGCGGTCCGCAGGTCCTGGCAGGAGCCTGCTGCAGCCTGGGCTCTCAACGGGGTCACAGCCTCCTTCAGGCATCCACCTGCTCTGGCTTGGGGTCCCTTCCACGGGCTACAGGTGGATATCTGCTCCACCATGGACCTCCATGGGCTGCAGGGGGACAGCCTGCCTCACCATGGTCTTCATCACGAGCTACAAGGGAAGACTCTTTGTTCCGGCTTCTCAAACACCTCCTCCCCACTCCTTCTTCACTGACCTTGGTGTCTGCAGAGTTGTTTCTCTCACATAGTCTCACTCCTCTCTCTCAACTGCTGTCTCACTGCAGTTTTTTTCTTTCCCTTCTTAAATATGTTATCACAGAGGCACTACCACCGTCACTGATTAGCTTGGTCTTGGCCAGTGGTGAGTCCATCCCAGAGTCAGCTAGCACTGGCTTTATCGGACATGGGTGAGGCTTCTCACAACTTCTCACAGAATCCACCCCCATTGCCCCCTGGCTAGAGAATCCTTGCCACACAATATGAGAGAACTCATGTGGCCTGTGAGCTTCCGTTATTGATATTATTTGGAAAACATTCAAACTTTAGAGTGAGGATCTTCAGTAGAAGAAGAAATGTTAAGTATCAGCATTGTCTTAACAAAGTAATGAAATTAAGAAGCAGGCTGAAATAGCGAGCAAATTGGAAAGGAGAGTGCCTTCATAAACTAGGCAAACTTAGATAACTCTAGCACATTTAGTATCATTCAGATCTTAAAGAGCACTATCTAAAGCTCCTCAAATTAAAACTATCTGGGTACTTCCGTGACTTATGCAGGATGAAAAACGAGAAGTCCAAATATACAAGCTAATCAATAGATTTTATGTCCTGGTTTTTTGAGTAATTTAATTTGCATAGACATGCGTAGACTCATTTGCAAAGGCAGTGGCTAGATGCTTGTCAGGCTCATTTAACTGCCTGAGTTTCAGGCCTTTAGCCAGGGAGTCATATACAACCGCGCACACTCTTTCATATCTCTGGCAAGAGTTTGGATTGAAATCTACCAGTTTCCATTAATCACGCAGTAATTTGCAAACTGTTCACCACAGTCATCAATCAGATCTATATGTGCAGTGCACTTTGCAGAGAGTGAATTCATGTATTTTATTTGATTAGTCATGTTAATTGTGATAATATCAGTTCTCCGTTTTTTCCCCTTTGTAGACACTTCTCATCAGTGCAAACATGTCCATGGGATCACTGTGATCATCAGAGTCTTAGAGAAAAGAACATGTGTCTTTTTCTGCTGGAAAAAGAGAAAAATAATGATATAGAAGCCCAGTTCTTGATAGGCTGTGTACTTTTAATATTCTAATGTTTCTTGTGCTGTGAAATTTGTGTATTTATGTACGTTTCAGTCTAGGGGTCACAGGATATGGAAAGATGTTCCGTTCCAGGTAACCAGCTTGGATTAAAGGTTCTAAAATTTTTTGTTGTTTATTTTTCTTCCTTATTAGTTTTTGCTGTCATAGAATATAGACCTACTCCCATTAAATTCTAATGTATAGGTGGGCCACTAAGCCAGTAGACAACCAAGTAGTTTATGGTGAACAGTTCCTTGAAAATGGAGACTGAGCTGTGCAGAGACACTCATCATACTGTAACTTGTTAACACAAACGTTGTTTAAATGGACGTTTATGAATGAGTGAAATGGTGCAGAGAGGAAAATTTTATCAGGGTTACATTTGTCATAGTGCTATAGGATTTAGCTGGACTACAAATGAAGCTGCTTTAAAAGGCAATAAGGAAGGTAATAGTTTATTTTAATAGTTTATTTTAATAGTTAATAGTCACCAGTCTGATGTACTGAAACCTTGCTTGGAAACAAGACCTGTCCCAGTGCTCTGAGAAAGATTTCTTAACAAAGTACTTCTATTTATCTTGTCTCTCATCCTGTTGTTTCTTTATTGAAAAAAAATTATGTTAATTTTATTTTTAATCTAGCTTTTGAAATTCTAAGCTTTGTTAGTTGTTCTGACATGCTCACCTCATAGGAAAAGTTCAGACAGATTCACTTTTATGCTGTCTGCTTTTGGGTCTTTTTCACATTTACCTAAGAGAGATGCATTTAAGAGTCCAGGCAAGTGGAGTTGTCAAGCCTTCAGCAAGACAGACTAGCAGTACAAACATAAGAGATGCAGGGTATTTAAATTTATTTATAACAACATTTGTCTGATACTTCTGAAAAGAGAAAACTGGTAACCTCTCTCCCCCATGCAACATACGCCTTCAGCAAGTTTGCATAAATAGGTTCCCAGTGAGCAGAGTCTTGTAAGTGTGAAATTCCCTGAATCTTCGGACAAGAACCTGGAAAGAAAGTTATATTGTAACACATTGAATCAAACTAGATTACATTTAATCACCGTAAGTGGCAACCACATCCTTACTTCTTAAAAGGAATTCACTTGGATCACATCAAAGTAACAATCCCAAATGAAGATTCATCTGTGTAACTATGACCCCTGTATTTTTCTGCTTGTCATGCTTTAATCCTGTAAACTGTGAAGATGCAGGAAACAGATCAGCTGCCTGGTTACATTTTACCTTACTCCTGTGATCTTTATTTCTGCTTGACAGCAGATAGTCTACAATTTTATCATGGATGAGAATATATAACAAAGAGAATATATATCAAGTAAAACCCAGAGATGGGAACTAAACTCTTAAAAATAGAATGACCTCTTTATTTCTCGACATGCATTTCTCCCCTTCTGTTTAACTTTCTTTCTACCCTTCAAGTTAGGAAATTAAGTCGTCGACAGATGAATCATGCCGCTTGCAGGTACTAGAAATATATACACTTGAGATATGAAGTTATTAAAAAGTCTGCATGCTACTTATTCCTCTGAATAGAGTGAAAAAATCGGCTGAACTGCATTGGTGGTTTCAGGAAAGCCCGGATTAATTAATAAAGACTAATTATGTACTGTATATGCCAGGTAGTAAAACCTATGTCTGAATTTTTATATACTGCTTTTGTTTTCTCAGTAAAACTCCAGTTCCATCAATGTTCACGGGTGGACTGCCTTGGAGGTACTGAAAGATGATGGATGTATACTTGTCCTGGGTTCGACCAGGACAGGGTTAATTTTCACCAGAATCCGGG
>Ga0065711_1052109_pt1 | contig 10093 bp, 4 predicted proteins | sample Hoacrofraction12_FD_59098 | JGI IMG/M metagenome (GOLD analysis project Ga0065711, IMG submission 59098) | Hoatzin crop microbial communities from Cojedes, Venezuela - Epithelial fraction 12 v2 (version 2) | ecosystem: Host-associated > Birds > Digestive system > Esophagus > Crop | place...
CTAGCCTGTCGCTGGCAAGCCTGATAGGTTCCCCTTCCCCCTTCACCTCTAGTTTAAAGCCCTGTCAATGAGCCCCACAAGCTTTTGGGCAAAGATCCTCTTCCCCCTTTGAGAAAGCTGGTCCCCATTTCATGCCAGCAAGCTTGCTCATGTGTATGTTGTCCCATGGTCAAAGAACCCAAAGTTGTGGCGGTGACACCAGCCACGGAGCCATGTGTTAATAGACTGAGTCTGCCTATGTCGCTCAACATCTCTGCCTACCACTGGAAGGAGCGATGAAAAGATAACCTGTGCTCCAGATTCCTTTACTAATCATCCTAGGGCTTTGAATTCTTTTTTAATTGCCTTCGGGCTACTTACTGCAACTTTGTCTGCACCCACATGGAAGAGCAGTAGAGGATAATAGTCTGAGGGTCGGACCAGTCTAGGAAGTTTCCCAGCAATGTCCTTGACCCCTGCTCCCGGGAGGCAACAGACTTCCCTGAGAGGAGGGTCTGCCCGGCATATCGGACCCTCTGTTCCCCTCAGCTGGAAGTCTCCTACAGCTATGACTCTTCGCTTCTTCCTTTTGGAGCTGGTAGTAATATGAGAGGGAGGTCCTTCTGATCTTAGTGCCTCCTCTGATGTGGATGGGTCAATCCCTGCACAATCCATCACCTTATCCTCCACATCTAGAACCTCAAACCTATTATGCAGAGGCACCTGTGGAGATGTGGTGGGCAAGGGAAGGGTTCGCCTCCTGCCCCGTTTGCGGACCCGCTTCCACTCGCTGTTTTCCTTTGCGTCCCTTCCTTCAGCCCGATGGGGGGATGTTACTAGTTCCCTTTGGTCCCGGGCCTTTTTTACAGGTTGTTCATGGGTACACTCCTGGGTTGTCAGGGCACGGCTCCACCAGTTGATCTCCTTCTCAGCCTCCCTGATGCTCCGTAACCTATCTACCTCTTCTCTTAGCTCTGCCACCAGGCAGAGTAGATAGTCCACCTGGTCGCACCTTATGCACATATTCCCTTTGCTACTGTCCGTTTCCAGCGCTAGCTGGTGGCACTCACTGCAGCCAGAGACTGCTGGTCGCTGCAGACATCATATAATCGTTCAGGGTGAAACAGACTTTCAGACGTCCACTTTCTTCACCCTCTGAGCTCTGCATCAGACACCAGATGAATACAAAAGGGTCTCCACCATTTCACAAAGGAGTTTCAGTGTTCACCACAGCATCCACAGTAACAGCTTCCCACAACTCCTTGAACAATCAAAGACTAACAAAAATCAGCATTAACAGAGGGATAATTGTTATGGTCAATCCACTGGCCTTTCTGGTTGTCCTGATGGTGCGCTACATAGTAGTGGAGTCCAGAAGGCCTTGCTGCATTTGAGCAGCAGAATGCCAACTAGGTCTGACAACACCAGTGGTTATCTCTGATGATACAGATGCTTCTGCAGGAATACCTCATTTGCCACCCCCACCATACTGTGACCTTTATTTCCCATCTCAGATAAGCCTAGCATATTTTTCAGAGTAATGATGGCCATAGTCAGCTTGCAAATCTTACTTTTTAACTCTTGCTGTCTTTGTTTTCTTTTTTATTTTAATATTCATATGGCCCTGTGGACACTTAGTATACACTCTTAAGCATGCAGGCTGGCTTCTTTGGTCTACAGCTGAGGAAAATTGCAGTGGATGCAAATGCAAGTTTCACCTATAAAGGCAAATTATGGCTTGGTGTTTAGTTTTTTTGTTACAAGCCCCCACCTAGTTGAAAGAGTTGTTCAGCAGGCGCATGTAACATTTGATTCCAAATCCAAGCCAGAAGCTGGGGTCTTCTCAGGAATATGTTAAGGCATCCAAAACTGTAAATTGACCTTCAGCCTCCATCAGACTTTCTTTTTACACTTTCTTAAAAATGCATCTCTTCTGTGTTTCACTTCAAAGTGGAGGGTGTTGCTCATCACAACTTTGTAGGGAGTTTTTGAAGCCTCCCTCCTCTGCAGGAGTTAAATGAAATGTATTAAGAGCACTAATTGCTTCATAACTGGCTGGTATCAAGAAATAAATTTACCTTTCGAATATATACCTGTTTCCCAGCACTTCTTGCATACATGAAGTACAATATTGCTTGAATCTCTCTTCAGCTGTCATCCACGTTATGAGAAAATTGCAGTTAGAGCTTTTAGTGTCTCTTTTCTGCCAGTCAAGGTAAATTATTTCATTTTATTTATAACTCAGATCACTCTGTTAATTGGATGTTTTTCTGTTGACACCTGAAGAACAGTATTGTTCAGGCCTGTTTCTCTCTCTTTATAACTATTGTTTTCTTTCACCGTAAATTTGCCTTCAGATCATATTTTGCCACATTACAGTTAAAGTGTGGTAAAGGACTCTGGAATGATTCATATTGCTGTGGTCGTCTGGTGTTTTGACTGAGTTTGGGGACAGGAAGAAAACTGTCTTACTTCTTAAAAATCTAACTGTTCCAGCTTGATAATTCCCCATCTGGGAAACACATTTCCATCATTTTCATCTGTTTTTCAAGAGAATGTCGCAAGTTTTGAGGCACCTTATTTATTTAGTTTAATTGCTTCAGAAGTATTGTGTGGTGAAAGAAAAATCAGATTTCACACTTCAGGAGATAAAAAGGAGAAAAATCAGATTTCACACTTCAGGAGATAAAAAGGATTTAGCATGACATAAAAAGTTTGTGAGATTTCATTCTTGGCATGGGATATCCTTGTAGGTCATTGGTAGGTAAGATTTCTGGATTTATATCAATAATCTACATTCATGTATTAAAATTAGTGCTCTCCAATTTTTTGTCATTCTGCCAGGATGTGGTCTTTATGAATAATCCTGTGGAACATGGTTCTTCTTGGGTTTTGTTGTCCTTTAAAAAAGGAACAATAGTAATCTTAAAAAGGTATGCACAGGTGTTACGGTCTCATTCATTACTCTGTGATTAAGGAACAGACACATGAAACAAACATCCTGTGCTTTGTATGGTACCTGTAAAACATTTTTCCCATCATTAGATACAAATACTGTACTATTCTGGTACCAAGTCTTGTGTATAACACTTTTGGATCTCTTGTTACCATAACAACAGAATGAAAAAGAGGGAGGAGGTTAATATCGTAGTTCATTTTTTCACTATGTTTATTCCTGCATCTAAAGATTGTCTTCTTCACTCTGAAGACACTTACATTAGAGTTCAATTGGTGAATTATACATAATAATTATGCCAAGTTCAGTATAGGGGGGGAAGACACGACACACAGCATTCAACACTTTATATGAGAAAACTGATTTCTCCCTTAGGAACTGTATTTGTTCCACAAAAAGCGACTCAGGAAACCTCATCTTCTCTCTCTGATTTTGTGCTTTTTCTCCTTCTCATGCAGATACGGGTGCAGTATGAAATCTGTTTAGGAAAATACATATGCTGGATAACAAACAGTCATTTCTAGTGCGAAAATTTCCTTTATGTCATTGTCATGGTAAGAAGATTTTCCCTTCCTCTGAAGATAGGGGCTGCAAATAAAGAAATACATCATGTATCACCTCAGGTCAGAAATATATCATGCATCACCTCGGAACTGACAGCTTTGCGAGCCCACCACCTGGGAAAGCAATCACTATCTTTGGCATCATGTACAATAGCTCTAATGTACACTCAGAAATCTGTAAGAAACAATACACATTGTAACTGTCCATTCAGAGTAATTCTCAAGAGAATGAAACTGTCTTGAAAGAAACATCTCATTCACCAATTAAGTCCAGTTAGGAATTCAATATAAGATCCAAGTGACTTGGAAAACGTAAGACAAATGCTTGTTCTCTACATAAAGGTAAATATCAACTTCTCGCCTTACAGACTCATGTGCCACTGGTCTTACAGAAAGTTTTTAACCAAATCTAAAATTTCAATGAGATTATGACCCTGTGAAATATATTTGAAATACAAGATACATGGTGTAACAACAAAGCTGATGAGTCTTTCTTTGTAACATGCAACACATGCTTACATTAAGAACACTCCTTTTTTAGAATTAATTTTATCACAAGATGGCTGAAAAATCTACAGAGAACTCTGAGAAGTAAAATCACAGTAAAACTCTGGGATATGTTACTCTCTTCAACATGGTGACAAAACAAAAAGACCTAAAGGACTATTTATGATTACATCGAGAGAGAAACTGTTTTACTTAGTAATTTTTATTTATTTTATTCATACTTTATGCTTTTTAAAACCATCTCCATCGTAAGTGGCTTAAATATAAGTTGAAAAAATGCTTTCTTGTGGTCATTCTGCTTTTTTCTGTTCCTTGTGGTGGCAGTGCTCTGTGCATGTAGCCAGGAACTCAGACTTGTACATCAGCTCTTGTTTTCACCACATCTTTGCCATGCATCTGCTTACATAGCTGTACATTAGTGTAAGGATCATTTCACATCATCTTATTTGCAGGAATAAGGGAGCGTACTTTTCCTTCTGGTCCATTACGGCACAGGCAGATGGAAAAGACCGTGGTTATTCTACTGCTAAACACAACCAGTACAGTGAAGGTCCTATACTGGGAATAATCTGCCATTCAAGATATGAGCCAACAGAAAATTGCTGCTTCTTAGACTGCTTTTCTGATGGAGCTAGAAGCGGTCTAACACAAGTGAACTTGCAACTCACAGAAACTTTCTCACTTAAACCAGAATCATCTGTAAAATGGGTAAAAAACATATTCAAAAGATCTCACAGAGGACTTCACATCTGCAAAGTGATACATTGCCCATGACTTTGTTACACCACATGCAAAATGTACTTTACATACTCTGAGGGCTGAAGAACACAACTGAGAACAATGCACTGCCACCTTCTCTGCTGTTTTTGTGCTAAGCAAATAACAGCACTGATCACACTAATCAATTCTCAGGGTCACATCAAAGCAGTATAAAATCTCCATATTCTAAACCACATCCAGGGTGTTGAGTTCTGTTTGTATTCCACTGTTGTAGCCTATTTTTTTTCTCCTGTTTACAGAATATATTACTAAGAGTATGCTAAGTAATTAATGAGTTATAAAGGGTAAAACTGTTATGAAATCCTAAACCATTTAAAGCCAATTCACAGATCACAGAAAGCTCAGACTGAGGAAAATAGAATGTGATGAGAACTGTAGCTTAGTTTTTAGACATTGAACTACGCTTTTAAATAGACCTTTACATTTAATGTAAGGTAACTGCTGGTAGTTTCACTTTCTAATAAATACTTTTTGCAATTAGACTGTATGATAAAATATTATCAGGAAATAAATCAAAAAAGCAGTAAAAAGGATAAGTACAAAGTGATTTCAGTCCTGTTCTGCTTAAACATTGCCCAGTGTTTTATTTCTCAGTGTCTTTCTCTCCCTGTCTTCTTTTCACATCTTTTTGCCTTGAGCACTCTAACAACTCTGTGTGGTCATTTGGGTTTTATTTGTTGTTCATTTAATTGCAAATTATTTGAGGGTATTAAAGTGTTATGATTCGTTTACTAGAGAGAAATGCAAGTTGAGTCATGTTGCAATAGTTTGTTTTGCTGTAGTATAATAGCTGTGTTAGGGGATTTTTTGTTAAGGCATCAGCGCATTCTGTAATCTGTGCTATTATACCACACCATATAATTTATAAATTGTGAAAGTAATTATTACGAATTAATTCTGTGTTAACTGAGTAGACGGCGGAGCAAAATGCTTCAGCAATGAAACAGGGAACATAGGCCTAGATTCAGAGAGTCAAGCTCAGCATTACCATACCAATTTTCACCAATTTATCTCCTTATGCAGTATTTGCAGTGCCTCAGAGTGGCATGTAATGGACACAACATGTAGAACGCGTCATGTCACCAGCAGGAGGGTAACTGTGTCCTTCCCATTTTCTGCACCTTGGTCTTTTCTGTAAGTGTAGAGATTTATTTCCTGAGTCTTCTTCTGGACTTGTGAGCTGTGACTGTCCCTTCCTTAGAGTATCTGTTGATCGTAATGTGATCTTTTACTCACGTGAGTAAAAGGCAATTCCTTCCCCAGCTCATAATTTGTTATAATAATATAATTAATAACATAGTGAACCTTGACATTTCTTTGTTATTTTTCTAGATGATTTCTAATAATAATATTGTTATTATTACTATAATTATTATGAATAATGATAATAAACACTATTATGATTATATGACAGTAGCTCAAATACATCAGAAGGAAAAAATATGGAGCTGACACTACATGAGATGTTGAGAGATTTTCTGTGTGACTAATGGTGAGCAAGCGGAGGGACAACGTAGCTTTTCCATTCGATAGGCCACAATATTAGTCCTTTAAAAACCGAAATTTTAAACCTTCACCCTCCTACTTCTGTAGACAAATGAAAACAAGGTGGTTCAAAAGGCAAATGTAAGACTCTTCTTTGGAGAGACAAGAAGATGTAGGTCACAATGAAACAGTCAGTGTCAGAAGGACACAGAAAATGAACATAGATGATTAAAGCATAGTGGAAATTTCAAAGTGCACAAAGCTCAGAGCAACATGGTTAAAAAAGAATTGCAAGAGAAAACAGCACAAACATTTTAAGCATCAATAGCTTCAAGTAAGGTTCATAGAGGTCTTCCGTCGTATAAGTGAGATACTCAGGAGGAGATTGTTTTGAATACCAATTCAGAAGTTTTTTGTACTTTTGTTTTCATACATTTCCCGCAGGTATGATGCTTGTGAGGAAGCACCCACATCTAAGCACAGTTGTGGGGTAAGAGTCATTCTTTACTGTCACTGACAGAGCTGCCAAATATCACCATTTCCATCTCGGTCATGTCTTTGTCAGCCCTAGCACAATTTCCTGCAGCCTCGCTGAACGACCATGAATCCAGCTGTGCTGCAGAGGGAACCAGGAGTCCCCACTCTTATCCTCCAGAAGCTGCTGTTTGATCACTGCTGTGTGATTAATCAGTAATTCATTTGTTGCTCAGAAATATCTGGGACTTTTTTTCTTTTTGCAAATACTAAAATCACCACAAAGTATGGGTTCTTTTTGTTTGTGTGTGGGAAAGTCAGGTGTTAAAAAATCTCAATTAGCATTGAACTCTGCAAAGACTTTTGTCAGAAAGGGGGAGATTTCAAAATGTCAAAAAATTTTATTTTGAAAACGTGCAAGTAAAATATTTTGACATTTTCAAAATTAAATGCTTCATTGAAGAAATGGTGAAACATTTAGTTTCAAGAAACAAACCCTTCCAACTTAGTATTTCAAAACACCCTCTCCATTTAAAAATTGTGTTCATTAGAAGAAAAAGGTTAGAAGTAGATGAAATAATTTAGAGCTGATACAAAATGGTTTTAGTTTGTCTCAAGCTGATGTTTTAATGGTTTTGTTCTGTTTCATTGAAAACCTTAAAAAATTTCCCCAGCACCCTGTTACCTTGATAAGTTCCTGCTTGTTCTCCCATCCAACCACTGATATGAAATGCACTAGAAATCCAGTTTTGAGCTTTCACTGTTCTGCTTGTCGTTAGGTTTACTGTTTTCCTCTTGCTTATTTTTCTCTGTTTCCTGGAATAAATGCTTGATTTTATTTACAGACTACTGAAACGTTTTCTCTTTAGCTGAATACCCCTTAAGCACGGTACTTGCCTGTTTGCTTTGGCAGAGAGATGAGGCTTCAGTTATGGGCTACAGTCCACACCAGGACAGCAGTTACACAAGAAGGAAGGGGTTTTTGGTTCTGTCAGTATCTGGAGTCAACGCAGGCAGCAGAGAACAATTTATATTTATCCTTTTTTTTGAATCAGATCTATGTGAAGTATTTCTCCAGCTCCAGCTCCAGCCAACCAGACCAGCTGCAGCTTAGTCATAACCTCTGTTTTTGATCCAGGGCACAGAGCTGTCCCATGTTTCCCACTTTCTAAGATGGTGAGAAGTAAATTTCTTTCTACCTAGAAGTAGGCCAATCAAGCATTCTTTAGGTTTCTGTCCTAACAGAGGGCCAGCAGGAATGTAAGCCAATTTTGATCAGTTTTTAATCAACTGGCAGTATACTTGCTATGGGTGAAACAGGTCCTTTATAATATTTAGACCCCTAAGTCACTAACACAAAATAAATTACTCCTTAAACCCCAAGAAGTACTTCCCACAATTCAGAAGGAAGCACTGTGGCAGGGCACCATGACCACTTTCATTTCTGACTTTCTGTACAGAAGAGCAAGATGACCCTACCTCCTGCAGAGCCAGACACACAGTTGTTCACCAGTGAGAAACTCACTGTGGAAGACTCATGTGAACAAAGGAACAGCCACAAGATGCTGAAATTGAAAAAAAAAAAAGAAAAGAAAAAGAAGAGATAGTATGACAATGAAAATCACTTTTTAAAAAAATGCATAAAGAAAAGTATTTTTGTTACGTGTTTTTCACAGGATGATATGGCTACTGTCTACTATCTTCTATAAGAAACTAGTGATTTTAACTCATTTTGTTCTTCTAGACATGCTGAAAAGTCATTTCTATCAAGATTTTGAAAGACAGTTGAAACTCTGTACCTGACAGGAGGATACAGACAGTATTTTTAAAATCTGATTTATTCCCATTTCATTATTTTTGGGCAGGGACAGTTAGTTTGTTAACTGGTAATTGCTCACAAGTGTAAGGTGTTGATGACTCATTATGACATGGTGCGTGAAGTTTTTTTTTTAATATAGGTCTGTGATTGTTTTAATTGTAATTTAAAATCTAAATGTGGAAGGTTGCATTGCAGCAGCTTTACTGATTGGGTAAAGGGCTTCTTTTCAGTCCTGTGAATTTCTGGAAGGCTTACAGAGCAGCTTTTGGTCATGATTATCAGAAATGTGCCAAACACAGTCATTTTTCTATCTCTATACACAAAACTCTACATCAATATGTAAGTACATAAAGGCTGTCTCTCACCCCCTCCCATTCCAAAACCAAAGGCCTGCCCTTGTGTACGAAGTAAAAGATGAAGCCAGCAGAACTGAGTCACAGCTCGCAATTTTAATCTGATCTAGCGTATCTGCAGCACATACGTGCCTGCTCTCTACAATGCAGTTTGCAGGGTACTTAAACTAAGTTCAAAAATGTGTAATGAGGTAAGATTATGTGCCCATATTTGGAGTGCAGGATACATCTTGTGTGCGTCCTGGAGGTTACACAGAGCTATACGCGCAACACTCATCCTCGTGGCATTTTGTGTGGCTGCTGCAGGATGACAGTAGGATAAAGATGACCTGACATACAAGCAGAAGAAACTGACATGTGTTGTCCTTCTTGCATCCCATGCAAGTACAGAAGGCCGGCATATGCTTTGCCTAGAAGTTACCGACATGAGGCATAGTGATAGCAAGCTTTGTTGAAACAGCAGTCTGAGCAAGGTGAAAATGGCACATCAGCTGAAGCAAACTCTGCTAAAAGATCGTGTCACAAGACTGCCTCAATGCAAGGCCACCATCATGGAAATCTATCACAAGGAATGGATTTTTCAGTTGGAAAATCTGTTATGGGCAATCAAAATGAATCTGTTACAGGTGATAAATATTTACAGAATGGAAATTTTTATAAAACGACAATCTCTGGCTCACAAGAACAGCAAGACAGCTAGTAGTTCTACTTTTTTTCACTCAGGTAATTATGCATTAACAGCAGGCACATTTTCTTCTTACAAACAGTTAATAGCAGGTAGCAACCATTTTGGAGGTGGCATAAGCCTAATACAGTGAGGTAGTCCAAACAATACTGTCCTGGGTTTGGCCAGGGCAGGGTTAATTTTCACCGGACTCCAGGAAGGGGCACAGCCGGGGGGTGGGGGCTGACCGCACCTGGCCAAACAGAGCCCGGTATTCCATACCATGTGTCGTCACGCTGGGTTCAGGTGGGGGGGGCAGCGTGGCAGGAACTCACTCGCGGCTTGGGGGTCGCGGCGCCAGTGCTGTTCGGGAGAGCGGCTGTCTGTGTCGTACAATTCGTTGTTGTGTTTTCTCCTTATCTGTATCGTTGTTGTTCCTGTTTTCCCTCTGTTTGCTGTTCTGTTAAACTGCCCTTATCCCGACCCACCAGTTTCTGCCTCTTTCTTTTCATT
>Ga0065711_1052110_pt1 | contig 10093 bp, 7 predicted proteins | sample Hoacrofraction12_FD_59098 | JGI IMG/M metagenome (GOLD analysis project Ga0065711, IMG submission 59098) | Hoatzin crop microbial communities from Cojedes, Venezuela - Epithelial fraction 12 v2 (version 2) | ecosystem: Host-associated > Birds > Digestive system > Esophagus > Crop | place...
ATTCTGCTCCTTCCAAAACACTCTTTATATGGAAACCGCTGATGAAGCACCATGGAGGTAATGGCATTCCAGCAGGTCTGGAGCAGTCCCTGCGCACAGACGGTCCATGTCTTCTACCCCTGAGCCACTGCCAGCAAACAAGGAGGGAAGAGCCTGCTGGGCCCGTCCTCCCTGTCTCCTGATGGCACAGGAGCCTCTGAGCATATTGGTGAATTATAACCTGCCTGTGCTACCCCCGAGCCTGAAGCTCCAGCTGCAGGTTGTGGCTTATGGCAAGGTTCTTTGGCTCTGCGGGCACAATCGGAGACTGCAGACCCTCAGCACCCAACGTCTGACCACAACGAAACGAGGCAAAGCTCAGCCCTAAACCCAGGAACCTGAAGCAACCATCTCCGTGACGTTCAAGACGCCAGCAGCCACCCTGGCACAGCCTGCGCCGAGGCTTTGTGCCGACCGTGGTGCCGCGCCTGGCCGGTGTTACCTGCTTACCTCGGAACTCGTCTCTGAAACCAAGATGTTCTCTTGTAATTTCCAGCCAGGAAAATCCATTCCTCCCAGGCTCCTGGCTGCTTTTCACATCAAATAAGCCTCTTGCAAACAGGCTTAACTTTCTGACACCTCTCTTTAGCTTAACAGATAGAACTCCATCAAATAGGGGGTTAAAAAATTGTTTTGTGGGCAATTAGTCTGCAAGAATCATTACTTAGAGAGTCCTTACCACGGAAAAACATTTCAGATATTTTAATCTCAGCCTTGTTAACACTGAATATGACAAACGGCTGAAAAGAACCTTGCTTCCCCGTCCCCGTGTGCATCTCCCGTGGCTCCTGCAGCATAATCAGGCAGTTGTGGGTTTGTGACACATGCCATTTGCTCACTGTTTGGGTGTCTATGCTAAACAGCATCAGTCTGCACAAGCTGAATTTTTACCTGTCAGCTGCCACAACAGGTCCCAGGCTTGGGCATTTTTCTCATGGAAAACCAGGTTGTCAAGGAAATGAATGTTTATACAGAACATCAGATTTATCATTGGAGTAAATCAGATGATGTTTGGGAAAAAAATAGTAGTGGAAGTTACCTCCAGCCACAACAATTTAATAGCTCACTCCTTCTTCCCACAGTACCTGAGAAAGCCCTTCCTGCAAGGGGTCTCCCTGGGAGCTCCACTCGCCCGAGGAGCCGAGGAAGGAGCAGCAACACAGCAAGGACCTGAGAGCCCGGAGGAGAGGACGAGGTTGGTGCTGCCGATGGACAGCCTGGCCCATCTGGCAGCTTGGAGGTGAGGACAGGCTGGAGACCTGCCCTTACCTAGACGTTCATCACAGCTTTCAAGGTCAAATTGGGCAGCTGCCAGGAGATGAATTTGGAAGTTCACGGTGCAGACGATCAGCAGAAGCGGGTTTTTGGTCACCTTAAGATGCCCTTTATTAAGAAGGCACAGTTGCACAGCAGAGTTCTCACTTCCCAGATCCCAGGCTGATACCACGCGGTCGTATCGTTGGCTTTGCTCTTTAATCATGCCAGATACACAGCTCCCACAGATGTCAGCACAGGTTTTGCATTCTTGCAAAATCAGCATCTTGTTCACAGCAAAATCCCACACTCAGCTTTAGTGGGAATTGGGTGGCAAAAACCCACTGAGAAGTCCCAGGCAAGTCTCCTTTTTGACCTGACTTAAAATCAAAAATGCAATAAAAAAGACTCAGCAGAGATCTGAGAAAATGCTGTGTGACTGCATAGCAGCAAACAGTAGGCTTGCTTTTGTGACGAGGTCTTTGTATATGCACATATGTGTATATAAATATACTTTTAAAAATTAAAGATTCATGTATGGACTGATAACAAAGACTTCCTACATGTCCATGTTGCAACCCTACACACAAACACAAGGCTTTTGAATTTGGGTTATAAACATTGAAGAGGAAATGTTTACATCCATGCATCTTCCACTGAACCTGTTTTGGAACATCTGTTTAAACGTTCTGACCATGGAGCACTGGCTCCATGAAAATAAAAGCAGTTTACTGGATAGCGAGCTATCATCTGCCTGTGTGTGCTCCTGGATAAAATAAGGTTATCTCAGGCAGCACCGCCTCGCTAGCCTTGACCGACTCCAGTGAAAGAGAATGAGAATTTCTTTAATTAAGGTTATCAAGTTACCTTGCACTGCCTGGCTTTCACTGCAGAAAAGATGTGGTTCTCACAGGTCAGTTAATATACAGGATCCTCAGGGCAATGCTCATGTACCCATAGCCAGACTTCTCCTTTTTTTGAGCGACACCAAAGGTTTGACCTGCGATGACTTCAGCGTTTCCCTTCCAGTGCCTTTTGGGTGCGGGGTTCCATCCAAGACAGCGAGGAGGAGGATGCTCTGCTGCATTTCTCTCCCCCTGGAAGCTGTAGCAGCATTGCCAGCCCCTTACCATGACACCCTTGGGCAAGCACGGGTCTTCTGGGACACGGGAGCATCAGGGAGCAATGCAGGGGCAGGAACGCAAACTGGCAACTCCCCAGGAGAGCGGAGAAGGAGTTTTTCCCTTTTACATTTTTGTACTTAGTAAGATACAGGCCTATTCTTGGAAAACATATCTTTTTCCATTAATCATTCCTGTGGGTAGAAAAAAAAATACTTTTTTTTCTAAAAATAAATCAGAAGGCCTCACAAAAATTCTGGAGTTTATCAAATTTTTGAGGGACTGAAAAAACTCTTAAACTTAATTTAGGATTCAGTTTTCTGCCTGCAGTTTCTCAGCTCTTTTAGGAGCTGTAGGTATTTGAGTTTGGAACACAGATATTTTCAAATTTATTGTCAGTATGACAATGATTATGTAGCCCATTGAGATCGAGCGGTGTGATTTAGTATTTTGGAGGCATTTGTCATGTTTGATGAATGCATCTGCTGATTCAAGGCAATGAAAATGTGAGATTCCCAGCCGGCGAGAGAGAAAGGATGCTGGCTGACACATAGGGTTATGGCAGTGGCTATATAAGGCTACAAAAATTTTATTTGTTTCTCATTTAGAGGAAGATGGGAAGGAAGATACATTTTAAGCTGGCTCTCCAAGGTGGAGCTAGATAGGCTGTGTAGACAGAAAATTTCTAACGCTTGCACAAAACTTACTTGGGAACTAACTATTATTTTTGGTTTCTTGTGCTCCTGGTTTCTCACCTGTCACCACTCCTCTGCACAGAACCTCCACGCAGGTGCATTCGGGGGGACCTTGTGAGTATCTCCAAATTATCCCAGCATTTACAGCGCTGGAGAAAGTCATAGAAATATTTGTTTTCTCGTTTGCCTGCTGTAGAGCACACAAGGGTTTGATACAATGCCAAGTGGAGTCAACGGGAAATTGCCATTCAGCTGGCTGCAAAATGCAGGCATTTTCTCAGACAAATCGAGTCAAACGAGCCTCAGAAATTTCAGCCATATCCAGAGAGCGTCCAGTAATTTATGCCTCACTTTGGTTTTAAAAAAATCACAAACAGCTTCCTGTGAAAACAAAGTATTTTCAAGTGTGTTTTATATTGCATCTTTGTAAAGAAATCATCTCACTCTTCGTGGCACGGGGACATCCCGATTTAAACACAGGATGCCAGAGAAAGCGCCTGGAATCCAGTCTGATTTCTGCATTATCGCTGAATCACCGATGGCTGTCGGCGGTTGGAGATGTCTTTATCAAATGTGGTGAAATGGCTCAATGTGGAGGTAAACAGCAGCTCAGAAGTGCCATTACCACCTCTGACAGAGCCATCTCCAGTTCCCTGAAAGCCATCATTGCTACAATAACAACTGGGGAAGACCATAAAAAAAGATCTTTCCTGATGCTTTTCTATCAGGCATTTGTGCTGCAGTAAGTTACAGTAATCCAGCAGGAAATATCCCGAGTGTGAGCCTGAGAACGGCAATCTCCATGGATTTGAGGATTACCTCCATGTCCATCTCTGCGCAGCTGTATGTGGGCAACGGAGGCGGTGGTGGCAGTGAGAAGTTAAGGTTGATGTGGAAGACAGATGGCCACAGGCAGCCGCTCTCTGGGAGACCCCATGTTCTCAGTGCCACCACCATTTTCTGATGAAGCCATGCTCTGTGGCAGCGCTATGATCAAGACTAAAGGCAGTAACCTCCTCCAATATTGGAAACACAGCATTTATTCACTTGTCATACATCTTTTTTGGGGGGTCAAAACTGCATTTTTCCCCTCTGCCTTACAGCCAGCGTGTCTGACAAGTGCCTAAAGCTGGAGGCTCTGCTTTCAGAAAAAGCCCACACCTGAAATGCTGAATACACGAGAGATGCCACATTGTATTTTTCAGAAATTGGTTTGTAAAAACTCCCACATTCCCACCAAATGTCAAGTCAGATCATTGCACTGCACCTGCCCCAATTCCCCTTTGCGGTTTCCATAGCGCGTTGTTCATCACTCCCTGCCCTCCGCAGTCATCTCGCAGAGTTACGTGCTTTCCACGCCGGAGGAAGCCGACTTCGGCAGTCAACAGACTGTATTTCAGCTCGACAAATTCACGGATCCTTTAGGGATCCCATCAGACGCGAGGCGCTGTGTGACTACAAGCTGTCGCTCCATCGAACTCAACACGGCCGTTCGCGGAGCAAGGTGCTGTCAGCGTGCAAGAGCCGGTCACCGAACCCGAGACATTTAACGTGATGATTGGCTTGATGGTGCTTCAGCCTCTTCCTCACTTGGACTGCCACCAGCTGGAACATCGCCATTCAGAGCTTGCTGAAGTTTCTGTTATGAGGCGATATATTTCTCGTGCTAAAATAGGAGATTTTTATGCAGCCATGCATTTACTGAAAGCTTGTCTAGAAGTATTATGCCTCTAAGCAGGCCCATTTGTTTTTCATCTTATTATAAGCCTCAGCTTCCATGTAGAAGATCCACTGAGAAATAACGTCCACTGAAACCTGTCCCAATCAAGTAACAAATCCTGATCTAGGATCCCCACCAGATCAATCAGTGCTTTAAGAACTCAGCAAGGCTGAGCTATCACAATGAATTCCTCCTTGAAAAAAGGTGCTAAAAAGTGTTTGGTTTTCTCCTTCTCCATTATTATTTCCTTTGATTTCTGGTTTGGTAAATATTATGCATACATTACTCAGACTATTGAGCCTTAAAATGTTATGATTCATGTCAGTCTCCCAGCCTCTTGATTTAAATATGTTGCCCCGAAAAGCACTGTGTGTTTTTAGCTCACAGGGTTGTGTTTCTAAGCGGACACAGCAGAAACCCACCTACCTCTCCATAATTAAAACCACCGGGCAGTGGAGGCCAAATCATCTACTTCGTGGAGCGGTATTTCTTCCGTGCGTGGCCCCGTGAGCTCCATGGGACACATGGGAAGTCAAGGTGAAGACGGTGGCCTGGAAGAAATGTTAGGTTATTAGTACTGTACACATCAGCCAGTTTCTCAGTACCAATGTAATTCAGGCACAGTGACTGCAGAAGCAGAGTTTTGCCACTCTCACGCCTGGTGCTGAAGCTCTTCAACACCAAAATGTGTCTTCTGCAGCAGAATCCTCCCCAACGCTTTCAAACCGGCTTCTCAAAGCTGTTTTGTTTATGTGTGTGGCTGTGAGAACCTTGAAATCAGGGTCTCCATAGGTGAAGGAGAAATATTTACCGTAGTCAAATGAGGTGTGAAAACACCATGCAAACAAAACTCAGGTTAGAGGCTCTTTAAGGCAAAAAGAAAGGAAATTGAGGATACCATTGCTTCAAGAGCAGATGAAGAACAATGCTGAATTCATTAATGCATATTCCTAAGTAAATTCAGATGTGCCAGTGCTAGTGCATCTTTCTGAAATATTTTAGTGTCTAGCTTTCAGATGGAAATACTCCATCTAGTCTTCTAATACCTCATTTTACCTGATGTTATTTAGGGTTTCCAAAGAAAATGTATTCCATTCACATTCAGTAAAAGCAAACCCATGTTCTGCTGCTATTAGCCAAGCTTTAACCGAACCTGAAGCTCAGCTTTCACTTAACAAAACCAGCTTTAAATGTACTAGAGCATCAATCCATATAGTAGTACTTAAGAGGAATAAATTGATTTTTTCATTGCTCTATGTTGGCTAAAAATTATTCGATTATGTATTTAGCTACTAATGGAAACTCATTAGTAGATTTTCATTTCATGCTTGTTTGCACCTGCAATCCATTTCTTCTTGTCCAAAGGATTGTTTCATTTAGGTTGGATGCTATGAATTTTCTTGCATACAAACTGATAAGCATCAGCCAAAATTCAGTATACACGGCCTGAAATAGCTCAGGGCCATCACTTTTACAGCAGCATCATTAAAGCAACAGATCTCTGGTGATTCATTGTCACTGATTACTGTGCATGTTGATGTTATAACTTGCCTCTTCGTTTACTCGTTAGCTTTGTTGCCTTTGCTAGTGACAGTCCCCTGATGTCTTCCTGTTCGCTCATCCCTCGCTTTCCCCCAGAGCCCCACAAGGCTCCTGTCCAACTCTTTTCAACCCGAAGATGGGACATACCCAATCGTGTTTTGGCCACGCTTAAACCAGAATGCCAAGCTCAGATGGTATCTTTTCCAAGAAGAGCAGGCGGCATTCGAGGGTCGAGACAGACACAGACTGAAGACTGACCTACAAAAATCAGTCCCTTTATCAGACTAATACAGCATTAACATCAGCGCAGTCACATTTGTAGCTGTTCCCAACTTTTAAACCACCATCTGCACCACTATGAAGCTAGTTCAGCTGCACTTCATTTGCTTTGATTCCTGCTGCGTATTTTGTGGCTGTTATTCTGCACCCAGAGTTTGAAAAACTAGTGGAAGTAGCTCTTGCAATAGCAGGAGTTTATTTTGATTTTGTTTCCCCCCTTCAGTAATCCTGAGCTTAGCGTAACTTTGGCAGAGCGGCAGGGCTGGGCCAGAGGTTTGAGTCTCAGCCACGTTTTTGTGCGAGACCGTGGGCCTGCAAAGGGCAAGCAAGCATCACCGGTCCCACCAGCGCTCAGACTCACTGGAGCTCTCTGTGGAGAAAGAACTCCGGGCACTGCATCACTAATATCACCGTAATTATCACACTACAAATCTCTGATGTTCAATAAAACTCTAATAAAACATATGCTCAGTGGTCACTTGTTTTATTTGAAGGGATACGTTGCTATCTGTGTTGGAATAATGCCCTATCCTAACCCAGCCAAATCCAGCTGCTGTGCCAACTGGTCATGTTTTATAAACCTTTTAACAACATAGTTTAACTATACTTTTAACTGCATAGATCAAAGGAGTGTCTTTTTGCCCTGAAAACATCAGGTAAGACAATGAGCCTGATGAGCCCAACGAAGTCAACAGGAGAGTCACTACAGCCCCAGTATTTAGAGGGGGACGGAGGAAACCCTCCGCACAGACCAGCAGCACGGGCTCCTGCCAGAGGGACAACCCTCGAGCCAAGCCATCTCGGCCCCGTGGCGGCACCTTCCTTACCTCTTGTCCCCAAGACCTCCTTGGTCCGCAGCAGCACAGGAACGGTGTTTGGTGCAGGTCCCACCTCCCGGTTTCTCATGTGGGCAATGTTTTGAGACAGATGCCAGAGGCTTTTCAGTGGGTACAGATGGGATGAGATGCTTTTTTAGGAGATGTCTTCAAAGCAACTGTTACTAGGGACCACTCTTCATTTTTTGCTTGACTTTCCTCTCCCCTTTGCTCTTGCTTGTGGTAGACAGAAAACACAGCTAAACCTCAACACAAGTAAAAAAGCGGAGCAGCCATCCCTACTTACCCATCTAATACTCCTTCAAGCGCTTCCAGCTGAGCCACAGACCACCCCGAGCTGCACTGCTGAATGTCGATGGAAAGTCTCCTGCTGGGAGAAACCAGCAGTCAGAAGTCCAGAGGTTAGAGGTGTAGGTGCAGGAGTAGCAGGTGACCACAACTTTCACATTGCAAATTGCTGGGCTTTTTATTTTGGAGTTCTGAATTTAGAAAACTCCCACATTCTGGCTAGTGAAGCAGAATCTGATCGTAATAATTATGTCATATTTTGTTTTCATATAAAAAATGAAAACCTTGTTCAACTTCAGCAGAGTTATTCTGCATTGATCCAAACACGAGAACTGAACCTATTAACACTGTGCACTAATACAGCCCCTGCACAGAAAAAAACACATTTGCTGTAAAAATATCTATCATATCAACTGGCTTCACCCGCCGAGGGTCTGCCTGTATTCCCCACCAAAGGAACTGAGAACAGGAACGGCGTCTGACCATGCTTGTTAGATGGTCATGATCAATACAAATCTATTTTTCAATTAAGTAGAAGATACTGGGTGTATGTGTATTGCCTGCAGGCCAAAATAGTTTTGAGTAAAACTGGATTCCAGAATACAAAGTTGTGTTGTTTTTGCTCTGTCTTTTAAACGAGCTTTACCAGCATGCAACTCCAATCCTTGTGAACTCTGCAGATTAAATTTCCTTGCAGTAATGACCACCAGGAATTAGTGAAATGTTAATCTTCCCACCTGCTGTGTATTATTATACATGAGTCTAATCAACCTGATTATGAAAGAAAGCAATTTCTGCTTTTACAGAATTTTTTTTTGTTGTTGTCTCCTTTAGTTCTTTTTGAGGAACTGCAAGGTTCCTCACCCTACATTTTAAAGCAAAAATAATAATTAAATCAAAACGTGGAAAGGGGAGCAATGGAGGCTGATAGCAAGTTCTTTACAACAGACACAGTAATTGATGCTCTGAGGATTTCTTTCAAAGCACAGAAGTCAAATTAGAAACCTAGCTTTATCTGGATTTGCGTTGCTTTGATGAAGTCACTGCGTCTTTGTGTCTTGATTTTCAGCTAAACTGCTCTTACTGAGAATGCTAATAATTACAGTAGGACTAAGTTGTCTCAGGGACACAAGAGGACCAAAGACAAATTTTGATTTAATTTAAAGCTACAGCCACCAGCGTGACACCTCTGCCGTCGCCCCTGCAACGTGCTGGGTGGGAAAAGGAGGAACCGCACCGGCTGCGGTTGGCGAAGGCAACTTCTTCATGCACTGAAGGCAGATTATAAAGACAATCTAAAAAGTGACATCTAATTGTATTTCTTGTGTAAAATATTTGGTTGAGCCCATATGTATTAACCTTAAAAAAAGAAAAGAAAAAAGAAAGGAAGAGTTAAGGCTGGGTCCGCACACCTTCTGAGCGGGTACTGCAGTGCAAAGACACTTTCCTAGTCAGAAACCCAGGGCAGTCAGAGTCGGAGTATGGAAATCTGAAAACACGAGGAATGTAGAGCAAGCCACAGCAGAATGTTGTGCTACTTTACTCACCAGCCAAAGCCACGGTTTTCTTCTCAGTAGCCACAGAGCCCAGAATGCCTGAACCTCACGCCCAGCACAGCTACGGTCATCTCCGCGCTTGCACACTGAGCATGGAAACACACCGAATAACCCCGGGACTGAAAATCATAATATTGAATCATCTGGTCCAATATATTACTGCTCGTTACCTGAAACCATTCAGGACCTGATGAGCATTATGCCACAGGCGAACTTAATATATGCAGAGAAATATGATGCCAATTACGAAACCAGTGTTTCTCAGCACTTCGCATGCAAAGAGCGGGAGGTAATCGGGGATCTCCATGGCGACAGTGCTAAGGTAGCTGGGTTACCTGAATGATAATTTCCATCCTTTCATCTGATCTTCATTGGTTTTTCACTTTTCATCTTTACCTCTGAATGTGTTAGGCTTCTAATGCAGAGGAGTTGACAAATCTCCTGGTATTCCTTAGGGGAAAAGCAAACCTTTTCGCATATATACTCCTGAACCTTAATTCGCCTCAACAATTTTTGCAGGGAGAGCTACTCATTGCAGTCAGGAATTTGCCTTCTACACCCATCCATCCAGCTATCAACTGGACTAGAGACAGGACAAAAAACACCTTGCTGAGGCAGATCTCCAAAAGCCCCTACAAGAAAGTCCCCTCCTCAGGAGCTACTGGAGAGAGTCCAGCGGAGGGCTGCGAGGATGAGGAGGGGACTGGAGCATCTCTCCTATGAGGAGAGGCTGAGGGAGCTGGGCTTGTTCAGCCTGGAGAAG
>Ga0065711_1052111_pt1 | contig 10093 bp, 7 predicted proteins | sample Hoacrofraction12_FD_59098 | JGI IMG/M metagenome (GOLD analysis project Ga0065711, IMG submission 59098) | Hoatzin crop microbial communities from Cojedes, Venezuela - Epithelial fraction 12 v2 (version 2) | ecosystem: Host-associated > Birds > Digestive system > Esophagus > Crop | place...
TTGGGGGGAGGGGGTTTGCAAGCAGTTTCAAGGCTGCATTCAAGCCTAACAATTTATCTCTGTTTACTGCTAAACTGTTAAATTCAGATGATGATGATAATATGGCTTTACAAATCTGTGAACTTTTCAGTCTAGCGAATAATTTTTTTGAGCAGCCTTTGAACAATTCTGTCACCAGCACCGCTAAACTAAGGCAAAATGTCAACAATTTCTTGTAAACGAGATACTGCAGTCTGTGGTGCTAATAAAACGCTGGCTTGGACGGTATCAAGGGAATAGACAGTAAAAGCTGTCAAGGTGTCATGGATCCAGGAGAAACAAGACTGAGTCACACTTCACTGAAGGTAAAATGTAATAATAATACCAGGAAGTAAGCACACCTGGTATTATTAGTAAATAAAACTCCAAGACTTCTGAGAAAAATAGCGGTATCCACATTCATTTGGTAGTAAACCTTTGTCTGAAAATAGTGGATTTAAAGTGATTGCTGTGATGAAGAGTGTGCAAACATTAGATATGCGCTGTCTGGGAAACAACATCGTGGTGGTGCTAATTGAGAAATGTGGATGGTACCAGAGCATTTAGCATGACAGGGAGAAACAGCTCTACACACCGTGCAAGACATGGGGTTTTGTCCCCGTTTGAAAAGTTGATGCTTTGTTCCAAATGTTGAAGTGGAAGTTCATTCCCTTCTCTGTTGTTCTCGATCGTCAGTCTCGCATGTGTGTACTTGGAAGAAGAGCCAGGATGATAACAGTGGTTAAATCCAAGGAAACAAAACCAAGCATAATTTTTCATGTTTCTTGCAAGACATAGTACCGTACTAAGAATACGTGAAGTCCACTCACTGTCTTTGTTTCCAACAGAAGCACATCAAGTTGTAGCATTGTTTATGTTAAGCCTGTGTCTTCAAGCATGAGACTCCAAATCCCCTGATTACCGATCCCCCCTCCTTCCCTGTGGCCCCCTGGCTCCTCAGGACTGCTGCTGCAGGGCTGCATGGTGCTGTTTTTCTCCTGCCTTTCATAACTGTGGCCTCTGAGAAGGTGCGGTCATCTTCTCTTTGCATTGCTGAGCATGATTACTGTGATTGACTCCTAGGAGCCTTTGACTTGGTGGGCAGCCTTGATTTTTAGTGTGAAGCTGTTGCTACTTTTAGGGCTTGGATACGTTCCTGCCTGTTGTGTGTTCCACGCCATTTGGTCTATTATACTGTGCGATATAGCTGAGAATGATTAAACCATCAGAATAATGCGCGTCCAGTTTCTGGTATTTGGCTTAATTCAAGGAAAAACTTGTTAAGAGGGCATAAAGCACTTCATCTACCCATCCTCTTCGCTTTGGAAGACGGTACTAATAGGGGAAGAACCTAACTCTTCTTTGTATAGATCAAAATAAAGGTAACAGCTGGGAAAGTGATTACTTCTAGAGAAAGCCTGGAGTGCTTCTTCAGAACTTGAGTGTAACTTCACACTTCTTTACAATGAGAGTTTTTAAAACCTGGTCATTAGGGAAATGACCTTCTGAAGCCAAATTTCAGGCATCTTAATTTTGTTAAGTATATAGCAAGGCTGTGACTTCTATTTAGATATCTAAGGCAAAACCACTTGTGTTTTCATTGTTCCTTTTTTTTAAATCTTGCAATAAAATATAATCCTGCAAAATGCTACCATTGTGATTGAGTCTTGCCGAATATATTGCTAGCAGAAATACGATTTTTCTGGGAGTGATCAAAATAGTGGAAGGAATATTCCAGAATATTTTTGTGCAAGATTTTTAGAATATTTTCAGGAGCCTGATTGCATAAACTCTGGTAGTCTTCCATCACTTCTGGCTTTTTTAACCTTCTCAGATATCTAGTCCTTCAGCAAGCAGCAAGCCATAAAATGGGCTGCAGGTGGGGGCTGCCTTTAAGCATTTACTTCTGAAGAGGAAACTTGGGCCTGCTGTAATGGTGGGCATGGCCAACCAATACACACAGAGAATTGTTGTCTTTCATCCTGCACCCTTCACTATCACCCCTTCTACAAACAAAAGGAAAAAAATGAAAGGTTGGCCTTGATGCTGAGAATTTCCCAGCAAAATGCTGTGTTGATTGCTTGTGTGTAGCTAAAAACAGATGGATATTGGATGCACGCATACCAATTATTTTTGAAGTGGCATTCCGTGTGACTAATTGACTTTCCTTTGTTTGTTTCATTAGCTTAGTTTTGTTGTCCTTTTTTAACTTTATAAGCTTGCCAATATCGGAGAGTGATCATTCATGTGAAAGGAAGAGGAAAAATAATTGCACTTTTTTTTGAAGCGTGCTGTGTTTGTAGCTTAGGTGAGAGAAGGACAAAGAGCAGTGTGCTTTAATGTTGAAAGGCATATGGTGTCTGATGCTCTTGATCAAATCTGCATGTCTTACACTCAACATGCCTAGTTCAAATGTCTATAGCTAGCCAGTAATAGAAGCCCCTTAACCTGGAGATCAGAAACAGATACTGGACTTGTAAATTCACCTCAGTCTTGCAGGTCAAAGGTGATAGTGTACATACAACATTTATTTTGTGCTCACATAAGGTGAATTACTTGTTAAGAAAAATAAAACTGGAAGAAATCTATTGTTCAGAAAGGAGTTACTGAAAAGAAAATAGAAAATTTTAGACACACTAAAATTGGCACTGAGTGGCAGGGGAAAACCACACAGTGGAGATGGTGATATTTCTTTGAAATCAAGAAACTGAGAAGAACCCAGGGGTTGTGAGCCCATTTTTCAGTCTTTATTCCATGTAAATGGAAACAGGTCATCCCTTACTTGGACTCCTCTGCAAGTTAACTGTTACCACGTCCATTTGTATAACCTACCTGGGCTTGAAAGCTTCATTGTTACTTTGTGTCTCTTGTGTTGCTGGAGGCCAAATATTTTGGGGAGAAAGGAACAGGAGACTTGTTCTTGTTTGTGTACAGACTTAACCTCCTAGTAGAGTCAGGCTTGTGGCATAGAAGATTTTTATCAATAAATGTTTTATCTTGTAATACCCTATTAACAAAGATTGTACTGCCCTCCTTTTTGCTCTGAGTTCACTTTCAAAATTGTAATAGGCAATCTGTTATAAAATGAAATATTACAGGGTTCGCCTCTGAAATGAGGTGAAGGAGAGGGATTGCTAACTTCACATAAAAGGCTATTCAAGCATCTGCGATGCCACGAAAAAGACGTAAAACCATTTATGTATGAAAGTGACAACGTCACTGCATGTTTGAATATGTAAGGGTCATTTACTCATTAGTAGTGATTTTCAAGTACAAGATCAGATTAACAAACCTGAGACCTTGCCACAGCTGGGTGCTGAGTTAGGAAGCCTCTCAAAACCAACAGTAGCAGTAGCTCAGCATTCATTTATTGGCCTGTTGCCTGTGTATCATTCAAAATTGAGGATGATCCCAGAAAATTCTTGACATATTAAGCCACCAAATGCATTTGATAGTCAAGTGCAGTATTCCCTCCTATCATCCAAGACTGATTACAGTCCTGAGGATTTTAGACAGCTGTATGAATTTAAAGTACTGGGATGGATAACAACATTTAGCCTAATAGTTTGGGGTTTCTTTGTGAGGATAGCAGTGCTTGTGTTGCCGTTCTAGTACACGTCGATACCACAGGTCTTTTGTGGAGGCTTTACCCATGAACTGTACAGCAGTACAGTTGGTAGTGAGAGCCTCTGAGCTGGGGTTGCCGTGCTGAGCGGCTGCATGCGTTGGCTCAGATGGCAGCCTCATCAGCAAAACCATGTGGCCAGCACCTCTTCATCAGTGCTGCTGTTACACAGAAGACCAAAACTGGGTCGTCTTCTCTGGGTGTTAGATCCTGAAAGGTGGTGATATGGCCATTGTCTGCTTTAAGATGCCAGAAGGAGATAAAACCTCGGAGATGAAAACTAGCAACAGTCAGCTGAAGCATGAGTTCCAGCATCAGCTGGCTGGCTGTCTCAGTCCTGTCCTTTGTGAAGACAGACAGCTCTGTGTACAATTCCTGTAGAAGTGACTTTTCCATACATGCAACACTAACAACAGAACAAAAACCTCAGTGGTCAGCATAGACAATTCCAGGGCACTTCAGCACTTGGTAGTCCTCTGAACAGCGTGTGGACTGGTCCACAGCAAGCCGCCTCTGGCTGAGGTGTCTCCTGGGTGAGAAAGTCCCAAGTCTCTCATTTCCCCATCCAATATAAACTGAGTGCATTTTGAGCCAATTTGAGCTTCTTTCAAAATAAAAATTGATATGTTGATGGCAGCGTGGAGCAAGCATATTTGGAGTGTTATTCAGCTGTCAAAATACAGTGTTACTGATGGGGATTCTTTTTCCATCCCTGTGCAAAAGGAGGAGATCCAGTCTGGCATCTTGCTAGTTTTCTCACTGCATTGCTAATATCAACTTTTTTTTTTGTTTTAGCATTTCTGATTTCTTACTCACTGGGATGTTCCCAGAGTCCTCGATTCTTTTCTTCTGTATTTAAAGGGGGTGGGGGAGGTGGAGAAGCAGGTAACTTCTTGTCCTTACAGAGTTTCTGAATAAACTGTTCTCTCTTGTTATCTTGAAATCATTTTGTTGCTGACGTATCGTTGTAATCTTCTTCATTTAGTGATGATAAGGTAGTAGAAGAACAACCAGAGGAAGATGAGGAGCTAACTGTTGTGGAAGATGAAGATGCTGATGACGATGATGATGATGGTGATGAAATTGAAGAAGAGACAGAGGAAGAGTATGAGGAGGCAACTGAAAGAACTACCAGTATTGCAACCACTACCACCACAACTACAGAATCCGTGGAAGAGGTTGTCAGAGGTAAATTCATGGGCATTTAGCTTGGGGCTGGAAAAACAGAAAGCGCCGCTTTGCATGCATGCCCTTTACAACAAAAAATGTTCCAAACAGCAAAATATGCTAAGTCACAATATTGTTATGCTTTGGCTTCTGTAATTTGCACATTGAATCGTTTCCACTTTCCCTTTCCCATTACAAATACTCTTTGGAAGGGTCTGTCTATGGAGTGTGGCCATTGTGTATGGAAGCAGAATGGTTGGTTTTATTTTAAAGTAACATTAAATAAAATTTGACTGCCATATGTAGCAAATAACACAGGAAAAGTGTGCGTGTGGGTGATCATGTGCATGTGTTGCAGAAGGATAAGGAGTGTCAGTTCAGAGCAGGAGGTAGCACAAGCTGGTTTGGTCTTTTATATTAACAGCAATGATTAGTCGTTTTGTGTGATTTCTGTAAGATACCCATTTCCAATATTTCTCCATGAACTAGTAATTCAGTAAAATTAGGTGAATTTAGAAATAACTGTGCAGAAAATTGAACCTAACTAATGAGTTGTATTGCAGAGGGGAGGAGGAAATAGGAATGCATTGCCCAGAAAAGAAAACATGGAGCGAGAAATAACTCTTTATTTATAACATTTGTTTTTCGTGGTATTTTGTAGTTAATAACATAACTGCATTTTAAATTTTGAATTTTACCCTAGTCTTTGGAAAACACAACAACATAATATTTTTAGGTCCTTATATTTCTGTTTTAATAAGTACCATTCCATAAGGTGAAAATCTTGGTAAGACAGATTCAGATTTTTCTACAATGCTTATATCTTTACTGGTAAGTGCTGGAGATGATGGCAGAAAATTATATTAAAGGCTACCGCTGAAAAGAAAGGAGATGGGATGCACAGGAGGTAGAGGAAAGATGGCAGCCATTGGGGCAGTTGTGAAATGAGGCAGAAAACATCTGGCCTGGCTCCTTTCCTCTCCTCTGATTTTCCCACCCCCTGCTTCTGGGGAGGCTTGGGACTGAGGTGCCAGCAGAGTGTCCCCCATGTTGCATGTGGCAGCATCTTTTTGTCTGCAGTGCCAATGTTTGGCAGAGCAGGCACGGAGCAGAGAGCTGCCAGCTACGAGTCATCACCCACGCCAGGGACAGAAAGGTGCCCAGGGGATGCTTTGGAAAAAGCAGAGTTACTTCCTTTAGGTTTTTCTGTTTGGTCTACCTGCAGATAAGCTTGCTAATCAAAAGTGCTAAGGCTTGGCTAAAATCACTTGCAAATGTTTCTTCTAAGGCTGGCGATGCAGTGTTGTGTGTTTCTGTCTTATGTAACTGTGTTGAGTGTTTTGCTCAGTTACTGGAGAGCCATCTCAGTGAGGAGGGGGTGGGAGGAAATTATGTTTAAATCTTTAAACCAATTAAATATATTTCCATATGTGAGCTTTCACCACCTGGGGATAAAATGCCCTATTCTTGCTGGTAAATGAATATTGGGCGGTGGGGGGAGAGAGAAGTACACTTGACTTTAATGGGATTTTGGATAAGTGGAAATGAGAACAAATTAGGTAGAATGTGTTTCTTTACTGAGGTTGACATTTCAAAGAGGTTAAGATGTTTAGCCTTCAGGAAAGTAGTGTGTAATAATATGAATGTAAAACACAAAAGAGATGAGGTGAATTATTGAAGCCACTTTTTAAAAATCCTTTAGAAATGTATACACTTGCTAGCTAATAACGAAACACTATTGTCCTGTTTTTCCCAAGTCTAAAATCTCCCACCTTGTTTGACTGAGTGAAATACGTGTTGCTGCAGGTGAGGTGAGGACAATCTGTTACGGGTACGAGTTTTAAGGGCAGTTCTGGCACAACCCTTTTGGCTTTCTGACCTCCAGCCCTCCTGGGGCATGAAGAGTTGCAGAGACTGTCCCTGAGTGTAACTGGTATCTGACAGAGCTGCGTTACGCAAAGTGCTTACTTATCTGCAAATGTAGAAGTGTACAAATTACAGCCTTGGCCCTTGCTTCTACTTCCCTTGCTGCGCTTGAGAGAAAGCTTCCTGCAGGGCCCCTGTCCTTACGATGCAGCCAGCAGGTCGAGCATAGGAACTTCTGAGGTGAGCATCTGCTGTTGTCTTGCTGCTGCAAACAGAAGTTTGTCACTATCAGTGCAAATGAAAGAGGCAGAGGTACCTTGCAGACAACGTACATGTTAAGAAGTGTTCCATCCTGTGGAGACACTTTGAAAGCCTTTCCAGGTGACGTGAAGTGTCAGAGCTTCAGTTCTTATGGACGTGAGCTCTGTTCAGGTGACTTTTCCCAAGTGTGACTCAGTGCAGTTCATAAAACGTATCCTAGGATGCTCTTCACAGACACTTTACAGCTAGTTTTATGTATGTTTTATGAAGCTATAAGTAATACTATGTCATTAGCATTAAAGAGCACAGAGAGTGGGTTTGTCCAAGTTGAAAGGAGTTGCTTTTCAGATGTGAAATCAACAAAGAGCAACTGTTCTAAAACAATAAATTAGGAACTAGTTATGGACTGCTCCTGAGCCCTTCCTCCCCCAAATTAATGGAATGATTGCTGTCAACCATAAATAATTGAGAAGCATGAATGTAAAGTTATACTTTAAAGACACTTGAGCTATTGTACAATCAATTTGTTACACGATTTTATTTCTATGCATATTTTAATGAATCATGATCAAAATAGCAATAGCACAACTACTTGCAAACTTATTTCCAGTGAAAAGGAAGTTAGTCTTGCCTGGGGAGTGGGAGAGGTCACTGGCAGGAGCACAGTCTTCCAATTCAGTTTCTGCAGCAGCTGGTTTTTTGTAAGCTGTAGTGTTTATTCAAAAATGTGAATCAATTTTTCCTAGCGTGGTTCTTGCCAGCATTCGTTTTGCTGCTTTGTGTGAAGGACCATCTCTACTCAGTTCATATGGAGTAGGGGAGCAGACCCAGTTTAAACTTTCAGATATGCTCTTGCTGGAGGTCAGATGTTAAATCCAGCCGGTTGTGGGTCTGAGGTTGCAGGGATCCAAAGGACTCCTGACACAACTGGTAAGTGAGCCTACCAGGGAAGGTGCCTCACTAGACCTGCTGTTTATTAACAGAGAAGGACTGGTGGGAGATGTGGTGCTCAGAGGCCATCTTGGGCTTGGCAACCATGAAATGCTAGAGTTCTTGGTTCGTGGTGAAGTTAAGAGGGGGGCCAGCAAAACCAGCACCATGGACTTTCGGAGGGCAGACTTTGGCCTGTTCAGGACGCTGGTTGAGAGGGTCCCTTGGGAGAGAGTCCTGAAGGGCAAAGGGGTCCATGCAGGCTGGACATTCTTCCAGGAGGAAGTCTTAAAGGCACAGGAGCAGGCTGTCCCCATGTGCTCCAAGATGAACTGGCAGGGAAGATGACCAGCCTGGCTGAACGGGGAGCTCTTGCTGGGACTCAGAAAAAAAAAGGAGGGTCTGCCACCTATGGAAGAAAGGGCAGGCAACTCAAGAGGAGTACAGGGGTCTAGTTAGGTCATGCAGAGAGGAAACTGGAAATGCAAAAGCCCAGCTAGAACTCAGGCTGGCCACTGTTGTAAGGGACAACAAAAAATGTTTTTACAAATACATTAACAACAAAAAAAGGGCCAAGGAGAATCTCCAAACCTTATTGGATGCAAGGGTGCATATTGCCAGCAAGGATGAGGAACAGGCTGAGGTACTTAATGCCTTCTTTGCCTCAGTCTTTAGCAGTCAGACTGGTTATCCCCAGGATAGTCAGCCCCCCCAGTGCTGGAAGATAGGCAAGGAGAGCAGAATAAACCTCCCATAATCCAGGAGGAAGCAGTTAATGACCTGCTGTGCCACCTGGATACAGTGGGGCTGGATCCACCCAAGAGTGCTGAAGGAGCTGTCGGAGGAGCTGGCCAAGCCACTCTCCATCATCTATCAGCAGTCCTGGCTAATAGGGGAGATCCCAGATGACTGCAGGATCGCCATTGTAACACCCATCTACAAGAAGGGCTGGAAGGAGCATCCTGGGAACTACAGGCCTGTCAGCCTGACCTCGGTGTCGGGGAAGATTATGGAGTGATTCATCCTGAGTTGCACTCACCAGGCATGTGAATGACAACCAGGGGATCAGGCCCAGCCAGCATGGGTTCATGAAAGGCAGGTCCTGCTTGACCAACCTGATCTCCTATGACCAGGTGACCCGCCTAGTGGATGAGGGAAAGGCTGTGGACGTCATCTACTTGGACTTTAGTAAGGCCTTTGACACTGTTTCCCACAGCATCCTCCTGCAGAAAATGGCTGCGCTTGGTTTGGATGGGTGTACTCTTTGCTGGATAAAGAACTGGCTGAATGGCCAAGTGCAGAGAGTGGTGGTGAGTTGAGTTGAAGCCAGCTGGCGGCCGGTCACGAGTGGTGTTCCCCAGGGCTCAGTTTTGGGTGTGGTCTTGTTTAACGTCTGTATCAATGATCTGGATGAGGGGATTGAGTGCTCCCTCAGTAAGTTTGCAGATGACACCAAGTTGGGTAGGAGTGTCGATCTGCTGGAGGGTAGTAAGGCTCTGCAGAGGGATCTGGACAGACTGGATCGATGGGCCGAGGCCAACTGTATGAGGTTCAACAAGGCCAAGTGCCGGGTCGTGCACTTGGGTCACAACAACCCCATGCCATGATACAGGCTTGGGGAGGAGTGGCTGGAAAGCTGCCTGATGGAAAAGGACCTGGGAGTGCTGGTCAACAGCCAGCTGAACATGAGCCAGCAGTGTGCCCAGGTGGCCAAGAAGGCCAACGGCATCCTGGCTTGTCTCAGGAATAGTGTGGCCAGGAGGAGCAGGGAGGTGATGGTGCCCCTGTACTCGGCACTGGTGAGACCGCACCTGTAGTACTGTGTTCGGTTTTGGGCCCCTCACTACAAGAAAGACATTGAGCTGCTGGAGCGTGTCCAGAGAAGGGCAGCGAGGCTGGTGAGGGGTCTGGAGAACAACTCTGATGAGGAGCGGCTGAGGGAACTGGGGCTGTTTAGTCTGGAGAAGGGGAGGCTGAGGGGGGACCTTATTGCTCTCTATAACTGCCTGAAAGGAGGTTGTAGTGAGGCAGGTGTTGGCCTCTTCTCCCAAGTAACTATCGATAGGACGAGAGGCAATGGCCTGAAGGTGCATCAGGGGAGGTTTAGATTGGATATTAGGAAAAATTTCTTTCCTGGAAGAGTGGTCAGGCATTGGAACAGGCTGCCCAGGGAGGTGGTGGAGTCCCCATCCCTGGAGGTGTTCAAAAAACGTGTAGATGTGGCAC
>Ga0065711_1052112_pt1 | contig 10093 bp, 11 predicted proteins | sample Hoacrofraction12_FD_59098 | JGI IMG/M metagenome (GOLD analysis project Ga0065711, IMG submission 59098) | Hoatzin crop microbial communities from Cojedes, Venezuela - Epithelial fraction 12 v2 (version 2) | ecosystem: Host-associated > Birds > Digestive system > Esophagus > Crop | place...
GCCGCGACGGAGCTGGGGCCCGAGGGGTGCCCGACTCTGCCGCTGCCCTCCTGGGTGCCGCTACTGCGTGCGCTCCCTCCGTCCATCCCTCCATCCATCCCCCTATCCATCCCTCCGTCCGTCCATCCCTCCCTCCATCTGTCTCTATCCTTCATCCGTCTGTCTGCTGCATGGCTCCAGCCGAGTATGCATCCCCGGCCCTGAGCCATAGCTCCAGCCCCCAGGGCTTGTCCCGGGACCCTCTGCGCGCCCGCAGCCGGGGGAGCGGGGCTGGTGGGAGCGGGCCCCCTCTGCCCCCCAGGAAAGGCTCCCCTGGACCCCCAGGCTTCAGGCAGCGACTCGCCTGTGACCGGGCTGTCCCAGGGCCCAGCGCTGCAGGGAGCAGCCTGCACCCGGCCTCTGGCCAGGTCCTGCTGCCCAAACCAAGCCTCCCTCTCCCTCCCTCCCTTGCTGCTGAGACCTTTGGTGCTTCTGGCTGGAACTGGTCCTGCCCTTGGCTTTCGTGAGTGCAGAGCCAGTGCCCGGAGCTGGAGGTGTTGGGAGGATGGGAACTGCAGCCCGAATGCCATCACAGCAAAGGGGTTGGGTACCAGGGGGAGGTGTTGGGTGGCGCTGGGGAAAGCAAAGGTGCAGAAGCAGTGAGGTGGGGGGGACAAGTGCAAGGTGGAAATAAAGTGTTTGTGGAGAGAATTGGAGGAAGCTGTGTGTGCCCAGCAGTGAGCTGTGGGGAGTGGAAAGGAGTTGCAAGGACATGCAGACAGCAATGAAGGGAAAAGCCAGGTGGGTTGGGGTGGTGGCAAGGGGAGGGCTGACTGCCCTGTGGGTCAGGCTTTGCAAGCTGCCAGAAAGCAGCTGGTCCTGGCTGGAGGAAAAGGGTGATGATGTCCCAGCTTTCTGCCAGGAAGCATTTCTGAATTATTGTCCCTTAACTCTCAGCCTTCTGCGCTGCCGTCTGCTTTGCTGGTGCCATGGTCCCCTCTCTGCGAGTGTGGGTGAGGGACGGACGCGGAGCTGGGAGCCGGCGTGGGGCTGGTGGCATCTCTACTGTGTGCGTGGTGCTGCCCCGGAGCCGGCCTGGGCAAGTCGCTTGCCGGGAGCCTGGCTGGCTGAGCAGAGGGAGGCTGTGAAGGGTGAAACACTGGCAATTGCCATCCTGGCTGAAAACAGAACCAGGCAGGTTTCATCCCCCTCTGCCTTCCCGCAGCCATCCTTTGCCCAAAGACAGGGGCCAGGTTTAACCCTCGCCTGGCAGACCTGCCTTCTGTTGCTGCCACAGCTCGGGAGTGAGCGCGGGAGGTTACCTGGGCTGGCAGCAGCTTTTCCCATTATCTGGAGACATTTATTCTGCCACAGTGACTCAGTTTAATGAGCTCCCTCACAGCTGGCGTTCTGACGTAAACCCCAGTAGGAAAACTGAACAGAGCGCTCGGGTCCACGTGTCTGCGCAAGGTGTTTTCTCCAGAACAGGGCACTTGGATAAAACCAAGCTGCTCCTGTCCTGTGTGCGGGGTCCCTGCTCCTCCGGCCGGGCTGCGTCTCCTTCCCAAGGGGTGGCATGCGTGCCTGCTGTCCTGGTGGGACGGGTAAGGTGGCAGAGCACAGCTCCTTCCTCTAGGCAGTTCCCAGCTTGCAGGTAAATTATGGCCTGGATGTGGTGCCCAGCCCCAGCAAACATGGGACTGGACAGCAAACCTGAGGTGGAGGGGAGGGCAGGGGGTGTTCTGGGGTGTGAGTCCCTCGGTGCTGTGGGCTGGCAGAGCTGGGGAGCCCGCTGGAACCTGGGGAGTGCTCCGGACGGCTGGTCCCTGCCTTGCCCTGGCGTTGGGTTCCAAGACCTGCATTGCTCCAGAGAAGCTGCAGTAGAGAAATGCTTTTGCAAAGCTCTCTTCAGGTAAAATAAACTCTCTTTGAAAGGAGTCATGGGGGGGAAGATGAGTGGCAAGCATGGCACAGAGCCTTATCTGTCCCTTGGGGAAGTCTTTGTTTTGGAGGGGAACCACTTCCCGAGGAGAGGATGGCCCGTGGCATTTGCTGAGACTTTCAGGCTGCTGCTGTTTCGTTTGGTGGGTTTGTGCCTGTAAAACAGAGACCCTGCCTGTGAATTCAGCTGTGTCAGGACTTACAGACATGCCAGTGTGCATGCAGCGACCTGCCAGGCTATGGGTGCCCTACCCACCGTGGCACCTACAGCAGCCTTTGGGGAGTCCGACACAGCATCTGACACCCCACTATCCTCAGATACTCAGCAGCCAAAAAGAGATCTGGCAGGGGTGCTCATTCTCGTCCTCCCTGCGGTGGCTGGGGGAACACAGCCCAGTGGTACCTGCTGTCCTGGTCCCTGGGAGCTGGAGCCCACCCCTCACAGCTCGGCTTCACCCCTGTGGGCAGAGAGCTCGCTGGAAACGGCTCAAACCCGGCTTCTTCAGAGCCACTGTGCTCCTTCGCCAGAGGTAAGGAAGGTGCTCAGGGAGGGGATAAAGCCTTGGCAGGCTGGACACCGCTCTGGAGAAAGGCAGCGTGGGGTCACGCTGCGTGGTGCTGGCTCCAGCATGCCAGACCGGTGAGGTGGTGTCCACCATGGCGCTCCTGGGAGAGTCTTCTCGAGGGCTGCGGTTTTCAGCTCTGTTTCTGCTGGGATTTTTCCCTGCCTGGTTCTAGCTCTGGATTGGGGGGGCGGGGGGGGAGAATCCAAGTCCCTGTCCCCAGGGAGGCAGCCAGCCAAGGGGTCTTCAGCGAGCAGCAGGTTCTTTGCCTGTCATCTTGATTTTCCCTGGTGCTCCCCAAGAACTTCTTTCCATTAAACGGCTTCATGGGGCGGGGGAACCGACCTCATGCTACAGGCATGAGCTTTGTGGAGACTCATGGGCAGAGCTGCTGCCAGTGGAAGAGCTGCATGGATGGATAGCGGCTCTTTGGAAAGCTGCTGAGGGGTGGGTTTTTTCTTTTTCAACTTCACCACTCATGCAGGGTAATACCCAGCAGATAAATGGAGATGTGTCTAATGAGAACACAGTGAATATCTCGTCCTGGCCATACCTTAGTTATAAACCTCTGACCATCTGTGGGAGATGTTGTCCTTCCCTTTGTTTTGTGCTTGTATTTTGCCCTTGACTCAGCTTGGAGAAAGCTGTGAACGAAACATACTGGGCCTTTGTGCACAGCCTGTTTCAGATACTCAGGGTGCTTGGTGCCGAAGGGAAACACTTGTTGATGGAAAATAATGGATTTTATTGACTTCCAGAGGAATTTTTAAAAAGTCAAGAAATAATTTCAGTGTGTTTTGATGTTTGGAGTTTTAGCCAAGATGCTCTGGGAGACAACGGAGGAGGTGAATGATCTGGGCAACCTGCACAAAACACAGAGGATGTCGCTGCTCGAAGGGTGGGCTTGGGGCAGCTCTGCAGAGGGGCTGACGGTGCACTGTCTCCCCGGCTGCAGGTACTGGGATGAATTTCACACGTGTGCCCTGACGGTGCTTTGGGAGTGCCAGAGGGAAGCAGCAGCCATCTGGGAGATGCTGAGAAGGGAGTCTCGAAAAATCAAATTTCAAGGCAGCTTGTTCGACCTCTGCAGCCCTGGCATGGCCGAAAGCTTTGCATGGACCCATGTTCCCAACGTTTCCGTCCTCGGCATCCCCCTCGTCATCACTTGGCTGAACTTATAAACTGCGGCTCTGTAAGTATCACACAGAGGTGGTGGCAGCATGTGTCGTGGCATCCTTCTGCTCCATTTTTCCAAACCTTTGAGGAATACACTGTGAGATGCTCAGCGAACACTTGGCTCCATCCTGCGCATGTGAGGTGAGCTTGGCAGCATCTCCTGGGTTTTGCCGTTTCTCTGCAATTTGGAATAACGCCTGTCCCCTTCTGCCTCAAGGCACAGATCTGGCTGACTGCAGGATTTGGGAACCTGGGACAGAGGATTTGGGGGAAAAGCGAGTAATGTGTTGTGAACGCTGGAGTCTTCTATGGCTACTGGAAGGAAACCTGTTTACTTTGTTGACTCTTGCCAGCAGATCAATCCTCCAGATTGTTGATTTGGGCACTGAAAACAAGATGAGCATTTCTACCACTGATATTTGTGAGGTGGAGGGGACAGTGTACATCCTCTCAAAGGAAGAAAGGACTCCTTACTACTCTGTACTGGACTTTTTTTCTTTGAGGACATAGTGAAACCCCTGCTGCAGAGTAATCACAGGTGCATGACCTCTTCTCTTACACACATCTGGATTCCCGAGTAACTCCTGTGTTATGTGTAAATCCCTATTCTAAGGAAACGGAGGGCAAAAATATTTGGGGGGAGAGGCAATGTCAAGCTAGCATGATAAAAAGGATTTAGAGCAACTCTTTTAATTTAAAGCTTTCCCCAAGGTACCTGTAAGCAGCTCTGTGGGTGACAGCGTGTAATTCCAGAGTATTAAAGTTTGTTGTAGAGCCTGCAGCATGGTAGAAGTTGTTTGTCCTGGCTCTTGTTTGCTAGCACAGTCTCTTGTCTCCTTTGCAGCTCAGAGCCTTGTTGGTTTTGCAGCTTCAGTACAAACATGAAAATATTTGCAAACAGAGAAGTGCTTGCAAGTGATTTCTGGCTATGTTAGAAAAACACGACAATATTACTGGGCAGGATAAGGCAGTTCTGTGTGTTTAAGGATGTTAATGAAGCTGTCTGCCCTTCCTGGGTACGCAGGGCCGTGGGAGCCTCGGAGACCCAGCGTGGGTCTGCAGTCTGTTCCTGTGAGTGTCTTGGGGCAGTTCGTTGCTAAGAGGAAGCACAGCGAGTCCTGCTGGGACTTTTCTGCCACTGCCAGTGTGTTCCCCATGCAGTGCTGCTGCTCTGGAATGGGCAAGGAGCTGGTCGTCCTCATGCTCTGACTCAACAGCTGGATGTGGTTGTGAACTCTGTGTTCTAACTATGTGACTTGTTTGTCTTCCAGCAGATCTGCAATTTCCATGTTTAATTAGTGAGGTATTTCAGCCTGACTTACCTAGATACGCCATGCATCACTTTGGCTGCTTTCAGAGATTGTTTGGCCCCTTACTGGGGCACTTGCTTTGTCTTCAGTAGGGGCAGGCAGCTGCTGATGGTGGACAGCCCTGTGCAGAGCTGGGAATGCTCGTGGCTCCTCAGGGCACTGAGAGATGTCGAATGAGGACCTCTCACTCATGCTCTGAGCCCTGCCTGCTGTGGCATGCACCTGCACCAGCTGCAAGTGGACCAGGAGGTTCCGAAATGGTGTCCCTAAACCTGAAAACATGTTTTACAGTGTGAGCAGGGGGTCTGGGGCCCTGCTAGCCCCAGAGATCCCACTGGACAACCTTCTCTTGCAGCAAAAGATCTTTTTACCAACAGTGGTGTTGGGCTTTTTAATGATGGGTCATGCTGTGCTCCTTTGGCATTCACAGGTTCCTCCCACCTTCCCCATCACTGAACGCCCTGCTCCTGCAGCAGCAGGAGGGTATGAATAAATGGAGGCAAATTCCAAGAAGTCGGGGAGGAGCAGCTGGTGTTCAGACAGCACTTGAGCGCGAGGCACCAAGGCTTTCTACAGACAACAGAGCTGTAACGTGCTCGACATCTCCAGCACAAAGCCTGGAGATGAGTAGTGGAAAAAGGGTAAACCAGGGCACTGCAGAAACTGGGCTGAACCACTCGGCTGCTTCAGTTTATCTTCTTATTCTGCTCCAACAGCAGCACATGCTGTTTGACCCTGTTCCCCTCTCCCCCTGTTATCTCTTCTGTCTGTGGCTTGTAGCTGGGGAAAGCTGAAGAAGGTGAGTATCGTGTACAGCCAAGGCTGGAGTCTTTTGGATCCAAATCCTGTACGTGCTCTTTGTTTTGAATGGGTGTTTAATGCCTTTAGGAAAACAAATAAGCACAGCCCCACAAAAACCCACAACCTTTAGCTTCTCTTTGGATTTGACATCTTCCTCTCTGTTAAAATTTTCTACTTTTAAACAGCTTGGGGGAAGGGGAATGTAAAAGTCTCAGCAGAGATCTCCAAGAAGTCGTCTTTTTGCAAAGCCATGGATGCACGTGGCTAGCTGACACTACCACTGTCTCTAAGCAGAGCAGGTGTCAGGGCACATCTTCCCTGGAAGCAAATCCCTCAACTATTGCACACAAAAAACAAAGATTCATTAAGAAACAAAGACCATCTGCCACCACTCTGGTATGGAGCAGCAGAATTTTTTTAAAGCCAAAGGTGCTTCTAAATCTGACTGAAAGCATGTGAGTAAAAATTAGGTCTCACAGTATGAGAGTGATGAGTTTCAGAGGTTCCCTCCTCAATCAGTATTTCATTTTTAGCAGAACTTCTCCTATGACTAAGACAATTACAGTAGATCTCCTTTTTTTTTAATCTTCCAAAAAAAGTAATATACTGATTCAGTCCTCATAGGCAGTCAGCAGACTTTTGGCAAGCATTTTTGATCCTACAGCACACTCCATGCTGGTGCAGTGCAGCCTGCTGGATGTCCCACAGCCTCAGTATTAAATCCACGTTTGTCAAGGATTCTTCTCATGGCCTTGCTCTGAGTTTCTCCATGTACAAAGCTGCACCCAGACTTCACCCCCCCACCCCCTGCTGCAACGGAGGCTGCTGAAGCAGTTACAGCATATCTTGCATTCAGAAAGTAAGAGGGTAAGTGTTCCTTAGTCCAAAGTTTTCGTCTGTTCTTACAGGGGAACAAAAATAACACTACTTCTAATATGGTCTCACAGCAACTCTGGGGTTAGCTGCCCATTCTCCTTTAAGAAATGGGATGAATGTGGCCTTCCCTCCTCAAGCTTCTATTTGCTGTAATTACTGTTCTAGCTCACACTTGCCTTAAGACCACCCCTGAAGAACACAGGAGTTCACACTGCACTTTGGTGTGGTGTTAAGTCTTGAATGAAACCTGCAAACTTTCCCTATGCAAGACTGGGATGTTCTTTCTCAAGAACAGTGACAAAAAGCAAGAGAGGACAAAATGACACCGAAAGAGTCTTAAAATATGACTGACACCAAGCCAGTTTGTCAGCCCCGACGCAGAGTCCAATGGCAGCACAATCGCCACACTTCTCAAGGAGATACTGGCACCTACTGGAAGACCAGTTTATATCAAGGCTGAAGGTGACTGGAAGAAAGGCAAGTATCCTTATATATGAGAAACGAGCAGATTTTGAGAAGGGATGAATTGTCTTGCTGACTGCAGAGCAGAGTTGCAGGGGAAGCCTGAGGAAGTGACCTCTGGGTGGCCCTCCAGCAAGCTTTGGCTCCTGCCCTGAAAAAACTTTGTGTGAACTCTTCCCTCTGAAAGACTGCTGCTGTTCTAAAACTGTCCTTAAAGGGGTTTTGGTCAGCAAGAGGTCCTGGCAAAATCTCAAGAGTATATGAAGTTCTTTCTAAACAAATGTAACCCGCAATCTTCCTCTGCAGCAGACCTGCCAGCATTTCAAACATGAGGATGTTATCCTGCCTCAACTTATAGTATCTGAATACGAGAGCAGGAATTGAACTACAGCTCCCCCAGTAACAAAAGTCAAAAGAGCAGCTTCAAAGAGTTTATCAACTTCTGAGTCTCAAATCATCCCACTACTCTTCAAAAAACTGAATTAGCAAATAATTTATGCAAATTAACCCTTACAAATATTAACACAGAAAGGAAAATTACTGCAGCAAGGTGCTACACAGGAGAAAAATCTGTCTTTAGAACTGGCTTCGCCCCTGTTTGGGCTCGCACAAACTGGCCACCCCTCAGCGGAAACCAGGCAGGAGGCAGGTCTGCTTGCCTGGGCTGTGGGATCTGGAGGAGCCATTGGGCCTTGGCCCCTCAACAGTAAGGTGCTGTCCCTGCCTCCCTGTGGGTGCTGTTTAGTTGAAGCGCCCCTAAATAAAGGCACATTCTGCTCTTTTGAGAAACAAGCAGCAACCTCTCACTTCACTAAACATTGCCTCGACCAGACCAGACCTGCTGCTGGACTTCTGAAGCCTGACAGGTAGACCCAGACAAGTGGGAAGAGCAGCATGGCTGCAGGTCACCTTTGCAGGCTTCCCCAGGACAGCTCTGGCCTGGGGTTGAACATCTGGAGACCCTGGGCTGCTGACACTCCTGAAGTGAGGGTTATGCTGGCTGACTTCCCTAGACAGCACTCACTGATGCCTTCACTTCAGAGCAGAGGTATGAAATGTTAACTGTAGGAAACTGTACATGCCCTAGACAGTGGGTGCCTGACAACCACGTGTTCTTCTCTGGCTGTATCCTTCTGTTGCCATGAGACAGACACTCATAGTATTTCTTGAAGTGCTCAACTTCCCAGGAGAACTGTAACACGTTCACAGCAACATAATATTTTTATTATTATAAAAGGTTTCTTCAGCAAACTGCTGACATCTCTAGGTATTAAACATGGAAACAGCAAACCAACCCATCTAACGTTGTAGGTTATTTAGGGTCTCAGCTGGTGATTCGGGTAAGTACAACTATTTTCTTTCTCCCCATCCATTCACTTCCTTGACTGTTTTCCAACCAAAGCCCAGACAAGTTACAGATCTGAAGCAGCAGCTCCCAGCCCCACTGCTCACTGTGCCAGCTCCTGTGAGAAGAGCTGACCACTGCATTACCCATACAGGGCACTCCCACAGGTATTAAATCCCAGATGCTTCTCACACATCAAGTTTTCCTACCTGGCTTTTAACAGTCTCACAAGTGAAGAGTTTAAGAGCACGCTCGCCATACAGTCATATTAAAAGCTTTGTGTTAACAAAATAAACATCTGCTCCTCCCCTGTTGTCTGCTGTTGTCAGAGGAGATGCTCACCCTCATGCAGTCACCAAGGTCCAAAAAGGAAAAAAAAAAAGTCTCAACAGACCTGCTGTGCTTCTTCAGTGATGATTCTCAGGCATTAGATGCACTTGTGCTGGAAACAATGACATAATGCAGCATGTTGTTGCCAGAGCAAGACTATACATTGGATTTGGGGGCAGAATTGAGTGGAATTTCTCTGAGTTCTATCCTCATGCAGAGGTACTCCCCGATGGCAGCCATCAGTGCAGTGCACACGATGTGCACCAGCCACCACGTCAGGGTCGAGGGAAAGTGCGAGTTATAAATCCAGCAGCCCAGGAGGTGGAAGAAGTGAACGGTGACAGTGAAATCCAGGCATTGCTTTCCTCGGCGGATGAAGTACAGCAAGCCAAGAGCACTGCAAAATAAAGACACAGCTTAATAAACAAACTGCACTGTATCTACGGAAAAGGGGATACAGCAAGAGCTATTAGCAGTTGCCAGTGCCAATTATTTAGCTGCTGTAGAACTTCTTAAAGGTTTTAGAGACAGGTTGTTTATGACCTTGCTCCCAGCTGCTGCAGCAAGACTTAAATGCTTACAGCTTTTTAATCATCTTGACAGCAGGGAAAGGAGCTTTTAGCTTAAAAATTCCTGCCTGGTGCTCTGAACAATCTCCCCCAGTGGCAAAATACATTCTTGTTTATAGATCAGCGTTTGCTGAGATCCGTCAATTCTAACTTTCAGTAAAATCTCTCACAGAAGCAAATCTCATTCCCAGCTGTGAAAATGAGGCAGTGAAGTCAAAATGAGTTATGCAGGTCTAGAAGGTCAGGAGTCAGCAGTTCCCCACTGCCCTCAGCAGAAGCGCTCCGTTAGGCACAGGGCTTCCGGGAGATAGTTTGAGAGAGGCAGCAGGTCACACTGAATTCTCTTAAAGTTTAATGTTAAGAAAGAACAAGACACAGGTAGTGCTCCAGGTAGTCGCCAACTTACCAGGTGAACGCATTGAGGACGAAAGCCATCATGGAGAGCCTCCCCGGTGGGGTTGAGAAGCCTAAAATCTACACGGGACTATTAGTAGGAAACCGCGGCACAAATCACAGCCCACAGCACGTAATCTCCTCCCGTGGCCCAGCCATTGCTCGGCACGGCCCTGCGTGGATTACGATCCATGAGAAGAGCCTGAGCAGTTAGGGCAGTCCGTGCAGGAGGTCTGTCTCTGCCTGGGGGTACCTACGGACAAGGGGGCAGCTCTGTTTCTGCGCTGAGGGGGAACCACTGAACCAGAGTGTGCGGCGTGTGCGTCTCCAACTGGGGTTACCTGTGGG
>Ga0065711_1052113_pt1 | contig 10092 bp, 6 predicted proteins | sample Hoacrofraction12_FD_59098 | JGI IMG/M metagenome (GOLD analysis project Ga0065711, IMG submission 59098) | Hoatzin crop microbial communities from Cojedes, Venezuela - Epithelial fraction 12 v2 (version 2) | ecosystem: Host-associated > Birds > Digestive system > Esophagus > Crop | place...
CACCAGGTTTAGCTGTTTCTTTGGCTCTTCCATCATCAAGTACAAGGCTGAAGAAGCACCGCAGATTAAAGCTTGTATTGTCAGTTCAGCGGTCGATTAACACACAGGTGCTTCAGAAGCACTTGAAAGCTTGTAACAAGCAAATCAGAAATCATTACGGAGCAGCATCAAGAACCTGAACTCAGTGCAATGCACCAGGAGTTCATAAACCAAAGCAGAGTGTTACTCGGGGCTTGTTCAAAAGCAGCCCTACTCCATCAGCCTGGCATTTTGACGCTGGAAGACTTCCCAGAAAGAAACGGAGATAGCAGGGAAAGAGTTTAATAAGAGGAAAAGACAGTCTGTATTGATCAGACACGCGGATTGGCCAGACAGGCATGCTGACTAGCAGATTGCAAAACACGACCAACACATTATATCTCACCTCCTCTCTATTACCCCAGGCTTGTTCTTCCCCACCTGCCTTGATTCCTCCCTTTTCCTGCCTTTGGCCGTTTCTCTAAACACTAAGTTTCCCACAAGCCCCACAGTAAGATTCCTACAGTAATTCCCACAAGCCCACTTTATTTTCCTGTGATGTTTGTTCTCTCTCGTAAGCCGCATGATAATATTGTTTCTGCCTGCTCAGTTACAAAGATCTGGTTAAACTTCTTCATGGCTTCGAGGGTGTCCTCCAGTGGTCTCTCACTGAGTGGCCAGGGAATTCTGATGTTCGGCACTGCTTGCTAGCATTTGTGTACCTAGGTGGGGTTTCTCACTGTTTCTGTCTCTTGCCTTTATTCGTTAGGCTGAATATCCCTTAACCAGTTATCTCAAAACTCGGGTATACTTACATTACAGGTATCTACATATCCTTAACATTAAAAATGTCCTAAATATATACAACCCAGAAACAGTACCAGAGTCTCCTATGTTATCAGAGGTCTAACCACACAAAAGTTGGAGCAAACCCGAAACTGTAGAAACATTTAGAGGTACTCATCCCTCCTTCTCTGGAGATATTCAAAACCCGCCTGGACGAGGTCCTGTGCAGCCTGCTGTAGGTGACCCTGCTTTGGCAGGGGGTTGGACTAGATGACCCACAGAGGTCCCTTCCAACCCCTAACATTCTGTGATTCTGTGATTCTGTGGTTCATCCTGGACAACACAGACCAGAATCTGTGCAGCTTGCATCTAACAAAACATGATTTCTCTGAAGGAAAACCCTGGACAACAGGTTCCAAGAACTCAGCTACATTCATAATGGACATCTTCCCTTGCTATCCCCGCCTCAAGGAGAGCGCGCAATCTCAGTTTCTGTTTAGGAACCTCCGTCTGCAGACGTGTTAAGTGTGAGCCTGCAGAGCTCATTCATTTGCACAAATCTAGACCCACTCTCACTGATCATGCTACAGCTTTTCAGTTCCTCACATCCATTCCAAAGACAGTTCTATGGGAAAAGGAAGCTCAAAAGCTTCTCACTAAGTCTCTGTCTTTCAGCAGTTAAAGTAGAAAACAATAGACATCACCAGCACTTTCTTTTACCAGGCAATTCCTTGGGCCACTATTTTTATATGACAACGGTCATCCACAGAATTGCGGGGAAGACCTGGTCTGAGGGTGAAAAATCCTTGCTTAGGCACTTGGCTGGCAGTTGGAGATTGCTGGTGAGGGTAACTGGTGCTACCACACCATTATCCCTTCATGTTGTGCTTCAAATTGCCTAGTTTCAAGGACAGAACTCCTGAACATCCGATCTAGAGCAGGTAGAGATCACTTTGCAGCTGCCACAAGGCATATGTGACTAGCTTAGCTAACAATAAACATGGAGTTCCAACCAAGCAACCCTAATCCTGCAAAAGTTTTAACCTACACCTATGGCAAAGAATTTGGTTGAGCTAATCTACAAATTCACCGTGAGGCAGCAGGAGAAGTATAGAGATGATAAGGCATGTGAGGTGATACCAGGTCAAACGGATTTTCTGTGCTGTGATTAAAGACAGAATGATGCATACAATTTCAAAGAAGCCCCAAGAGCACAGTACCAAACGAAGTACAAAAAAATAGAGCTACACTTCCTTTTGATAACAATAAAAAATACTTACACTTGTAAGAATACAAGCACCAGAGGGATCTATTCTGCACACTCAGCTCTGCGCAAGGCAAGTAGTAACTAGTTTGGGTTCATTGCTGCTTTGTATCCTCCCTACAGACATCTCTGCAATGTGATCAACCATGGCCAGGGGCACTAGTCTGTCACACAAGCCTACACATTTTCAAATTCTGCTGTAAAATTGTTTCTACCCACCTGCTGCAGTTGCATTTGTCTCTAACTGATCATCTGTGATTTCAGTTTATACCCCTGGGCCTTCTGGCATTCTCCTGTGCTTGTACTTCAGGGGCCTTTGACAAAATTGGAGGGCCGGGGTTCAGCACCACTCAGGATGGGACTTCTTGATAACTAATGTTTCATTAGCAAAACTAGTTAAGCATTCACCTCTGTAATACAGCTGCTGAATAGTTTACACTCCAAAAATAATGGTCCTTTAGCACGTAGATGGATGGGCAGATGCAGAGTTAAAGTTTTGGTAACCACTTTCTACCAATATTGAATAATTGGAGCATTATGACTTACACATCATCAAAATTGCTTTACCGCAACGGTATGCAGATGGAAGACATCCACAGACCTCACACTTGAGGGGCTGGCATTGCCATCTCTTACAATTCCTTAGAGTAATTCCTTAGAGCTATGGATAGGTGCACACATTTTTCTAGAACAGAAACACTCTGATCACATTTCTGAAAATAACTATTTTGCTCCATAAAAACAAGTGAACTTCTCTATCAAACTGGTTTATGTTTACAAGTGACACAGTCATACAGTGTTTTGATTATTAATACATGCCCGTAGATGAGGAACCTCTGGTTTCCACCAGCTGACAATTCCTCCTTTTATTGGGACCACTACTTTATAAAAAGTTATTTTAAAATAGTCACTACGGAACACTGTGCAAAAGGTACAGTCTTCCCAATCACAATGCTGTAAAGCTAAACTTACTGGTATGCAATCATCCAATGTACAGGGTATCATAAAGGATGTTTCCATACTTCATTGATCTGCATTTGTTTCTTGGAAATAATAAAGTCTGCATATTAGCACACTACGTGACAAAGGTAATTTTCCAGACAAAATCTGCTCCTGGTTGTGTAATGTTTGACTTTCATGAGGACACTGTCTTTGACAAGCAGCAATAATCCACCTCAGCCTGTCCTAAAACTTGTACCATTTCATATTGCAGTGTGGAAACTTTAACCAGGCCATTGATCTTCAGTGAGAATTTATTCCAAACAGATTGTAGGTCTGTGCTGTTCATGATACACCTCACTATCCTTACATTTCCATAAAGAACTTTGGCCACTGTCCCTTTCTTTCCTCCAGAAGTGGATGACTTGCCAACTCTCTGTGGTGATTTCAAATAGCTGGGTTTCTCCTACAGAATTAGACTTCCATCCAAAATTTTAATTGATCATTTTATTCCCTGAACTTCACTGAATCTCCACTGAATCAATAAAAGGTTGTGAATACCACGTGGTTCACATAAAAATTGCTATCCTTCCTGTAATACAGCAAGAAAGGAAAAGTTTCTCAGGGAATGGCTAGCTCTCAGGACTCTACTTTCATGAAGTTTAGATAGGCAACATCAAAGTAGTTGCAAAATTTTTATTTTACAGTACCCAGAGTAAAGATTGACCAGCCTGTAGGTCATTTTACATTCCAGTGGAGTTGCTTTATTTTACGGTATGTTTGCTAATTTTTACACTCTATTTAGCACACAAGTCATTAATGTGAAACAATACAGGATATTTCCACCCATACAAAGATTGGGACTCACTTCTACAAAAAGATGCTGGTGTATTTACAATTCCAACATCTTAGATAAAACACCTGATCCTCTGTTTTGTCAGTCTTCAAATACAACTGCTCGAGCTGCAAATACCCACCTTAGATGAAAAGGCTTTTTGAGGGTTCTGAGAATCAGCAGGGGTCTGTGCTAAAACAAATTATTTCATTTAGCTTCTGTAGTGCTCTTCTGTAGTGCTCTTCTGTGCATGAGCAACACAAATGGGGGCTTTATAGGGCAAGACTACTTGGCCTGTTGTCCCTGCCAGCTTTTACATGCCTGCTTTCCTGTCTTGGATCATAAAATCATTACAAAATCTGACTGTATCCCAATTACTTGCCATCCTCCATAGAAGTCATTCCAGCAGAGCCCACTGCAACCCCATTTGATGCATTGTTGGCAGTGCATTTTAGACAGCTTGTAAGTCTGCTGTTTGTGCCTCTGCAAAAGGCTGAACCCTACAAGCAATATAGGTACAGCAATCTTTAAATGCACTGCTGTTCATCCCTCAGGTACCCTTCCCATTAGAGTGGGAACTTGATCAGCCCATAGACTTGCATAATCTACTATCATAAACTACTTCATCCTCTCTACAATTGCAGCCAGTATCTCAAGCATCTTGGCTGCTATCAGAGCCATCTGTGGGGTCACAGCACTTAGGGTTGTCACTGTCGCACACCATCTGTGGGCTGTGTTTTGTCGCCTGATCTGAGTATAGGCCACAGTGGAGACTGCCATATACACCAGGTCACTGCACTTACCTGTAGCTGAATACAGCTTTCAAGGGGAGGCCACAATCCTTCCCCAGCCTCCTTTAGCCAACTGCTCCAGTGTGGTGGGGCCGAAACAGGACCAGTAACCAATAATGATTTATCCCTTTGACTTATCTTCAGTCCATACTTGGAGAAATGTCTTCCTCTAGGAATCATCTCCGTCTGCTTCTGGGTTGGGAGCTTGGTTTGCTGAACACCAATAGACAGCTGAAATCTGATTTTTCCTACCACCATTCAAGACACTGCATGGAACTGATTAGATAAAGGTGAACACTGAATTATTGTTCCTCAAAAATGAGCTGCCAAACACACCATGCCTTAAATCCATCCGTATTTGGACACACAGAATCACAGGATATTTGAGGTTGGAAGGGACCTCTGGAGGTCATCTGGTTCAGTCGGCATGGTCAAGCAGGTCTACCTAGAGCTTTTTGCCCAGGACCATGTCTAGACAGCCTTTGAATATCTCCAAGGTGCGAAACTCTACCACCTCTCTGAGTAGCCAGTGCTCAGTCACCCTCACAGTGAAAAACTGTTTCCTGATACTCAGAGGGAAGCCCCTGTGTTTCAGTTCGTGCCTGTTGCCTCTGGTCCTGTCACTGGGCACCACTGTGAAGAGCCCGGCTCCATCCTCTTTAGCACCCTCCTTGCACACAAAATACTCCTTCTTGCCAGTTAGGTATCCTTGCCCTCAGCAGCTGTAACACCGGGGCCTTAACATTTACTCCTACACATACGAATGCTGTCGCTTTTATTGCCTTTTTAGCCTCCTTTGGTGTCCAAGGCTGTTGAATGCCACTTCTGACAGCTAAAGGCCTGAAACAAATGTTTGTATAGTAGTATTAGATTATCCAGTCTCCAGCTAAAAATTAAATCCTACCAACATTTCAGAGTTTCAATATTAGACTTTTATTTTTTTTAAACGTGTTTAATAAACATTGAGGTGAACAGTTTTGTCCCACTTTGGCGTCTTTGGCATTCATATCACAGCCTGGAATTGTGTCTTCCTTTTCCACTCTAAATGCTGAAAGAAGAAATCAGCAATGTGCCCTACTGCCACTGCTTCATTTATCACAGCAAATGTTTATTGATCGAAGATTGTGTTCCACTTCAGAAAGCATTAGCAGTTGTAAAGCTACAAGGTATGGCATAGGATAAAGATTAAATGTGTACCTTTCTAAAGATATGAACCTTAAGTCATTCTCAAAACCCACCCTGAGATGCTGGGAAGAAATACTGAGTTTTATGTGCTTTTAGTCAGCTCCCAGCAGTCTGATTGCACTAGTGTGTAACACACAGACATATTTCCTATTTTAAGAAATCTGCTTCACCATGTTACAATCAAATTTGTTTCAGCAAGACCGGACACAGATATTGCACCCTTTCAGAGGCTGAAAGGTGTGAGAACATCCAGTTCTTCAGAAACACGCTGACCTTCTGGAAGCCACACTAGTGGCAGCCTTGCAGAAGACATTGTGCTCAAGGAGTCAGTGGTCTTGGACAGGCCACGTCTGTTCTGCTGGGTCTCGCGCTTAGGGCTTGAGAAGCCCGTATGCTATTAATGTAATCTGTTACTTCTCGTAATATCTGTGGGAAAGGTAAGCTGCATGTGGATCAAGGGGTGGAATGTACTGATCCTGACCGGGAGCCCACTGCACATTTAGGAGGTGGTGACCGACATCATGGCTAAGTTGAGCAGACAAAAGCCTGTGCTGCACCGTGCTGCAGGCCCAGGGCGGTCATCAGGCCCACACTGTGCCGGTCCAACCATGGCTGCGGGACGGGCGCAGCCAGCTCGTTGTGGCAGGGGAGCTGCAGGCAGCACCCGCTCGGGGCCAGCGATGGTGTCAATGCGCGGCCTCGCCTTTGTCTAACGGTTCATCAGAGCATCCTTTCTCTTGTAAGAAAATTACACAGTAACTCAAATGACCCAAAATGAGGCGCTTCCCTCCACGGGCAGGATCTGTACAATGCACTGTGGGAACACCCAGCTGGGCTCCGTCCATTGCTGCACGAACATAGGTGCCTGGCATCGGAAGCTACATGAGATTTACTTGCTGTCTATGTTCCTCTTCTGATTCTGTCTTATTAAACCAGTTATGTTATTAAGTCATTTGTTTCAGGCCTTCCTTACTCAGATGCAGAAAGCCCCCACCACCATCTCTCTCTCACCTCACTCCCCTGCCCCCAGCGTAGAACATTCTCCATAGCCCTGCTGGAGCTTCATTCAAAATGTTGCTCTTGACCAAAACTAAGCTGGTTTGCAATAAGGCTTTTTTGAGGGGCTAGAGCATTAGAGGGGAGAAATGTGCAGAATGTATGCTGAAAAACACACACACATTGACGGCAGCACACACAGTCCAGGAGAACCAGTGGGCAGGTCCCAGCTCGTTGGAGGGGGCTCTAGGGGCAAGCAGGTGGAGGGAGGGAGAGCTGGGCCCTGGAGCACTGCTTCTTTTGTTTGTTATATTTGAAGCTGTTTTTTCTCAGTGCTCAACGTTGTGCTTCTTCAGTGACCAAAGCCTGTCAGCAAGTTGACGATGCTGGGGCACCTGTCTTCAGCCTGCACTAATGCTTTCAAAGCCTTTGTTATGATGGGCAAATCTAAATGTGGGGTGACAAACAGTAAGAGACACTTGCCATAAAGCTCTGCTTCACACAGTTGTTTCTCAAACCAGCCAGATAACAAGCCCCACAGGCCAGAGCTGGGGCCTTGTGAAGTCGGCATGAGGCAAAGTTAGTATAAGGCCAGTGGCCCCTCACCAGCAAAGGAGTCTTCTTCTCACCGAGACACCAGGAAACACTCTTATGGGTGAGAGTAACACATCTCCGATGCAGAGCCAGGAACCCACCTCACCCAGTCTAATGAAGACTTGAGAATTGAATTAGTATTAGCCCAGACCTAATTACCACTGATAAAGAAAAGACTGCTGTCACAGACAAAAAGAAATTAAACCAACAAAACCAATGATACATTCAACATTGCTATATACAGACTCCCCAGGGCTATGGCTGTCCCAAGTACCTGGATGCTTTAGCAGATGATGGGGCCTTGGCCAGAGGTGTCGTTCACTGAGTAGGAGAAGACCCACCTGGTCTGGAAAGGCCAGAGGTGAAAGTCAGTGACCTGGCAAGGCACAGTGATCAGATGGAACTAGAGGCCATGGTCATGTTCAAGGGACCCATGAATGCACACATGTTTGTGGGTACCAAGAGCAAGGCTGCACGCACCTCTCACTGATGCACCTTGGGAGACATTACAGAGCATCCTGGACTTGGGTCCTCTGCACGTACATGGAAGGAAACTTCCCAAGGGACCTGGAGGGTGGAGAGGCCTCCCTTTTAAAGGCCATAGCCCTCAGCTTCCAGTCTGCATGTTAGCATGGCAAATTCCCCGGCTCCTCCTGCCCTCTGCTCTTCCATATAGCTCCCAGGCCACCAGGCCAAGGCCCCATGGGGAGCTTCTATCCTATGGGGTGGTGCAGCCATGGGGGCAGCTGCGCTCGCCCAGCCCATCTGGGCACGGCCGCTCGCAGCTCACAGAATGCCTGTCCTGCCTCCCGCACTCAAACCTCTCCTCTTCTGCTCTTGGCTCACTCACACTGGCTGTGGCCAGGTTTCATTTGTTACTTCAAAGCCATATTGGGAGCTAGAAAATTTAGCTCAGCCTTATGGGTAAAAACTCCACGAGAGGGGGAAAGAACTCTGTTGACAAGAGCCATCTGCGTCAACTGGAAAACCTCCCACCCCAGCACCACAACAGGGCCTGAACTTGGGAACTTTCTTTACCCAAAATGCAAGTAACTTGGAAATCTCCACCTCATTGCTTTGTTCCTATACAATCTTTTCTAACATTAAAATACCAAATGACAAGCAAAAAACACAGCTGAAAGACCCCAGATATAACGAGGTGTCATCAGAAATGCCTGCTGGAGCACAGAAACCACAGAGCAAGCAGGGTTTTAATTTGCCTTCGTACAGCAAAGTACTTGTTTCAAGTCTTCTTCACAGTGTTTGTCATTTATAAAAAGTAAAAAGAGAAAACAAAACACAAAAAAAATAAAAAAGGGGGAAAAAAAGAAAGAAAAAAAAGGAAGGGGCTCTGATGAGACCTGTCTCTGCTTTGTCAAGGCAGGTGTTAAGCGCAGAGCCCTCTGGGCTTACTCTCTGGCACTGACTTGCTCTGTACTCGTAGAGCAACCTTCTCTCTCTGCGTCAGGAAGGAAGGGCTGAAGGATGGAAAAAAGTCAAAGGCACACGGGAGAAAAGAGGGGCTCTGAAAGAACAGGAAGTTAAACACACTGCTGAGGAACAGGCAGTGGTTGAAGAAGAAAAATAGGAAAATCAGAACTGAGCAGATAAATAAATATAGTCTAATGGAAACAGCGCAAGTCCTCTTCTTACTTATTTTGTGGTTTCAAAGGTCTGGTCTCTGAAGGTGAATATAGAATTTTAGTATCTTCCTTATGCATACTCCAGTATTTCCTTGGCCTTCAAGTGTGAGAGTAGTCAAGACTGCTTTAGCATCCCCCCCACGAAGATGGATGCTCAAATGCCAACTAGCAGATACGGAATGAGCAGCCCAGGCTACAGCCAGCTGAAGGCTCTGCTTTGCACAGTGAAAGCACGCTGTGAGGGATTGTGTGTTGGTGTTTAGCTGCTCTGATACAGCATCACATCTGATCCTGAAAAGTCATTTAAATACTAAGGACCTTCAAATTCTACATTCACCAGTCAGCACTTTATTTCCATCTGTATTCCAGGTAATGATGGGCCAATCCTGCTCTTTAAAGACGTAGCCTCTTTGATACAGCTCAAAGGCATGTCAGAATCAGGTGTGCATCTTGCCTTTTCAGGTTGTGCCCAAGCCACTCACTGGTAAGCTAATGACAGGCAGAGCATGTCGTGAATACTTATTGCAGAATTACCATGTTTAGGGAATTTGCTTTGACTAACCAAAACCGCCTGCTTTTTTTCAAGCCAAGGGCAGAACTACCACTGACACCAGCTGAGACAGGAGTCCTCTAACTCATCAAAGATATATGTCAGTTTATATACGCAGCTGCAGCATGCTGACCATGACTGGCCGGTCTGCTGGTTCAGGACACAGTGCAGCCATGTGAGCAACCACTAGTCCACAGGCACACAACATTTTTTGGGGAAAAATTGTACCACAAAATCCAGACAGGAATTTTGTTTTTTCCCCCACCATACTTCCTTGGCTGCTTGGTACAGACAAAGCAGCAAAATAATTTCTTTGATTGCTTTTTGTGTGTGGGGGGGGAATCAACAGAGACCTGGTCAGCCTCCATTTCGTGGTTTGCGTTCGTGCCCGGCTGCTGCAGGACGTAACACCTCGCTCTGTCTGGAAGGCGAGCAGGCATTCAGAACACATTACTCACAGCCTGCAGCTCCCAGCAAAGGCACCTTCACAC
>Ga0065711_1052114_pt1 | contig 10092 bp, 7 predicted proteins | sample Hoacrofraction12_FD_59098 | JGI IMG/M metagenome (GOLD analysis project Ga0065711, IMG submission 59098) | Hoatzin crop microbial communities from Cojedes, Venezuela - Epithelial fraction 12 v2 (version 2) | ecosystem: Host-associated > Birds > Digestive system > Esophagus > Crop | place...
GTGCAGCCTGCTGTAGGTGACCCTGCTTCGGCAGGGGGGTTGGACTAGATGACCCACAGAGGTCCCTTCCAACCCCTACTATTCTGTGATTCTGTGATTCTGTGATTCAGACTAACACACATGTTTTTCTGGGAGGGTGACAGGAAATGAAGTTGCTTATTTATTTGGGCACTGTACACCCAAATCAAGAATCAAGTAACCCAAGGTTCCTTTCATATGAATGAAAATAAGGGAAAGAGCAATTCAACTCATATAATCTTGGAGATTTCTTCTATAGTTGGTGGTATTTCTACATTGGTAAGGAAGTTCAGGCAACAGCCTCTTACTTTAGGAACCCTAATTAGTTTAGTGTTATTCTTAAATAAGATGACATTGGCAAATTTTAATTTGGTAACTCTGGCTATATTTACAGAATGAGTTCACCCAGTCCTAAAATACAAATTCTCGTATTTCAAGGCAATAATTAAAAAAAAAAAATGTTTACAGAAATTCCATTGCAGATATTTCAGTAAAGAGTTTTGGGTTTGTTACAGCTGTTCTGGAGATACAAGTCCCTGTTGATCTACTGTATGAGTTTTTTTCTTGTACAGATAACTGCAAAGATAAATTGCAGCAAAACAAAACTCATGCATGTCAGACAAAATTATCTTGTATTCAAACGGTTAGCTTTCTTATCATCAACTAAATTCTCATTTTAGAAAAAGAATTCAGATTAGCTTCTTCCCACTGATGAAACAGAGATGACATTGAAAGAATATTTCACAGTGTTCACGTAATCATTTATAAACTTGTTGAAAATAATTTTTTTTGTACAATATATTATTCAAAATAGTTTCTGGGGATAAAAAAATCATGTTCATAATCTCAGTGCTAGTTTCTTCTTCACTTTCAGTGTTCATTTGCAAAGACCATCACCTGTTTAAGAGTGAGAGTAACAGTCATTCTAGAAAAAAGCATTTAACCACTACAGGAAAAATAATTCGATAATACCCTCTACACATTCCTCCCTTTCCCCACAAAATTACGGCTTAAAGAAGTGATCCTGTTCAATATTAGAAACCCATCTATAATTGACAGAGGAAAGAATGGATTTTAGGACAAATAATTGTTCATTTTTCCACTGAATGATAAAAATCAGACTTAAATACATAAAGAAAATATTTATAAAAGAGTGTTTTCTATCCATCATCTTCATAAGCAAGACAGAAGGCTTTTTTAATACTTTTCTAATTCTGTTGATTAGGAAGGAAACAAAATAAATATATTTGTTTCACTTTCTTGGAATTACGTACCCTCTACAGAAATCAGAATTCTCAAAAAAAGCAGAAGTCAGGCTTGAGATGCACAGACTTACAGGGTGACAAATGCAGAAAAAATGAGCCACAGATATTAAGATACATTAACGCCTTACAGGTCAAATCGAAACTTTCTAATAAACTGCAGAGTAACATGTTGGAAAGTAAAAAAAACAAAACAAAACAAAACAAACAACAAACCAAAAATTATTGCAACTTGCAGAAAAACAAGACGAGGCAAAGCTGTAATTAAACTGCAATAGGAATTGTATGGCAGTAACTCAAAGTTCAGGTTGCTATCTTACTCATTCTCATGCCAGTTATTTGTGGGGGGCAGAGGGATGGAGGGTGTTGTCACCAGCCTTCACCTGTCTTCATTCCTCCAGATGTGGGGGGAAGAAAGGGGCTCATTAACCAAAATCCTATCAACAATCCAGACATCTGTCTTTGAGCAAATCATCTCAGTATCCTATATAATCAGCAGGAGAGAAACAAGCATCTTTGGTGGCTGACTTACCCTGCGCTAGACTAGATGTCTAAAACAGGTTGAATGCTTGTCTAGTTCCTGAGTTGACATTATCTAAAAATCCCTGGTTTTCTCCATTGCCTGTAAAGAGTTCCCAGCACCACTAGTTCAGATGTTAATAGCTAATTTGTTTCTGTACAAGGGGAATGACTGTTCCTCCAGGAAAACTCAGCACCTGTAGGAGGTGCATTTCTGTAACTCTTCCAACTTTGATCTTCAACAGTGAGACATATTCCTAAACCCCTTGTAGACAGTCTGTTGCCAGCAGAAGTCAAACACAACAAATTTTGCCTAATTGATGTAGCCAGATGGTTTACTGACAACACACCAGTTCCATCCTGACAGCGTCCAAAACTATATGTGCTACCTAAAGAAAAATTTAAATTCAAAATAATCTGGGAAAACTACACCTCCCTTTTCTTGGGACAGAATTCCATTTGCAATCATGAAAGATGTCTCATAATCTCCTCTCTTTCCCAACCTTTTTTCAGTTATTTGGAAAATAAAATACTCACATAAAATAACTGTTAAATCCCCATCATACAATAACATAACATTTTATACAGCTGTCAACTACTGTGACTTCTGAGCATTTGAGGGGTTAGGCTAGATGACCGCTAAAGGTCCCTTCCAAACCAAAGCATTCTATGATTCTATGATCAATAGCAAACTTTCTATCATAATTTCTGAAATCTGGCAGCCTCCTCAAATCTCTCCTTTTTTCAGCCCAAAAGCTATTCTTGCAGGGTTAGTTTTGCGTCAGGAATCATGAGAGCTACATCACTAATCTGCCACTGGGTTCTTCCCTCTTATTTCATGCGTTGGGAAACTTAACATGTCTCAGTAATTCACTTTTTAGGGAGGAGGGAGGGTAGGTGAGAGAGGACTGAGTCAATCTGTATTCTGCTACTCTGCCTTTGTGTTTCAGTGGCTGTATTTTTATCTACATCAAAGGGCTTTGCTTTGCTTTCTCACCTGGGTTCCCTCCCTTTTTGTTAGTTAAGGTGTGAGTGAAGAATTCAGCATGCTGAGAAGTGAAATCCAAAGGAAGGAACATCTGTTCTTTTAAGTATTGGTAAACAGATTCCTATTAGAAATATTTGTACACTTTTTCTGCTACTTTCTAAAAACTCTGAGCAAAAATTAACTCTTTGTTATCACAAGAAGAATACATAGTCAAACACTCAGCAAAGCATAAAAAAACAAGTGCAGCTGTCTTTCACAAAGATGAAGATTAATTAGGTGATCAGAGATGGGAGTTTCACTTGAATGATGGAAAGACTTTTCAAATACAACACTTTTTACAGTTATTCTCTGATAGCAATCAGGGCCTGGACTTGTCCAATGGCCTCTGTATACAATCAGTTCTTTAGCTGCATCATCTCAATCAACAATAATGTATCCCCAAGATTTTATATGATTTATCCTGTTTATGAATAAGAATGAAATATTCATGTGTTTCATGTGTTTTTTCAAGTTTGGTTTTTTTTTTGTATTACAAAAAATCTATTTAAAAAATACTTCACACTTTTCCACCTTTTTAGCCAGGTTAAAGATTTATTGAACTCCAAGGTCTATCAGAGACTGGCTGCTCACACTAATAAGTGATGGCTGACCATGAACTTCTCAAGAGTAAATCTTGTCAAATGATTAAAGTAACAGACCTTGTGGAGAGGAAAGAAGCAAAAGGACTATATGTTATAGCCTTTACTACAGCTTTTAACACAACCTTCTGATAGCATTGTTATATGCAGTCTTAGGAAATAGAGCCAGGAGTTCCCAGATTTAGTTTACTGCCAGTGATTTCTGCTTCAGTGCCTCCTACTTTCACGCTAGCCCAAAAGCAGCTGATCCTCTGATACTTCTTCACCTCCAGAACCTGGGAGTCATCTGTATGATTTCCCCTACTCCAGGTGTCAGCAACAACAGCAGCTCCATGGTTTCTACAGGGCTGGCAGAGGAAGGAGATCAAAAGTTGCCTTTTTGTATCATATAGCCCCTTTCATTTATATGATAGTCATCTATGTAATGTACCTTGCAAGTATCCAAGAGAGAAAAATCTAGAAGTTCTGATTTTCCTGGAAAATACTGTGCACAAGACTCCAATAAGAGGCCCAACAGCAGCTTTTGCTCACTTTCTCTCCCCTTGGGCTGCACAGAGACTTCAAGGAGGAACCATGACTCTCCTCCCTTCTAAGCAGTCCTTTCATGTTTGCATTTTGCCCAGTTCATCTTGTTATTAAAAACTAATTTCTACTGCCTCAGGACACCTGCACCCATAATGCCACCCACCACCAAAGTCAGGAATGAGGGATACCACCAGGAGAAGCAGGGCCGGCACAGAGTCTTCTGTGACCTGTGCATGGGACATCATGTGGGAGGACTAGATCCAGCAATTTTCTATGCCGTGCCATCATTGACTAATGGAAGCACCCCAACCCAGATGCAACCTGTGTATTCATCAGAGATACTATTTCTACACTGGTAGCTTGCCTTCTAACGAAGCAACATGACCATACTAATAGACATGAATCCCATTCTGTCATTCTGGAAGCTCTGGTTTATTATCAGTGGCTACAAAGAGCACTGTAACACATGACATCCATATGCTTAGACATTTCAGATTGTTATGTTATCTGTGTACCAGATGTAAGTACATGCTCTGATGTCCATCTATAGAACTGGGTATTCACACATCCTCTGACATAACAGTGACATATCCTGACCTGAAAAAACATGGTAAAAATACAGGATTTTAACTGGTATTGTGCTCCACTAGTGCAGCTGCTATGAGCTTCAGCCAAACCGCTGTAAAGCAACACCTCAGCAGTCCCAACAGGGTACATTCAGTTCTAGAGTGCTGTACTTGTTCAGTCAACCAGCAAGCAGACCTGCCTCAGGAACAGCCCCAGTAGGATGAAGAGCTCCAGCCCACATTCCTGCAAGCTTTATGTAGTAGTCCCAGCTCCTGCAAGGGAAGGGCGATTTGCAAAGCAGGAGGCCAGGCAGACCTGTATTTCATTGAAACTTTTGTGGCCCTAGTTACTGTACACCCGGGTGCCTTACAAAGTCTCCTCTATCATTCCCCTAGTAAACAAACTAGTTTCCCCCAAATACATAAATGTTGTCATACTATGATCTAGACCCTTTTTAAATGTATGTGATCTTGTATGCACAAACCTCTGGGGCTTTCTGTGTGCTCTGAAGCTACAGAAAATCTCTGAAATTATTTCTTTATTTTGCACAGCATCAGGTAAGGAAACGATGATTGTTCTTGGAGCTCCTCAGTTCACGAAAAGAAATTAGAGAGAATGCCTATGATAGGAACCAAGACCAGCTTTCAGACTACGGACAATTGAAAAGCATAAATACCTCCCAAGCCAGCTCAAACAATTGAATTTGAACAATATCACAAAGAAGGAAGCATCTTGACTGGGATGCCAATTCTGTAATGTTATTAACTTTAACCTTCCCGAAAGAGGGAAGGAGGGAAGAGACAGAGAAAAGGACCAAATAAAAAAGTGAAAAATGTAAGGAGCAGCATCTTAGAAAAAGCTTTAGAGTCTTTTAATTGAGACATATATTTCCCATGTGTTTATAGATGTTATCAAAATCTATAAAAAGTCATGTCAGCCCATCCCATTTAGAATTCTTTCAATTAAAATTAGTGTTTAAGTAATGTCTTCATTCTGTAAAATCTGTATTTATGAGAACAAGTACAGATTTTATTGAATCAACCATCTATGTTATAAATATTGGGCAGAAAATAGATGATTATCATAGAACTTGGAGACAAATTTGAATTAAATATTGATCCATCCAGACTCTTAACAGCCAGAAAACAGCCCAATTGTCATGGATGTTGGAGAACCTAGTGGTTTAGATGAACACTACGATACACACAAAGGCAGATTACACAGCATTAAAAAGATAGAACAGAGGGTTGCAGTGTTATTTGTTGGAAGTTGTAAAAAAATATAGTGACAGCTGCAAGAAGTTTAAATCTAATATATAATAGTTGAGTTTGAACAGCATACTGTTCATTGCGGTGAGTAGCATTTGGATGAATGAAGCCGATTTCTAACCCTCTCAGAGATGAACTGCATTAAGGGAACAAGATTACAGAGGGAGAAGGTGACAGTATTAATGTTATTTTTTTTAATTATAGCACTATATGTGGTGGCTGGTTGGTGGGCAGTTTTGCTTTGTGTTTTCTTCAGAGCCTTGAGAATAAATAAACAACCATAAGCTTTCTGTTTAACCAATGTTATGAAGGGAAAATATATAACAGAAAACAGGTCTCTATTCTGCCTTCCAAGGTGTACTGCAGATATCCAGAAATTGGAATAACTTTATGAGTTGCAGAAACAGCCAGGTGTCTTTATGCTACATTCTTCCTCTGTCTGGATTAGTTCATTTTCCAAACACTATATAACAGAAGATTTGCATGTTCTCTGCTGTATTAAGCCAAAAGGAACATAATTCAACGGGCATTAAACAGCAAGGTTTTCTATATTATCATGAGCAAGCAGAGCTGATATAAATATAACAAATTCAAATCACAGTGAAGCTGAGGTGAGATAAAATGAGTCTGAATTGCTGAATAGTGTCTGGATATAACTGGTTGGTAAATCTTTTACTTTCTCAGTGCTGTGATGGTAAAAGAGGTAAATGAGTATTCCAGTAAACTGCATTCACAACCCACTTTTTCTTTTCCCACAGCACTTTCATCCAGAAATACATTGGCTTGGGATCTACTTTTACTGCTGATTTCCAGCACCTTGACTTTGACTAAGGACTGGACTGAGAACAAACTTCATTCACACTATCCTCTCAGCTTAACAGCTGACCACTGAGAGTTATCAACTAAAGCAAGTTTTCCAATGAGTTGATTACCCATCAGTCTGTTGCTTCATTTACACTTTATTTCCATAGGTTCCTTGCAAGAACATCAGATGAAAGTATGTGAAAGAAAGTGTGTGAAGTTAAAGTGTCATCCGACACTTCTGCCCCAGCCAGAATGCCTGACAACACGTACAAGAAATGTTATCTGAACTCTATCAGCAATTGAAAAAGTTGTTCTTATCCCTTAGGTTCTTATAGATCAACTATTAAAACAACTAATTCAGGACATCTGCTTTTTGAAATGTTGAAATTAGCCCGTTCAGTACACAGCTCTGAGAGTGCCTTTTTTTTTCCAAGTACAGATGTGTAAACCTGTGTGTCTTTCTTGTTCTCCACAATGTCTTGGATACTGTGGTTAACTATTCCACATTGCATTTTGGCTTAAATTCTTGAAGAGCTGTGTGATATATTTTACTGTGTCCCTGTTCAACAGAACACCATAAAATTTGCCTGCTTACTATCTTTAATCAATTCTTTCCCTAATCTGGTCTATGTGCACTTTATAACCATTAAGCGTGTTAAGCTTTCAGTCACAAAAAGATGAACCTAAACTCTTTTCTATAGGTTCATGCTTTTCATATTTAAAACATTAATTACATTAATGTAAAAGCTGTCTTCATCAGAATCTGAAATGCTCAAGGCTTTTATATCTAAGTTGATTAGAGTCAATGAATATGTTTTATTTTTACACAGAAACTATTCAATGTCAAAGCTGTGTTGAACATTGTTCTGCGACTTGCACATGATGTGAAATGGACTGTTACAAATTCCCCAAAAATATAAACATGAGCAAGAGTAGTTATAGTTGGTGATTAAAATTTTAATGGAAGCCAACAAAAGGAGCAGCAGAAAGGATCACCTTATGCAGTCCTTTTTCAAAATTATGCAGCTAGACATGAAACACACAGAATCAAATTATTTCTCATTGGTTCATTAGTCCAATCACATTTTGCTGAACTGCATGGTTTTTACTAAGTAGAAACTAAATGTGGCAAGCTGTGAATAAAGTGTTTTGCACTTGAGTAATATATTTTTGATTATTTTTACTTTTTAATAACTAAAAATCAAAGTTTAGCTATTAAAGGTCATCAGAGTGAGTTTTTTATTTAGAGATACAGGTTTTGCATATTTTAAAGCCCTTAAAACCCATGTCTTGAAATCTTCCAAATTTGCTTGTTATCCAAAAGCCTGTAAAAACAGAAAAAAAATATTACATCTGAAATACAACTACAAAACTAATGATACAGATAATCCATTAATACATATTAGAACCCTGTGCAATTATAATACTTTTATATATCTTGTCAATTCACGTATTTTATGCTTCTAAATCCATTGCAAATTTTAAAAAGAGGTTTTAACTAAGTGGTTTTTTTCATTTTTTTTCCTCATAATGAAGCTTCTTTTCTAATCCTTACACTCAAACAATCACAACATGATTCACATCAGCTCATATAATCGATTCTGGGAGGAATAAGTTGAATTTGAGTGATAAACATTTCATTTTGAAGTTATTAACGTGTTACTGAAAACATTGTGCACTGTCCTGTCTGGCAAATGAAAGTAATAACATTTTTGTAGTAGGGGCATATTATTTTTTTCTAAGGTTAAAATGCTGTTCAGAGCTGATACTACTGAACCTGAGGGCAATATTTGCTTGGATCAGATTTTCATTCAAGGTATTTGCATACACATAAGAAACCTCCTGCGGATCACCTTCATCATTCTTCATTCTTGAACTATCAGGCAGAAACTGGTATTTTTAATTTAGGTTTCCTACTTGGTCACCAATTGACAAATCTGTGGGAATGTAAAATAGCCAAGATAAGTGATCACCACTGTATTTGGGAAAAGAACAAACTGAGAAGCTTTCTGTGCTCCTGCAAAGCCAGCACTGTAGCCCAACAAAACTGTTTTTCCAAGAGTCGTGCCATACAAACCTTAAACATGGAAGTTTTATTTCTGTCATGACTATCCTTTATATTGCTATATAATTTCAAAATAAGAATCAAGATGTTCACTGAGAGGTAGATGATTCTTTAGTCCACAGAGCTGGGAGGAATGCATTGAGTTCTTAAAATTATTAGGGAACACATTTATGTAGGTGTAAGAAGATTCATAAAAGCATCATCTGTAGAGAAAAAGACTGTAAAGTGAACAAACAAAAGTTAGTCCCTCTCATTTTGTTGCCTCTTCTGGATTTTGTCGTTATAGATAGATGCACAGGTTCCTTCCATTTCTGAGCATCCTTTTTCCCAATTTTTTAATATGCATTTAAGCAAGTACATTAAGTGTCTTATATGTATTTTGATGTTAGTTTTAGCTTTGGATGTTGGGTTTTGGAGTTTTTGAGGTGTTGAGGTTTCAGTGGTGGGATGTTCTCTTTTTCGTATTGGGCAAATGTTCAACGGGCAGGTTAGTTTTATGCTTTTTAAACAAACAAGCTAATGAATGCTTCTGTTTTCCGAGACATGATACCCTCAGCTTTCAGTATAGAAAAATCAGATTTCTGTTATCGAAATGAAATGTACTATATACACCTACCTGGATATGTTTGTCTCCTTAACATAAGCATGATTTTGAAAGAGTCACTCGGTCTTAAGTTTTAACAAGATTTTTATCCTGTATCTTAATGTGGAACTAGTAAGATGTTCATCAGTCTACTGCTATATAGATAAAGAGAAAAAAGAAATCATAGCAGCAATGATTATCCTTCAAATCGATGCATAATGGCTTGAAACTTAGTGGGAAAATGAACAGAGCAGATCACCACAAAGACAGATCACCACTCTGTAAAGATAAAATTATCATTTCATTTTGACTGAAAAAAACAGTAAAAAACGTAGTAAAATAGGAGCTAATTAGTTTCTCATGTAGATACTATGCAATTTAACTCTTCTGGAGTTCTAGATTCATCCCTTTACCTAATCACTTTACAAACACAACATGGGGCAGGTAATAGATTCCTTTTCTCCTTGAAGAAACAGTTATTCTGGGAAAGACTTTGAAACTTCTGGAGCATGCAAAGATCAGCAGATGTGTCTTACTACGCCAGGTGCTGTAACTGCACAAAATTACAGAAAGTGGTCTAATTTCTTTGTAAAATACTCTCTCCATTTCAAGACACTGCTGTATTCATTAACCTCTTGTGCTCACCATCAGGTTACGCCATCACCTTTTAGATATCTGAAGTCCAGAAGCTGGATTACAGAATCACAGAATCACAGAATAGTAATGGTTGGAAGGGACCTCTGTGGGTCATCTAGTCCAACCCCCCTGCCGAAGCAGGGTCACCTACAGTAGGCTGCACAGGATCTTGTCCAGGCGGGTCTTGAATATCTCCAGAGAAGGAGACTCCACAACCTC
>Ga0065711_1013567_pt1 | contig 10091 bp, 11 predicted proteins | sample Hoacrofraction12_FD_59098 | JGI IMG/M metagenome (GOLD analysis project Ga0065711, IMG submission 59098) | Hoatzin crop microbial communities from Cojedes, Venezuela - Epithelial fraction 12 v2 (version 2) | ecosystem: Host-associated > Birds > Digestive system > Esophagus > Crop | place...
GCTGGACGCGGTGCCCAGGTAACGCGGCGGGGCTGCGGGCCTCCCCTCTCCCCTGTCTCCGCGGGAGGGTCGGCGCGGGCGAGGGCCGCCCTGGGGGTGAGCGGCTCCGCCGGCCCCCCTCAGCCACCGGCTCCCTCTCCGCCGCCGGCCCCCTCAGCCGCCCGCCGCCTTGCTGAGCGCGTCCCGGTGCTCCGCGCTGTCGCTTCTGCTTCGCGGGGGCCGAGCCGGGGTCTGTCCCCTCCTGTTGCGAGGCGCGTAGCCTCCACGCTCGCGTATGTTTTTTTAAAAACCGAGGGTTTTTTAGGTGTTTAAGAAAAGAAGGTGGTGTTGCACCCGTGGCGGTAGCTGTTCCTCAGCCCTGTCAGGAAGCCGGGTGTTGGTGACGGCCGTTCTGAGGCAGAGGAGCAATCACGGGTGTCATCTCCCCTGCCCGGGAAGGGGGAAGCGCTGAAGTAAATTTCCCGGCAGAGTCTGGATCGTTGCTGGGCTGAGACCGTGGGGTCAGCCGTAAGCCGGCCTGATCCTGCAGAGCGTCCCAGAGGCTGTGGACGGGTCAGAAGAATCAGCAGAGGCTTCTGTGGTTTTGTGCCCGATTCAGCAAAACAAAGGCGAGTGTAGTCATTGCGATGCTTCTCTGGTCTGGCAGACGTGTGGAAGGGACGGCTTGAGCGGAGGCTGTGCCTGGACTGTCTCTGGCCTGGCCAGGTAGGGCGGGACAAGGTGGTGACTAGCAAGAAGCGCAGCACTTAGAGCTGAGAAGACAGCTTCTTGCCTTCGTGTAGGGAGAGGCAGTTCCCACGGCAGAATCTAGCACCTCAAAGCTTAGACGTGCTAAACGGATGGAGCTGGACGCAAGTAACACTTGCAAGCGTAGTACAGTGAAAATAAAATCTTTAGGTAAAATGGATAGGAACCTGTCAGCCTCCTTTCTCACTGGAGCTTTGTGGGAGTTTTGCTTGAGACCTTGTTGTGACTTGATTTGCAGTTGTTCTTCTTTTATCCTCTAGACTGGTCTTACCGTACTGATCTCATTCTCAAACCAGAGTGAAAAAATAAAGATGAATACTTTATGCATTCACTCTCAGATGGATTTGATTCCTGATCCGATTGCTCCAAGCACGCATTTGGGATGAGAAAGGTTACGTTTTCATGGTAGCTATATGTATCAGTAAGCATGGAATTTAAAGAGAGTAGGTTTAAGATGATGCTACTGCTGACAAGGGTGGCCCTGTGCGCCTCTTTCCCAGCCTTCTGATTGTCCATTTTCGTTGCCTCTCATGTGCAGGTATAGGTGGTTGTGTGGTGAGCTGGATTCACCCACCAAACCAGCCGGCAATCCGCAGCGTACAGAAAGTGAGCCGATGGAGCTGACCGTGTGTCTGTACTAAAGGTAGTGCGTGCAACAGGGAGAGGCAGGGTTGCCCGTTAGGCAGTGTCACGGAGTGAAATCGGTTAAGCTGCTTGTGAAAGCGTTCCCTGAGGCTGCACTTCCCTGGACAGGTGAGCCAGCCTGGTGTTTGTGTTTCGCTGGTGGTTTTTTTGTTGTTGGTTTGTTTTCTTTTGGTATTTTTTTAGACAAAAGTTGTGCAGTACTGTCTGTCTCCTTGTTTGGTGGTGTGGCCAGTATTCTGAGTCCACTCCCTTCACAGGAGAAATGGTTTTCTTTTTTTTTCCTGATAAGGTGCACTTTTGGGTGATGACCAAACTGTTATGTGCGGAGCGTTAGAAACGTAGAACTGGAGAATTTTTCGAAATTCACCTGTGGTGATTATCACCAATAACTCCACTGGAATAACTGCTAAAACAGATGTTCAGTTTTAGAGAACAAAACCAGTTTTTGCTAAATGTAAAGATGGGAGTACTAACAATAAATAAAGAAATCAGATTTAGACTCAGAAAACAGGTGGATAAAGAATTGAAGCAGATGTAGTAAACAAGAAGGTAGTCTCAGTTGCTCAGTTTTGGTCTGAACTGTATTTTAACAGCTGTTTCTGACATCGGAAAGATCTCTGTCCAAAAAGAAGGTAAAGATGAGACGATTAGCAAAAATTTACATCAGAGGCATGCAGAGAGTTTTTCGGGAATATAAACGATTTGTTTAGCTTTGCTAAGACGGAGAACAATTGGCCTGAAAAAACTCCAGTCTTTTTGTGTATCAGATTATTTTGAAGTCTGTGTTAGTACAGCAATTCATAGATATTATTCAGATGTTTAGTCTAGAATGAAGACTTCTCCTTGTAATGTCCAAGAGTTTTACATAAGCCTTTGTGACATAGTTTAAGGGCTTAACTGCAGTGTTAAAATGCTTCTTTCTGAAAAAAGTGCTGAATTTCCAGAACGTGGTGTGATTTAGTTTTAAATGATTTTTGCAATGTGGCTCCTGCCCCTGCCTTAAACCTGTTCTGTGGTCTACACATCATATTGTTCAGATCCCCTTTCATGGAAACATTTTCTTTTAGGTCCCATATTAAAGTTATTAAAGCTGAATCTAACTGCTATCCTTGTAGAATTTATCTTTACAACTTCTCATAAAGAAGATAAATTGCCTTTCTTTATTCTTTGTTGGAAAAGATAGTGTAAGATTTAATAAGTTACTATATCAAATACTCTAGGTGGGTCTCAACAGTACAGTGCGTAAGTTAAATATTGACTTGCTGTGTAGGACTTTGGTCTTGTGTAACCCTGGCTGAAGCTGCAGCCAGGAGAAAGGTATTGTGGCAAAGATAATGACAACTGAAAATTACCCCCTGCCAAACTGAAGCCAGCCTAGCTGTGCACAGAAGCAGGTAATGATTGCAGAGGAGGCTCAGCTTGGTGGTGCTTGTAACCAATTAAACGTAGAGTTGATTACTCTGTCTCTTTCTTGTCTCCGTGGAAGATAAAAATTCATTAAAATACCATTTAAGGAAAAGTGTGAAATAAGGATATAAAAAATGTTAGTGTTTTTTGCAGCGTAGTCTTTCTAACTACGTAAGCTTAAACCTTCCTGTCGTATACTCATGCCCAGCATTGGTAGTCCCTGCTGCACAATGTGAGTAGGTAATGAAGTTTGTACCTGGGGGTGGTGACAGTCCTCCTCTGTAGATAGTGAAATGACTAGAATTTGGGGTCGCATCGCTGGTGCCAAGTCTGGTGGTTCTTTCTAATCTTGCTCTTATTTATACTTACATATCCCTTTAGCTGGAAGAGACTTTGTGTGCCAGCTGTCAGGAGGTCTCATCTCTGGGACCGTGCCTCTCAGTATAGAAGACTCTTTGTGTTTTATATACACATGATCACTTGAAAAAATAAACAATTCTCATTCTTGCAAAGATTCACTTTCAAATATGAACGAAGCATAACTGGTTCAGTATTTCCAGTCTGCCCTGTGCCTCTTTCCTTGCTGTTGTGGTCTTTCTTACAAAGGTCTGAAATCTGGTTGCTAAACTTCATTGGAAATAGAAGAATTCATCTGGAACTGATGAGATAAATTTTGTTCCTTGGTGATGTGGCATGTATCATTCTTGAATGCTTTGCTGTGGAGAGCTCAGCATGTAACACAGAGCCGTATATTAAAGAAAACTCATTTTTCTTGTGCTAAGAGATTTTGTAGGTGGGAGGCATCTTAGACTTTCTTATCTGCCAGTGGGGAATAGGAGTTTCAAGCTAATCAGGAGGTTGTTAGCATTTTATTGGAAGAAGGTTGGGTATGTCATGTGTCATCTTTGTTTGCTGTAAACTGAGGTTTCGATGGAAGCAACATTTTATTTTGGATGTAGGATTGGGCTGATAAATCCTGCCTTTTTACTTCCTCATTTCGAAACCCGAATCCCTGAATGTGATGGGCATGAATTGCTCCTTGCTCACTCTCTGGATGTTCTGGAATGTGCATTTATAAAGCTTTCTGAAGAGCCCTTGGAGTAAAATGTGAGTCAGGTTTTTAGCATTCCTCTCGGTTTTTTCCACTTTGAATCACATCACGACGTTAAATTTGCATTCTCAGGTGTGTTTCAAAGATGCATGGATGTTTGGTGTGACTGAGGTCAAGGTTTAGGCTGAACTCCAGATGGTGGTCAGAGGATTACTTCGAGAGCTAATTACGAGTGTTCTTTGTGTAAGTCTGAATAGTTACATCACAAAGATTTTTCTTTAATGATTCATTGGGCAATTTAGTGGAGAAAAAAAAAAAGACCTTAGACTTTTTAACTTTTCAATGAAACGTGCTTTTGCCCTTCATCCATCTGGCTCATATTGAGCTGTACCCCAGCCCCTGCAGGTTATTTTAATGGTTATTCATGTCCTGACTCTGAAGATGAGACATATGATATCTTTGAAACCTGGATATCTCTTTTTCTCTGCACGTGTGGCCTACATTTCTACTTGCATCCATCTTACTGAGTGAGCGCACTGCTGTGGTGTGAGCTGTGAACAAAGACCTCTGCCCGTGGTTTATTCAGGCGTAGACTCCATTGAGTTAATGTGTGCTATTTTTGGAGTTCCCTCAGGCAGAGGGTGGTCAGGCTATCTTAACCTCAGAGCTGAGCAGTGGGGAGCACAACAATGTCAGCTTTGGTGTCAGTGTGCTGGATCAGCTGTTGGTGGTGGTTCTGTCCGAGAGGATCCTGTCATCTGCAAAGGGGTGTTAGTGGGGGTCATCCAGCAGCAAACTGGTGAGAAAACGTTCATTTTACTCCATTGATTTGTTACTGTGGCCAGGAAACACCTTGTCTGCATTTCAGAGACTTGTGAGCCACGGTTGCTCCTATCTTAGCTCAAGCGATTTACCCCACAACTCATCGATAAAGGTGAGTGCCCCTGACATCCGCAGCTCCGGATCAATGTGCCAGCCTGTCTTGTCCGGCTGCATTGTCGCTGTCTTATTTGGTGCCTGGTGCTGTGGCCACTACGGTTTTGGCCTTTGGTCTGTGGCAGGACAGCTTAGTGCTAAAGGGAATGAAGTTTCCTCTCAGTTATATCCCTCCGTATTTCTGGAATGCTCGGTTATCCTTCGAAGAGTGGTTTCCCACTGGTGCTGTTTAACCAGCGCTGATGCTGGCTTCAGAGCAGCCAAGCACCTGAGTGTTTTTGGAGGTGGAGAAAACACAGTGCTGGTGTCTCGGTGCTGCCATGGACCTCAGCAGGTAGCAGATTGATTTCTGAGTTTTGCTTAATATCATTTGTTTTCTACCTGTTTTCCTTATAATGACCTGAATGCTAAAGATCGCCGTGTTGCTTGGTGGCATTAGAACGCCCCTTTAGGACCAAAAATGTTTAAAAGTTGCTTTAGTCATGGGATTGCTGGGAGGACTTCTCTCTATTTCTGTCTTCCTAAGTGAAAGTTAGCGTGTCATATAGCTGACATTGACCTTCCTGGTTCACTTAGAAATAGAGCACTCTTTTAATGGGTTATTTACATTCGTCAAGGTACGATGTCCTGTAGTTTCGATGTACTTGCCTGTGTGTAATGGGAGGAAGTCCTGGTGCTGGTTAACTGATTTGATCTGTTCTGATGATTAGAGACTCCTCCTGCAGCCTGATGGGCAGAAGACTGAACAAAGGTGCTGGCTGTGAGCTGCAAGTATTATTTTTGGGTTTAATCATCTATTGCCCCTTCCTAGGGCCAAGAGCTCTCTGTAGAGAGATAATCCAAACTGTTGATGGGCGCTGCTTAGTGCAGTGGAGTTCAGGAGCTCGGTAAGCTGACCAGGTTGACAGTCGACCGAGGAGATAGCTGTGTAGAAACCTCCTAGCGCTCGGAGCCATAGGGAATATTTGCAGAGTCATTTTTTCCCCTGTGTATAGGGCCAGAATGTAATAGAAGAAGTCGTCATGGTGTCCCTAAGAGATGAAGGGGTTTGTACGGGTTTTCCTTTGCTTTGTCAGGAACAGTTGACCTTGGGACCAGCACCTCAAGCTTGCTGGCAAGCTAACTGCTTTCATGTGGTTCTGAACACACTGAAGCGGCAAAGGTTATTCCCCAGACTCTGAGTGTGAGATTTGCTCAGTGCCCTCTTCAGAAGCTGGATTACCTTGAAGTCGGTCTCTTTTCATTTCCAACAGGAACTGTCAGTTCTGTTTTGAAAAATCTAAATCTAAGCTCAGGCTTCCTGATTCACGGAGTGGGAGACTATTCTATGTCTGACCCCAAATTGGCTGCTACTTAGGGTTCTGCAACACGTGGTGCCTTGTGTTGCATCAGATGATGGATGCGTGGTTTTGTTGATTCCTGCCTGACCAAGGCATCTGCCTGTCTTGTGGGAGGCCCATATGGTGGCAGGACTGAACGAAAGCCCTAACTTCAGATTTGTGTTGTATCACATGGGCTGGGTGCTGGGTAGTTTTTGAACTCACAACAGCCCGCTCTTCTCCAGTATGAGAATGTCATCAGTACTGGGAAAAATGGCGGTAAAGAACCTGCTCAGCCAAATGGCCAGTTTTCCCTCTTTGTGCTGAAGGAGTTCAGTGTTTTCTTTGAAGGTCACAGTATTTCATACCCCTTAACTTCTCTTCTGTCCTGGTAAGTCATGCCTCTGCCAGGTTGCTGCCTAAGATTTAATTTCAATCTTTTTTCTGAAACCTCACATCTCCAAGGCAGAGGTGCTACCACACCGGTGTGTCAAGAGAAGATTTTTTTTTTTTTTTTTGCATGGTTAGAGGATTAAATCTTCCAGACGTTCTTTGAAACTACTACTGAGAGAGTGAGGGTATTGCCAGAGTCACCTGGAGGTGCATTAGAGACTCCTAGGAGCTTGTTTATGCTTTCTGTGATGAGAGATGTTCCTTGTCCTCTTTTCCCCCTGGGTTAGCTCGGATTATGCTGATAGTATTAGTGAAGAACACTTCCAAGTCTGATGTCACTCTACAGCAAAAACCTGGAGGTTTGTTAAGATACTCACTAAGCACTGAGACTTTGCAGAGTCATCCAGGAATTAAACTGCATTTTGTGGAGCAAAATGTACTGAGATTGCTGTTTGCATGGAGGACTAGTGCTTGTTTTTAGATAGTTGCAAAAGAGTAGCTCCAAGCAGAGCTCTCTGCGTGTGTCGTGCGTGTGCGGAGTTACCTGAAGTTACAGCAGAGTTGCTTTTAAGTGGCTGGTTTTCTTTAATGTATATTGTCTGTATGACACTCTGCTCCTACTCTCTTTGTAGTTCTTTTGAATTCCAGCAGCAAGTTAGCAAGAACTGCCAGTTTGGGATATGCAAACCCACTATACCTGTGAGCCTGCAAAGAGGTGTGGGACTTGCCCTGCAGATATGGGAAGGGGGAAAAAGGTCTTGGGGTGACTGTGCATCTCAAGCAGTCAAGTGTAAAAGTGAAAATGGATAGTATATACTGAGCTGTAACTGTTGGGAAGTAGCTGGCTTTTCTTAGAGTTCCTGGCTAATGGGAACCTGGAGAATGTGACCCGAGTAGTCTAAAATAGTTGGAGGGTTTCACTGCCTTGAGTAGTGTTGTGACTCTTTCACGGACACTTCCAAAAGGACAAAATATTGATAACAGGAACTGCAGGATATATTGTGTTGAAATTTTATCTGCCGAAGTAGCTGCTAGTCCAATTCCATTAATGTTTGCATATTTAATAAACTTTTAATGTTGGATTTTAATGAGTTGGCAGTTATCTCTGAACATCCAGCAGCAGTCACAGAGTCTAGGTGGCTCTCAAATGCGGATTTCTCTCGCTTGGAAGGCATGTGGCCTTTGCTTGGGCAGTCAGTGCTTGACAGGCTATAGCATGCTTTGATTCAGTTTGTACTGATGTACATCAACAATGAATTCTTAATTTGGATGGAGCCCTAGGGTTAAGTGTTCGGGGGAGGAATCTTTTTAAAAAGCTGGATGTAAGAGAACATGACCTTGGTTCATCTCCTAACGCACCATTTATCTACTTGGGATGATTCTTGCTAGTGATCTCATTATTTTGGCTGCAAAATGGACCTCCTAGGGAATTTGTTTCTAATGTGGCGTTTGCTCATTTATAATCCCAGTGCGTTTGCTTTGCCTTTTCAGCCTTACTTTCCAAACACATATCAAACTCCTTAGAATCCCAAGCAGGCTAAGAAGTGCCGTTGTGATTCACAGTTGGAATCAAGTGTCTCGAAAGAGGCTAAAGAAGCTAATCTACTGTGGAGGGAACCTTGGCAAAATTCAGCAGAAAAGTTCGGTGTTCGTGCTTTTCAGATAAATCTAAGTGTGGGAAATGTATGTCAGTCTGTAAAATGTAGCAGGCAAGGTGAAAAGGGACTCTTGATAACACAGTGTAATTCTCAGTTTTGGCACCAGTGTGACTTTAAACAAGTCACTTCCCCATTTCCAATCTTCAGGATAAATTCTTAGTATGCTGCTGTAATATAGATAGTAAATGTATAAGCTGTGAGGATCGCAGGGGTGAAGAAAGAAGCCCTTACTGACTATTGAGATAAGGCAAGATAGTAATTCAGTAACTGGACAGATTAGATTGGTTTCAGGTGACCTTTCAGTGTGTCTGGTAAAAAGGAGGAAAAATGTGATGATTATGTAATGTAGTAGCTTTGTCTGAGAGCTGTATTTTAAACTGAAGTTATTTTTACATCTCCAGAATACCAGAATTCTGAGAGGAAGAGCAGAGAGAGTTAACGACAAAAGCTGATGGACCATTACATCTTCCAAAATGAGCCTATTCGCACTTTTCTACTGGAGAGGAACATGTCTTGAAGGTGAGTAGGCTTTGTATGCGACAGCTGAGATGCCAAATGCCTTGGGCTTTGACTGTCAGTCTTCGCAAAGATGGATCTGTCCTTGTTTCAGCTTAGTGTGTAACTGCTTTTCTGGGCTGGCACAGCCCATAGAGGTGTGCTGTGAAAATATGTTTTTTATAATTGGGAGAAATATGTAGGAAGTAGGTAACGTTTTGTATCATACCAATTAGTTACCATTAATTTGGATGCTCTTGAAAAAAGCTAGAGTGCTTAATGAAAGAGGTGAACCATTTGGAACATGGATGTTTTTTGGCGAGTGGAGGAAATGCAGGTGTTTTATTTGCAGGCTGAGAAAGTTAAGTTTGTAAGACAAACTTTTGTTTAGTTTGGTGAATTTATTAAATTATGTAAGGCATTTTCAGGTTCTTACCTCAAGTGATATTATCAGCATTCAGAGTAGCTGAAGAAGAGTGCTTGCTATCAAAGAACATAATGCTTGAGTGAAATTAAAGCAAAATTTTGTTTTTTAGTTTGTGGTATCTTTTATGTTATTTTTGTACTGAGCCCCTTAGGGCTGTAGGCAGTGACCGTACAATATTGTTTTAAAATCCTGTAATAACTGAAATCAAAATGGGAAATGTCATGTAAATCCTGCACTCAGCATTGAAATAAAACCAGGATTTCTGAGATAAACACTTAAAGTTTAAAATATCTAGTTTTAGACTTTACTGTCACTTTAATGAATAACATATAAAAGGAAGCCATGAGCCTGTGTAAGCCTAAGTGTGCCTGCTTAGCAGTGTTAGTTCTGATTTTTAATTAGGCTAATAAATTTGCTTTCCTGTTGGTTACTTTATCAATAGTTAACTTTTATATTTTTTGGTGTAAACAACCTAGCACCTATAAACTCAAAGCTAAGAGTGGAGTTTGAGTGGTAAAAAATAGGTCTAGGTGGTTGTCAATTGTCATTCTGTGTGCACAGAACTTGTTCTTAAAGTGTTCAGCATTGGAGTCACAGGCCTCTTGTGCGTATTTTTCATTGTGAGGAAAAAGGCCTGGTAGAAATTCAGCCTACACTGAACTCTGTTTTCCTGTGGTTTTGCACATTTGAAGCTGTGTCTCATTATCGATGTGTGTTTCTTAAATATTTGTATGTTTTGGTAGTGCTGATGAGCCTCTCATGAGCGTAATTGTTGACAGAGATAGGAGGGGATGCAGTGTCAGGGGCCCCTACTACTCGAGGAAGAAAAGCCTTAGCTGGAGACAGATATACTGTTTGCATTCATTTGTGCTGTTTGGTCTCTGGCATAATCTGCACAATTCTGCAAGGAAGGCTGGAAACCTGAAACCCCCAAACCAAGAAGTGTTGCTAAGTTATAAATGGTTCTCTTGTGTTGACTAGTTGCCTGCAATTTGCAAGCCCTCTTTAGATTC
>Ga0065711_1052115_pt1 | contig 10091 bp, 7 predicted proteins | sample Hoacrofraction12_FD_59098 | JGI IMG/M metagenome (GOLD analysis project Ga0065711, IMG submission 59098) | Hoatzin crop microbial communities from Cojedes, Venezuela - Epithelial fraction 12 v2 (version 2) | ecosystem: Host-associated > Birds > Digestive system > Esophagus > Crop | place...
CTCCCCAGGTGCAGCACCCTGCATTTGCCTTTGTTGAACCTCATCAGGTTCCTCTCTGCCCAGCTTTCCAGCCTATCCAGGTCACGCTGAATGGCAGCACAGCCTTCCGGTGTATCTACCACACCTCCTCTAAATTTTATGTAAGATTCCTGCTGATGCTCCCACAGGTCTATTCTCTACTGGGCTCTGTTCCCATGGAATGGCAAATCTTGTTTTTCAGCAATCCACTACTGGGTCCTGAATTCAAGAATGGTGCTTGTTGTTGTGAAAACTAGAACTGTGTGAACATTGAGAAGCTGGAAATTAGAGGTGTGAGCAAAATGGATCTGTTGATAGATGTCTGGGTTTCTTAAGTTGTTTTGAACTTTGAAACTTAAGGGTAGGGCAGAAATTGGTGAAAGTGGTTGAACACATGTGTAGGTTTCTGGTTTGGGAGTTTACTGTCGAGATCTTCCTCCAAAGCTGTGACTGGTTTGGTTAAGAGCAAGATGACTCCTGTGAAATAGTGTACCCATGACACAGCTCTGCAGCTTTTCTCTGCTTATCATGCTTCCTCACTTAGGAGAGGAATGGATATGGATGAGATGAGTGGAAAAAATGAATTTTACTTGCTGCAGACTTCTATTTGACTCATTTCATCGAGGGAACAAGCTAAACAGCCACCACAGTGGTCCTTCCCCATGTCACCTCCAAGGGAGAGGGATGACTCCTTGCAGGATTCCGGGGTCGAGGTTGCATGGAGCAGGAGCGTGGGGTACGGGAGGCGAGGAGGCCGAAGGCTTCTGGCCGTTGCCAGCCTCTGCGGGTGATGTGCGCAGGTCGCTATGGGCTGCTCTTCTCAGTCCTCTTCCAACCTGCGCGGGAAGAGATGGAGATGGACAGAGCATTTCTTTGGGGTATTTTCTCTTTGTGTGGTGGGGTGACAGTGGTCAAAGCTTTAGAGGACTCTTCGCTGCACATGTGAGCTGCCCTTGGTAAGGCTGCGTTGCTGCAGTCGCGTGGCAGGCACGCCGCAGCCTTCGAGCTCTGCGCTTAACTGCCAGCACAGGAGTCTGTCTGACCTGTGGCACCACGTTCGCTTGGGCGTTGTTTCAGTCCCTTGGGTGTTTGCCGAAAAGCAGGTATATTGTGTGGCAATTTCTCACCTTCTGCTGTGTCTTTGTATCAGTTACAGACTAGCAATTTCACCTGTCTAATCGCTGAAGATAATTATATAGACATGGATCTTATGTAGATTTATTCTTGTTCACAGAAAAAACATCAGAATTCAGGTAATTAAGGAGGAGGAAAAGAAGGAATTCAGGTAAAAGACTTGATTATTTAGTATGCATCCATCCAATGCTCATGACAAATGCACGTTTTTCAGAACTGAAAAAAATAATGGCTTTTTCAAGTCAGTGGCAAAAATGAAAACAACGTTGGAAATTGGTATTTTCAGAACATCAAAAAGACAAAAATGTTGCTATCTTTCTTCCAAACAGTAAAAAGTCATATGTTTGAACACAGTATTTAATTTTGAAAACATCACAACAGAATATTGACTTACTTGAAATCTACTGCTATATTCTGATGCTAATATGCTTTTTTAGACTTAGATGGAAAATGTTTTATTAGCTACTCGAATGCTTCTGTGAACCTAGCATATTTCTGGAACTGCTGCCCTGTCATGTATTCAGGAATACTGCATGTGTTAAACTTCAGCTTATTTACGTTTCAATGAATTGCTTTTTTCAGTTCAGACTATGAATATTTTCTCAGATAAGACATTTGTTTCCATTTATACAACTTACAATTCAGTAATAAACAACAGATGGAAAAACAACATCCAAATTCTCTTCTGTAAAACATCTTGCGAATGCCATCTCTTTGTTTTATAAAAACAGGCCAGTATCCAGTTCTATAAGCATCATTAAAAAGTATTGGTAATAACAATGGAGAAAGAATAGTGGAAATAACTGACTGCAGCTCAGTTAAGTGATATGAAATATAGTACTAGCTTCTGAATATCAGGCCAGAAGCTGTTTAGTTCCCAGGGAATCCTACCTCGTATGTTCAATACAAAGCTGGACTTTTCACACCTCTTTGCAGAGAATGGGTGGAGGTATGCAAGGGTCTTCTGGCAGAAAAAGGATGTAATAAATGAGCAGACCAATTTGTCTGACTGTACCTGCTCCCGGGGAAGAGGGGATCGCTGCTGCAGCCGGGGAGCGGGGTTGGTGCACGCTTGCTCTGGGCACCCAGCAGCAGCATGCCCGGCTGTCCTCGGCACGGATGCCTTGCTGGGACTGGGTGGCCTCCCCTCCCCAGCTGAAGGTCCTGGTGGGCTCTGCTGGCCTGGTGATGCTTGGATCTGCTGCTGGTGCCCCTGCTTGCGGCCTCAGCTCTCTGCCCCTGGGGACCTGCTGAAGCTGGCCATGCAAAGGATCTGTCTCACCTTGGGGCAATGCAATCCTGTTTCGCCTCTGCTGCGAAGAAGCCTTAATCCCCTACAGTGAAGGGCAGGAGCTGCAGCCTCTTCAGCTTACTGAGGACAGACTGGAAGACCATTTGGTTGTGGTGGGACAAGGAGTGTGAAATCGTGAAGCTCTTGAGCTTGTTGGTATGAAATGCAGCCGTTGGAGCCACCAGAGACTCGGGACAACTCGCTGTTGAAATGCCTCAGTTTGCCACAGAACAAAATGCAGCAGTTCAGCCCTGAGGGTAGGATGGCTTGATAACATAAATAATTTAAGCAACGGATATTTCGTTGTTTAACAACCACATATCTAAACTTGGTGTGGATTTTCTTTTGTTTGCTTTCATGTTTTGCGCTGTTAGCTGTTATTTACTGCGTGTTCTTGTGTTGGATGAAGACCTGGTTACCACAGGTGTAGTGTTGCTGCCTTTCAAAGGGTATTTTCAGCCCTACACTGTTCTAAGATACCAATTGCTTAGTGGAGGTTGGTCAGAGATATTAAAGGACAGAAGGGGAAATTTTTGCTTCTTACTACAAAGTTGTGGCTTGTTTCACCAAAGGCCAACATGAACAGTGTTTAGTAGCTCCAGTGCTGCTTTTCACCCTTTCCCCTCCTCCTGGGAGTCTCTGGGTGACAGCCCCAGCTGATCCTTGCCCTGCTGAGAGGAGGGCTTGCAAGAACCCCTGCTTCTCACGGGGTTTTGGGTGCCCTTGAGCAGCGTTGCTTGGTGGGAAGGAGAACTTCTGCAGCGCTGCAGTGCCTCCCGGTGGCTCCTCAGCCTGTGTCCCGAGATGTGCTGGAGCGAAACAAGCGGTGTGGTGTACACAGAGTATTTCTGCTCTTCCTTCCGTCCCAGCACGATGCCTGCGGCCGCCAGCACCAGCAGCAGGATGCGTCTCCATCCTTTGCCCCCAGACCCCTGCTGGGGTGGGTCGGTGCTGGGCTGGCTGTCCCCAGCCCAAGGTCCTGCTCCCGGCAGGCGTGGGTAACCGGGGCGTGATGAACCTGCTCCGGCGCGGAGCCCGTGTGCTTTTTCCAGCCCCTGGCTGCTATTTTGGGAAGCTGCTACTCTGTACCCCAGGGAAGATGTGACCCTTCTCAGTGTGTAAAAACACTGCAGTCATCACCGGATCAAGTTAGTGTCTATCTTTAACAGCGGGGCCACCCCGGCAGCGCGGGGGTTCTGTCGCTGCCAGGAGCACCCCTTGGTCCAGCCGGGCTGTGCATCAGTGGGGTCCCTGGATGCTGGGCAGGGGGGTCCCCAGGTGGGGCTGGTAGGGGCCACCAGTCCACCCTGGGCCAGGCAGAGACAGGTCCTGTGCCACCCTGGGGTCATCATCCATTGTCTGCTGCGTGTGTCCCCATCAGGCTCTGGGTACAAGAGCTGCTGAGACAATCAGTCTTGGAGAGCTGCGTGTAGTTCATGCAAATGACTTCCAAATTGTCACCCTATAAGGCAGCTAAAGGAGCGACTCCAGGCAGTGGTGGGGTGAGCGAGGTGGGGAGTGTCCCCACTGGTACGTATGGGTGGCCTGCGGGAGGGCAGGACAGCTGGCAGAAGACAGTGGCCATGTCTTAAAAACCTGCAAGGGTGTGTGTTACTCCAGAACCAGCAGAGAATTCAAATCATAGACGTGAAGTAAATGTAACAATTGAGACGTAAATGTAAGAAGTTTCCAGCACTCTTGCATTTCACTGACAAAGCTCCCAAATGAGAGTTCTCTCTCCAGAGTGTGGCAGAAGGGGCTTCTGCACTCCAGCATCAGGGCTGTGCCCGAGCTACTGAGCCTGCACTGGCAGGCAAGGGAAATCATTATTTTGCAATAAATCAGATACTAATAACTTTACCCAAATCGCTTCTGTTTTCTCTGGAAATAAATCCCATTGACAACAGCAGCCTTAAGCATGGATAAGAGGATTGTACTACAGTCTTTGATCAGTCGTGTGTTTAGGTCTTCTATTTTGGACTATAGTATCATGAAGGGCTGAGTCACAACTAGGTTATACTCAGTTATTTTGCAATTAGACTAGACAGTGCTTTTTTTTTTTTTTTCTGGACAGCCTAGCAAATGCTTTCTGCTTGGAAGCAGTTTATTTCCTGGTGTGTTTTCCTAAAGCACACCGTTTCCTAGGGCTCCTTTTGGGCAGAACTTGGCTGGCCTGGATGACTGTTTCACAGCGATGCTGTGAGTGCAGAGAGTGGAAATGCAGGAGGAGTGGAAGAGAGGTGAAGAGGCGTTGCTGTTACGAACAGATGTAAGCTATGAGCCCGTCTATTTCTTCCTTCCAAACCACAGCTTGAAAATTCAATCTGACATTGCAATACTTATTTTTAGCGAGGCTGATTTATTGAGCTGGCAGGTCAGAGTCCGAGCTAGTGCATGCAAATCTGTGCAGCATGCAGTGCCAGGCGATCCGGGCTGTGCTCGCTCCTGTCCTAGAGCACACGATCTGCGGGGCATGTGCAGGGGATGCGGGCTCTGGGCAGGGCTGTGCTCCGGCTGCTCTGCTTTCCATTGCAGCTTTAACCCTGGCTTTAGTCCACTGAAGTTCACATTAATTTTTTTCTTTCCTTATTTTCTGAAACACCAGTAGCTTTGAGTACATGAATGTGCAGGAAATAAGGAGGAGGGCACACTGCATGGCATTCTTGTTGGTACTCTCTATGCAGGAAAAGCAGCAAAATGGCGCTTGTTTGCCTTAAAAGCTGTGAGTAATGTAAGAGTACATGATGGAACAGCCAACTGGCAGCGGAGAGTGCTGGTACGGGGCTCTGAAAAGCAGCAGCAGTGTGGGAGGTGAACTTTGGGATGTAACATAAAGGGTAATTGCTGCATGGAATTGGTCTGGATTTTGATGTCCGTGTGTTTTGTTTGTCATCTCCCCATTCGAGAGGGACCTTGTGCTGTCTCAGCTGGTCCCTTTTACTGAAAGGGCGCTGATAAAACAGGCAGGGACTGGGAGATTGAAGGACTGCCCACTGTAGGAGAAGATCAGGTTCGAGACCATCTAAGCAGGCACACAAGGCCATGGGACCTGATGAGATGCCTCCACTGGTCCTGAAGGAACTGGTGGGTGAAGTTGCTAAGCCACTACAAGAAAGAAGGGAGGTTTAGATTCAATATAAGGAAGAAATTTTTTTACCATGAGGGTGATGAGGCCCTGGCCCAGGCTGCCTGGAGGAGCTGTGGCTGCCCCCTCTCTGGCAGGGCTCAAGGCCAGGCTGGACGGGGCTGGGAGCACCCTGCGCTGGTGGAAGGGGTCCCTGCCCATGGCAGGGGGGTGGAACTGGGTGGTCTGTAAGGTCCTCTCCAACCCAAACCGTACTATGATTCTATAATAATCAAATCTGGTCTTTAAAACGTTAACCAGAAGCCCTGTAAAAGATTATTAATTTTTCTGCCAAACCTACTATTGCGCAACTGGTTCTGTGTGCTAGCGCAAGACGAAGCGTGCGGTTTCGCCCAAGCAGGAGGTGCTTGTTATTGTCTGAGGAACGGCCGCGGGTTACGCGCTGCTGCAGTCCGACCCTGTTTGGCAGCTCTGAGCTGGGCTGCGTTTGAACGGCTGCACGACGAAGTGGCAGCTGACAGCTCCTGAGTATGCAGTACAACTTTTTGCACTGGAATGCTGCCTTGCAGCAGCCCTTGGTTCACAGACCACATTCTGTTCCTTATTTCTCAGCTGCCTCTTTCCTCAGCCCTCCTGCTGCCCGCTGTTGCCAAATGCAGGAAGGGGTGTGGTGGGGTGTAGGAGCCTCAATGGTTGGTCTGGGGTTGAAGGGCCAGCTCGGTCAGCTCTGAGCAGCTGAACTCCTCGCTGAAGAAACTTGTTTTCCTGGGAGCTGCGTGGCAGAGTAACCTCTGCCCCTGGTGATCTGATGAGAAATCACCTCCTGGCCGGGACCCAAGGAAAACACAGGATTAACTTTGCCCTATGCATGTGCTGGCTCGTAGCTGTTATGAGTCGGTGAGCGTGCTCGATCCCGTCAGTCTGGAGGGAGCTGTGCCCGCAGACATGGGAGCCAAGCTGCTGTGGCTCTTCCTCGCCTCTGCCCTTGTCGCTTACTACATCTACAGCCCCATGCCCGAGGACTTCGATGAGCCCTGGAAAGTGATGCTCATCTCAGCTTCCTTCAGGACCACCGGGCACCTGGTGAGCTTGGGGCTGGGCTGCGTGCGGGGCTGGCCCGGGGGAGAGCTGCGGAGCAGAGGGCGTTCTCGGTGTCTCTATGGCTAACAGAGAAATGGCAATATCTACATGTCACATGCACGCATGTTAGGTATATTACACTAAGTGAAGGACAGTAGTATCTGAAACCAAGCATTAAACTGACTGTAACTATGACTATAAAGAAACTTAAAAAAGATTTAATTGTGCAATCTTGGAAAAAGGACCCTCAGAGTAACTGGGAATGTGTTATGTAATGTGAATATGGGCAGATAAGTGCAAGCAAGCTGATCTTGCTTTATGGTCCTTTGGAGTCCTGCTCCTTGAATTGCTTCTCTTTCTCAGAACCTGTATGTTGAGCTTCCAAGGAAGTATTGTGTTGGATGTCAGAGAAAGCAAAATGAGAGCACTTCTTAAAAACTGTTAATTTTTGTGGTTTCATAGGAATCTGACAGAATGATCCTAACAACTATACAAAGTTATGATAGGGGCGATACTGCTAGAGCGTGTAGAAATTAAGCTATACATATAAAATTTTAATAGCACTGTAATCTTTCCTACCAAGAAATGGTATCTAGTGAAGCAGCACAAAACCAGGTGTCACAGTCTGGAGAGGCAATGCTTTGATACCCTGGCTGCAGTTACGTGGCAATATTTCCTGTCAGTGTGGTCCTCATGTCCTTCCACACTGCTGAGGCGAGCAGCCCTGACGATCGGCAGCGACATGCTCCAGCACGGTGCACGGGGATGTTCCCAAACAGAGAAGGACTTGTGGGTGATGTGATGGTTGACAGCTGGCTGGACATGAGCCAGCAGTGTGCCCAGGTGGCCGAGAAGGCCAATGGCATCCTGGCTTGGATCAGGAATGGTGTGGCCAGCAGGAGCAGGGAGGGGATCGTGCCCCTGTACTTGGCCCTGGTGAGGCTGCACCTCGAGTGCTGTGTTCAGCTTTGGGCCCCTCACTCCAAGAAGGACATGGAGGGGCTGGAGCGTGTCCAGAGCAGGGCAGCGAGGCTGGGGAGGGGTCTGGAGAACAAGTCTGCTGAGGAGCGGCTGAGGGAGCTGGGGCTGTTCAGTCTGGAGAAGAGGAGGCTGAGGGGGAACCTTCTCAGTCTCTACAACTGCCTGAAAGGAGGGTGCAGTGAGGGGGGGTTGGTCTCTTCTCCCAAGTAACTAATGATAGGATGAGAAGCAACAGCCTCAAGTTGCGTCAGGGGAGGTTTAGATTGGGTATTAAGAAAAATTTCTTTGAAAAGTTTGACAAGGACTGGGACAGGCTGCCCAGGGCAGTGACAGAGTCACCATCCATAGAGGGGTTTAAAAGACGTGTAGACATGGTGCTTAAGGACATGGTTTAGTGGTGGACCTGGCAGGGTTATGTTTATGGTTGAACTCGATGATCTTAAAGGTCTTTTCCAACCTAAATGATTCTATGATTCTACTGTATGATTCCTTTATATTTTTTATAAGTATTAATCTCTGGCTTCTGCTTCGTTTGTTGTCTTACGCAGCCATTTCAAACATATGCAAATAATCTGTGAGGCTGCACACCATGCACAGATAATAGTGCTGTAGTTCCCACCTCTGAAGCACATTAAATGGGGAGCCTGTAATTCCTATCAGTGGTGACTGCAGCAGTGTGACCGGAATCTTAAAACAAGGTGAAAGGTGAAGGTTTGGGGGGAGGAGAGGAGCTGAATGTTGCAAACCTCTTTCTGGGTGGCTACAAACATTTTGAGACTGGTTTTTTTTCCACAATAAAATATACTGAGAGTCTAAGGAGCCAGAAGAGAGGCTGCTAGTTTTGCTCGAGGGATGCTGCTGAAAGGCTTGCCTGCTGCAGGTGCAAGCACCCAGGCTGTTTGCTCTAGAGGGCACGAGTCTGGCATTTTGCCTTTTCTGTTTTCTCTAATACGCGGTGGGTACGATTTTCAGAAGTCCATGGGAGCCGCCTCTTCTATGATTTTTCTGGTGGAGGCAAGGGTGCATGTTTTCTTGGTCTGTCTCCTAAACATCATGCTTCTGGGTGGTATCTAAAAGCCACTGTTGATCTCCAGAGCCATCCCTGTGTCAGACAACCTTTGCTTGCAGCAGAGACCTCTTCTGGGGTCTGTACAGCCTGCAGAAGGAGGGGATGACTTTTTGTGCGTTTACTGATGGACTCTTTGCTGCTTCCGTGTCTGTTTTGACCTTGTGGTTTGAGGTCCGAGTGGTGGGAGATGAGAAAGAAACTGTAGTCTGCACTTTTGATGTGCTGCCTTGCTTCTTCCTCTCTCAGCTCTCCTCTTGGAGGTGGCCTGTGAGGGGAGCGCGTGCACAGCTAACACGTCTCCCCAGGAACGCCTCGGGTCTGCTCGCGCGGTCAGACCTCCAGCTTTCAGCACAGCAGTACTAAAGGCTCAGCCAGCAGAAGTGTTTTCTTTCTGTGTTGGAGGACTGGTTGTGTTCACTTCAAAATGGGGCTGGGGTCTGTCTTGGCTGTTGCATTGGCTGCCTGCTAAGCCCAAGTCTGTTATCAGCAGCAGTGGCGCGGACAAGCGTGTTTTGTAACTGTGCTCTGATCTCTCGCAGAACCGTAATCCTAAGGGACTCTGACGAAGATAGCCTCCCTGGAGCGGCACCGGTGGAAATTAGATTTGAGATGGCTCTAAAGTGTCCTAAGTACATTCTGAACAGTCATCAGATTGTTGAGCAACGATTTATAATCACTTAAGAGCAGGTCTAAATTTGCAGAGGAGACCCTATTTTAGTCCTTCTGACTCCCTGACATTGGTTTGAAAAAAGGGAAAAATACTGGCACTGTCAGACACTCCTGGCTGGGAGGGTCTTCCTTCAAGCTCCCAAAAACGTGCCAAGAAAGCCTGAAATAGCAAATCTATCCTCCTTCGTCTTTGCTTTAATAGGTCCTGGGGAGCTCTCCAGCTTCTGTGCCAGATTGTGTGAAACTTCCTTGGATTTTGGGTTTCCTGGCCTGGAGAAGCAGCTGGTTGGAACAAACCCCTTGCTAGTCCCAGGCTGCTTTCAGAGCCTCTGCCGGGCACGGCAGTGGGTGCCAAGGGGCTCCCGAGGCCGGTCGGGAGCTGGTGGCCAGGCTTTGCCGTGGGTCAGCCCGCGGGCGATGGCTGCCGCTCCTGGCTGTGCAGTGTGCCGAGGAGTCTGCTCGTGCCATCTCATCATGGAAGGGAGCCGGGGAATGTCTCCCTCCGTGTGTTGATGGTGTAACATCTCAAGCCTGCGTGCTGTCTAGCTGGGGAACAGCCTCCAGGTAGAAGAATAAATCAGCCAGTGTCTGCGGTGCTCAAGCACAACATTCTTCGAGTGTTTTCAGGGAATCACAGCATGGCAGGGGTTGGCAGGGCCCTCTGTGGGTCACCCAGCCCAACCCCCTGCCCAAGCAGGGTCACCCACAGCAGGCTGCACAGCACCGCGTCCAGGCGGGGCTGGAATATCTCCAGAGAAGGAGAC
>Ga0065711_1052116_pt1 | contig 10091 bp, 5 predicted proteins | sample Hoacrofraction12_FD_59098 | JGI IMG/M metagenome (GOLD analysis project Ga0065711, IMG submission 59098) | Hoatzin crop microbial communities from Cojedes, Venezuela - Epithelial fraction 12 v2 (version 2) | ecosystem: Host-associated > Birds > Digestive system > Esophagus > Crop | place...
CCCCCCCCCCCCGGTTTGCCTCCCTCCATCTCTCTGGAGGCACCAAATGGCTCGCGCTGGACCTCGGATTCTTTTCCACCAAATATTGTCAGAACTAATACACATCTCCGTGGACTGTTTGGGCAGAAAATGTGAAGTTCCTTCAATGCAGCCAAGAGGAACCATGTCCTGAGTCCTAGTCCCGAAGAACTGGGATGAGAAATTTCACTTCCAGCCAGCAAAGATGGTCCTGCTTAAATCCAGTGCCACAGAAAACTTCCTGTGACTGGTTCCCAGTTTAAATAGTTACGGTGCAAGCTTAGGATGCCTGCAGCTTACGGCAGAGATGGGAGTCTCGGGCCGGTGGCTGCACCCCTGGATCTGCAGCCACTTCCCGTGGGACCTTGAGCAGATGGGTTGGCATCACCTGCAAGGAGAGGACACCTCTCTCATTGGAAGTGCTGGGCAGGATGTGCTGTGCTGGAGCTGCTGTTACTAATGCCTAGCGTAATCATTTCTTTTATTTTTTTGTATGTGTTCTTTTTTTTCTTTGAGTAAGGGCAAAGCCAGCCTTGTTTTTCCAACCAGCTTAAAAGCACTTTTCGAGTGCAACTTTTGGCTCTTTGAGCCTTTGAGAGAGTATTGAGTTGCAAAAGGTGGTGGCTGCCAGTTCCTGTATAAAAACACTGCGTTAGTCAAAATCCCCTTTGGAAACGCCACTGATTAATGTCTCGGTTCCTAGGAGAGCACCCTGACCTAGATTTCGCTTGAGCTGTTTAGGTGGAGACTCAACTACAATGTGGCTTTTATCTGTTCGTGGAATGGCTTTAGAGGATGTGGAGTCTACAGAGAGCTTTTATTTCCTTTTAAACCCATTATGTTCTAATGTGCTACCATATGTTGGTGTTTTTTTTTAAGTCTCGCTCGCTGGTGGTTTGGGGGATTTAGAAGGTCAGTAGTGTTAAGAAGCTTATCAGCCACCTAGGAATGGTCTGGGAATCCGTTAATTTGCACGTGTTTCATGGCGTAACTTGATTATCAGACACCTGAAAGGCACCGAAGGTAGGAGCTGTGGCAAATATTTGCTGGGATGAGCAGTTTTTCTCTTTGGTTCAGATGCGTTAGAAGTATGATCATAACACTCATAGGCAGGCATTTCTTATCTGGCTTATTTTTGCTGGGGGAATATAATGCAGTGTGAAAGGCGTTGATATGGAATTTGTGGAATAACGTTTTACAGGGTGGGAAAAGCAGGATGTCTGCGAAGGAGTCCAGCCTGTGAATTTGCAGCACGGGCTGGCTGGAAAGGAGCTGAGGCTCGCTGCTGCTTTGCCGTTGTCACTCTTGTGCTGCAGAATCTCGAAGCGCTTCCAGAGCGCACAGAGGTTCGCTTCCCAACGCTGCTGGCCTCCCCGTCCTTAAACTGGGATTAAAAATCAGGCGCAGGAGTTATTGCGCTCCTGTGGATTTGAACAGGGGGGATCACTGCTGAATGCAGGAGGATTTCCTCGGCTCGACTCCTGTAAGCATGGAATAGTTTGGGTTGGAAGGGACCTTTAAAGGTCAGCTAGTCCACGTGGCTGTCGTCTCGCCCTGCTGATAGGGCTTTCCCCCCATCTGCATCTCGAGCAGCATCCAAACCAGGGCTGAGTTGAGATGAATGCTCCGCTCGCTGGGATTAGCCCCAGTCCAGGGGTTCATCTGGTAACAGCCCCCCTGGTCACTGCTGGCCAAGTGCTGTGAAGGAGGAGATGATGATGGGTGGCTTGCTATTTCTCACTGCAGCTCCATTAGAAGATTCCACTGTCTGCTTTTGGTCTTTGCCACTGAGACAATGTATAAATGGTTTCTTTGAATAGCAGCATTTATGAAGAAGTCTTACTCATTTTGGGTGAAGGATGGTCCAAGCGCATTTCTTAAGCCTTGGTTTCATTAGCACAGTGCTGCAGTTCATCAAACCCCATAAATATTTATCTTTTCAGCATTTTTTGTATGATTTCAAAACACTGGCCTTATTTTAATGGGACACTTCATGTTGTTTATTGTGCAATAGCTTTGCCATAGATACGCTGACAAGGAAATCTCTGATGACCGTGACGAATGAGGAGGCACGTTCTCTTCCAGCCGTCTTTCTGAACCTGGTAGAAGCCGCCTTCGCATCAGCGCTCCCCGAGTGGGGGGGGAGCGGAGGCCAGCTGGGGATTCCCCCACGGATGCTGTGAGTCCACAGGATTTGCAGCTCTGCTGACACTGCATACTCAGAAATCGGGAGTCAGCTGCTAAAAATCGTGAGGTTTATAATAAATAAATGAAGGTGGGGGTATTTCAGCTGGCTTTGACAGCTGTGGGTCTAGGTAAAATCAATGCTCGTGTTCTGCATGGCTCTGCCACCTCAGTGCTTTGGGATTTATTCTTTAATGACACAGCAGATTTTTTGATAATGTGAGCCTTTGGGTGTTGAGGCTTTAAAAAGACTCATGAAGTGCTTGGAGACTTTTGTGGCTAAAACATTCCAAGCTGGCAGCGCGGGCTTCGGGGAGCAGCGGTGGGGGTGGCACACCTTGTCCTCCTGATGGCTAGCTCTCCCCTGGGACTGGAGATGCTCTCCTGTGTCTGCTCGCTTCAGAGGCAAGAAAAGACAGTCTTGTCTCCAATGGATGAGGACCTTGCTTGGCTTGCAGTGGCATTTGGCTTTTTGAACCTTGTTCTTGCTGCTCTTGTGAGACGGGTTGGCTGTTAAGCCACTTGGCGCTTATGGAGGACACCGTTACTGGCAATCGCAACCCTGTCCCTGAATTTTTAGGTGTTTAAGTGTTTAATTTTTTTTTTTTAAATGCTGGGGTGATTAAAACAAAATAAAAAGAAGTGGTGTTTCCTGAAGGCTTTTGCAAAGTTCTGTGGAGTGAATGGGATGGGTTGCTGGTAACATTTGTAGAACCGAGGAATTGCCCGATAGGCCTCATACTTACGTGGAGGAACCAGCTGCTGGAGAAGCCTCTTCATGAAACTTTGGCATTATAGGATTGTTTTTAAAGACTATTTCATATTTTTCTTCCAAGAAATTTATTTGTTAGAACAAAATATTTTTGGATAATAAAAGAAGGCTGAATAACTATTGTTATAAACCTTAGTAATGGTTCCCTTATAGGACAGAAAAAAGTTCATGGTGTACAGAGGAAAAAAAATTCAAGTTCTCTACTTTTTGATGAATAAGCATGCTTAATAAGTGTTGAAAGTTTTAACGAGTTGGATGTTTATTTTGTTCAATTACGGAAGATCTTTATTTTAAATTCTGAAAAAGTCTCTATTTTTCCTCTCTGTTTCCAGGCAGGATTATTGATTCAACACGCTGATTCTGTCCTGGGTGAATTCGGCTCCTGAACACCTGCACCAGGTACTGCATTTCTTTCATTGCATATTTGTGCTATCTGTGCCACCTTTCCATTTAATGCCATTTCAGAAAGGTCTTCATGCTCTAACAGACACTGTGTTTGGGTTTTAATCTTGCTTGCAGGAGACTGGGCTCTGTATTTTACCCCTTCCTGCTGGCGTCCCAAATTTTTTTAATTGCACGAAGATGCTTCTGGTCATGGAAACCAGGGGGGTGATGGGGCTCTTGGGCATAGGAACTGGGTGTTGTGTTGTTCAGAGTGATTGAAATGGTCCGCGTGGGCCTTGCAGAACCCAGAATCTTTGTTTCGAGTTGCTCAAGGAGCACGTGGTGAGGGCTGGATAAAGGACCTCGGTGTCCCTGCTGATTTTGGTTGTGCTCTCACAACCGTGAGTACTGTGCCTGTGAGAAGCAATCAGCTTTCCAGCTGTTTCTTTTGACAGATGTAGCATGTCAGGAGGAAAAGCCCCACGTGTGACCCGAGACATCCTTCATCTCTGAAGTGTCTGAAATGCTTTAATACTTTTGTCAAACTGATCCCCAGTCTCTTTTCATCACACTGAAGTTATGGCATGCTCTGATGACCACAGAGCTCAAGGCAATGCTGAGTTCTGGCTCTGTGATTAAACTGTGTGAAGTGCTTCACTTGTTTACGTGATAGTTTTCATATGTTTTCTTATTGGTATTTACTACTATGTTACTTCTATTTCTGCTTATAAATGAGCGTGTGGCTGCAAAAGTAGAGGGGAGAAGAAAGTGAGTCAAATTTGCCCTCTTGCCCTACGCGGGGAAAATGATGTAGTGCACGGGCACCAAGCCATTCCTCATCACACGGTCAGGATCATCCTCCGTGAATGTTTTTCCGTCTAGAATTCGCTGATCTGCTTCGCTGGTATTTTTTGACCATACTTCTTTGTTTATTCCCCAACTGCTTTGGATGAGCAAAAATTGCGTTGGCAAGAACACTTGTGGGAAAGCAACATCACGTTGCATACTTGTGCGAATAAATATTCACAAGAGGATCCACGCTGAAAACGCTCGCATGGCCGCTTACAAATTCTGTTCCGATTACTCACCGAAGAGACTCGCCGAATGTTTATAGCTGTTTGGTGGGCAACTGGCAAACGAGTTGGGAAGGCTTGTCATTGGGCTAAGACTTGGATTGTCAAGTCTGGGAGAGAAATGAAAGCCTCTGGCCTGGGTTGACTAATTGAGTGGCACTGGTAGCCCAGACTCACAGCAGCTCATTTCTGTCTGTAGCAGCTGCAGTTTGTCTCTTCAGGCTGTTCATCAGAGCTGAAGGCTGGAGAAATGTGTGGAAGAACCGCGCTCTGTAGGCTGTTAGGACTTAGTCTAAGGGCTGGATTTGCTGGATAAATGAGCAGAGCATTATCTGTCCAGCGTTAGGGGAATGTGAAGACTACTTACCTTTCAGTTTTGAGTGTTCTTGAAGCAATTGCCAGTTAATGCCTGTGCTTCTGTAGAGCTGCTACTGAACGAGGGTTATCTCTTGGGAGTCCCACGTGCTCTGCTCGGAGTGCCCTGCGCTGGTAGATACTTCTATCTGTTTCTCTGCTTCTCTCCTTTCAAAGTACTGGGGAAAGTAGCTGTTGCCTTTGAGCCTTGGATAGATCGGGCTTCACAACTGAGTAAACTATCACTAAGTGATTGCTTGCTCTGCTTCCCTGTGAGTTTTCCTGTAGTGGAGAAGAAAGAACTAATAAACTGTTCCAGTTGCGGTTCTGGAGGCAAATATGGGGTTTGGATGCTTTTTAAATGGAGGTCAACTGTCAAACAAAAGTTGCCTCATTCTTTAAGGATTTGGTTGACAAAGGTAGCTGAAATAAAGTTGGATGTTCTTCTGAAGTGCTGGACATGTATCTGAAGAAAACAATTAGCCTTTTGCAGCAGAAACTGTGTACACCAAATAGATAAAGAATTGGCTGATACATCTGAAAAAGCAGTCGGCATGGGGGAGCCCTCAGGAAATAAGAGAGGTTGCTGTTGGGCTTCATGGAGCTCGGGGCGTTGTTGTTCCATGGTCGCTTTGGCGACCTAAAGTCGTGATAAAATTACTGCTGATGAAGCTTTTGTACAGCTCACGCTTTGGCTGGGAAGCGCAGAGTGACGACTAAAGCAGCAATGCCGTGTGGTCTGGAAGGCTTGGTAGGCTCAGCCCGTGGAAGGAAAGTGTGCTTTGATGCAGATCTTCCCAGATGAAGAGCTCCCAGGCAGGCAGGCGGTGCTGGTGGCACTGCCAGCCGTGCCGCAGAAATAAATGGCTTTGTGAAGGGCCAGATCAGCTCCCAGTGTACCAGGCTGGCAAAAAAAGGAGAGCGTGGTGCTGGGATATGCACACTGGCGGGGGAACACATAGCTCTCCCAACTGTTTGGTCCTTTTTTTTTTTCTTTTCAAAAGGATGTCAACAAATAGAAGTCGATGTGGAAAAGAGCTAGAAAAATTATTTGTGAGCTGGGGAAGGCAAGGTATTTAAAAGCTCTTAATCTACAGAGTTTATATTAAAAAAAAAAGTGACTTGATATTTATGCAGTGGGATCATTTTGAGAGAGAAAACTCTGGAAACAAAAGGAAAAGGTATAGTGAGAATCCTAGCTGGGAGTTAAAACCGAATGCATTCAAACTCTGATACAAAGCACGTGTTTCCGAGTGTGAATGCCACAGAGGATTTACTGTCCCTTGGTGCTTGTCAAATCCAGCCTGCGTGCACGGGAGGGGTGCTTTTGCCAGGACCCAAATGAAGCTTTAATTGTAGGGCTGTAGTTCTTGGGCTTCGTACAGCTGGGTGAGGGGGTGAAATGTAATGGTTGGGGTGACGCAGGAGGTCAGAACAGATGATATCATGGTCCCATCAGGACTCAAAGCTTTATGAATAAATGCATTTGAAAAGCCTGTTGTTCTAGTAGAAAGGGCTGGCCTTTCTTGAGATTAAAAGGAGAGATGGAGACTTGCAGCCACGGTAATGTCATCGTTGGCTGGAGTGTTGCAGCGGGCAGTGCTGGCTCCGCTCACCTCGTCTCCTGTTCCCTAGTATGCTCCTCAAAGGAGCTGAAGCACCTGGGGCTAATGCTCAGCGCCAGCTGTATAGCTTGGGAGCTCGCTCCCATTAGAGAACCCAGAAAATAATATTTAGATGGAAGACTGGTTGTCAAGTAAAACAATTGGTTATTAGATATTTTTAGGTGTCTTGACAGAATGAATTTTTGAAGTCGAGGGCAGTTTTATGCCTTGCTCCAGGAGCTCTGAAATGCAGGCAAACTGGTTGTGTCAAGGCAAGGGAAACTCAGGCTCTATTTTTGCTTCCTTTTGTATCTGTCTGATTCTGAAGACCTCTCTGTATGTACTGTTCTGTTTGTCATGTTTCCAGTGCTCCATCAGAAGAGAGAGTTCTGATGAGGCAGAGAGCAATAATATATCCCCCACCCACCAAACCCGTTTATTCACTTACCAAAAGAAATACTTTCTTTTCGGAAAGCAAATATTTTAGGCTTTGCACAGCAAAACCAGGAAAAAATATTTTCAAGTCCGATCTGTGACTTGTGATGACTTCTTGTTCTCATCCAGTGCTACACTGTACTGCGATGAAGCTGGGGGGTTGATCCCGGTGATGCTCTGCTCCCTGGAGTCCCTAAAAACAGCAGAGCATTTTCTTTTGCAGGCTGCAATGTGCCCATTTTGCCTTTTGGTCAAATTCCATTTCGCTTCTATTATCATAGAACGGAGTAAGCAAGTTTAATTATCTCTATTGTGTTAAATGGTTTCCAGATCGGAGGTAAGTGCCCCTAAGCAATAGGTAAAATAATGCGGTCCATCTGTGTCCCTTTGGAATGTGGAGGAAGGATGCTGTGTGTGTGTTGCTCTGATGTTACTACCTCTGTTGCTCATGTGGCCCAGAGACAGCGGGCTCGGAGTCAGTGACTCGTGATTAAGGGGTTTGGTGGTGTTCTCTTGTTTTTTTCTGTTGTTGTTTGGCTGCAGCTGGAGAGGAAATACCGTGGGGTTGTCAGCTGAAATGTAAACAGACCGTCCATCATCGATCAGGAGGCATTGAGGTTCATCTGCTCTTGCCTTCTCTCATAACCACGGGAGAAGCAGATTAACGTGAAGAATATTGGTGCGTGCATGTGGTTTTGTGCATTTAAAGCTAACCAGATGTTTGAAACATCTTTCTGAAATGCGGATGATGATATAATGACTCCATAGTAATAGAGAGCATTGGCAAGGGAGACATGAATATCCCTCAGTGTGGCATGCAGAGATGAACTCCTGATTCGTAGGCTTGGATGAGTTCAGGAAGTTCACAGGCTACCTAAGGACAAAAGAGTTTTGTTCCAGGCGTGCGCTCTCTCCTCGGCAACACACAACACTGCTGAACTGAGAACATCTTCAGGTTATTGGATTTAAGAAAAGCCTCCACTTGACAATCTCACAGAATGTTCGGGGTTGGAAGGGACCTCTGTGGGTCATCTAGTCAACTTGGCACTTGCAGGATGCCTCTGATCCAGAGGCTTTATAGAAGGCTTGTTCTGCTGTGAGGTCCCGTTGGTGGTAGGTGGGTCGGGGATGTGTGGGCTGGCCGTGGTGGCCAGGACGGCAGAGAGCCACGCTCACCGAGAACGGCGCTGGGGTTGGAACGCCCCACTCCAAGCGCGCTGCGGTTCTCGTGACATGGTGCTCGCTTGATCCTCTAGCCCAGAAAGAGGAAAAAGCACACGAAAACCAGACACGAGGACTAGACTGGTATGTTTTTTGGCCACTTACCTATACGCTTTTGAAAGCTAAAATGTGAACGGAAGGGAAATAAAATGCTCTGGGGTGCAGGTAATCTGGTATGGAGGCATTGGTCCCAGCTCCTCAGTAGGGACATTACTGTCTTCAGACAAGCTGTGCATACGTTTCTTTTTATACCAAGTGAAGAGATAGCAATTTCCTGCCTGGCTTATGTTTCAAGGCCATAGTCTGCCTCCGCCTTTCCCCTGATGTAGAAATTCACGGCTGCGTGAGGAATGCGGCATCTGTCGACACGTGCTGCGAGAGAAGTACAGAAGCCCAAAACTGGGACTTGACAGGAGGTGGATGACTGTTTTAAATAATAAAATATCCTTTCCTGTGAATTTTGTTTGCGGGAGTTACAGAAGGAGAAGAGGGAGGCTGTAATGAATGCCGTGCTTTTGTGCTCAGGGGACAGAGAACGGCAGAACTGCAGCAGGTAACGGAAGGGTGTCAGTCTGGGGACGAAAGCAAAACATAGCCCATGTGGTCCAGGGCAAGGTCGAGCTGGAATGACTTTGCTAAAATGAGCAAACTTCAGCAGCATTTAGTCTGGAGCAACTGCAGCTCTGTGTGCTTTCTAACCTTCGGTCCACCTGCTTGCTGGTTTGCTTTTTTGGCTAGAACCCTGCTTGGGTCCCTTCTGTTTCTTCTGCATTCACTTAGTAGCAGACCAAGGTAGCGGAGATGTTGCGCCTGTTTTCTGCCTGATGTACAAGTTGGAGGCACTGTGCTGTCACTTCAATTTCGAACCAGTTACTTTACCATTGGCTTTACACAGAGTTTTTGGATCCATTTGTTTAAACCTTAAATACCCAGCTGAATTTGAATGGCTTATCCAGCCTGGGTTGGACCCGTGAGCCTTCTGAAGGTCTCTACGCCGTGTGTAGTCTCCGTCACCCCTGGTTTCTGCAGAGCGGACACCCACAGCCAAAAGCTGTTGTCCTGTGTGGAGTCAGCTCCAGTCTTGTAATGTCTGAAAAAATTTTAACATCGATAACTGTGGTGAGATAAATGGCTTGATTTTTCTGCTTTTTCTGCAAAAAAAAAAAAAGGAGAATGCTGGTTGCTGAAGCGAGGGATCACCTAAGGTGTTTGAAGACGCTGATGTAATTGGCAGGTTTGCTGCTAGCTACACAGTTAATTCTCCAGAGAAGGTCTAATTGCTTGGCGCTAGCACAACAATTTTCATCTGCAGCGCGTGATTAATTTGTGCTGCTCCATCCCCTGAGCCTACGGAACAGTGCCCTCTCCCGTGCAGCACGGAGACGAGCCGGAGAGGACAGATCCTTTTTCCAGACTGGCCGTGGGTGTCGGGGTGTCCGTAAGGGATTCGGACTGACCTGGTGCTCTGCTCTTTTTTTCCTCCCAGTGTTCGATGTGGCGTGATGACTGTAGAGGCTTTTGCGTGCTGATGTTTCAAAATATGCAAATAAACGAGCACTTTTCTTATATTTCGTAGCTCAACACACAGAATGAATTTCTTTTTTTCTAGCAGGTGGAAGCAAGCAGAAAGGTTTCCCCTGTTTTCCTGATGTTCATGCTGTAGCTAGCAGCTCCTGGTGACCTGCGTGCAGACGGCAGCAGATGTGCTCGTGTGCCAGAAACTGGAGATGAAGGTGTAGAATGCAATCTCAGAATAGTCCCAAAAGAAAAGATTTAACCTTAATAGGTGTATTACACATTACTGGGTGTGGGTTTTCTTGCATTGTCACTTGTCACCGTAGTGGGACTATGTCAAATGCATAGTGAAGTTGGAATCGTTGGTTTGCCATAAATATCTGCAGGGTGGGGGTCAGGAGGATGGGGCCAAACTCTTTGCAGTGGTGCCCAGCGACAGGACAAGGGGCAATGGGCACAAACTGAAGCAGAGGAAGCTCCAGCTGAACCCGAGGAAGAACTTCTTCCCTCTGAGGGTGACGGAGCACTGGC
>Ga0065711_1011255_pt1 | contig 10090 bp, 4 predicted proteins | sample Hoacrofraction12_FD_59098 | JGI IMG/M metagenome (GOLD analysis project Ga0065711, IMG submission 59098) | Hoatzin crop microbial communities from Cojedes, Venezuela - Epithelial fraction 12 v2 (version 2) | ecosystem: Host-associated > Birds > Digestive system > Esophagus > Crop | place...
TCCAAAACTCACAAGTTCACCATATGCTTTAATGGAAGAATAACCTGCCTCTTTTCAGGTGACTACTGTTTCAGTTTTAATGGATTCAACCCTTTCACGCGCGCATTGCCACGTACACCGAGAAGTCAACTCCTGTACATTCACAGGCAAACAGTCCTTTGGCCAAGGCTCAGCGCTGTATGCCTAATACCTGACAGACAGCAGCTAAGTAACGTTGCAAATGGGTCTCCTCCATTTAGGGACATTCATACTCAAATTTTAAAAGATGTTCAGGTGTCTATTTATTATGTTATTATGTCAAATTAACATTAGAAGCATACATAAATAAATGCAGGAAGGAAGATAGATAGATAGATAGATTGTCTAATGTATTTTGCCACCTCACAATTTAACTGCATTTTAGTGCATCAGATTTTTCTTTTTTTTTTTTAATTTCAGAGAAGATACATTGTTCAGTTCGTCAGCGAGAGAAAATTCATACCAGGTACTGCAAAGAGCTACTTACTGGCACCATATACAATTTGTAGGTAATTCACATTAAATTATATCTCCCATTCCACTGTGTATTACAGAACAAAAGATGTGCCTGCAAGAATGACAATGTTATATCTGCATAGAGAGTCTGTAATTATTACACAATAAGGCACATTCTTCCCACATACAACTTGTGGAAATGTGGATGCTCTAAATCAAGGGCCACATTTTGATACCACTTCTGTCACTGGGACGTTGCCACCAAGAAGGACAAAAGATAAATTTCTCTCCCAATTACACTGAATATAAAAACACAAAATACACTGGAAAGAAGGCTGGTAAAGGTTTTTCTTTCTTTCTTTTCTTTTATTTTTTAGGAGGGTAAAATTACAGATCTAGCCTAACGTGTTTTTTTTTTTTTTTTCTGGTATGTGGGTGTCAGGATGTCACAGGTTCTTCTCCACCTCATGAAATATGAATTTGCTAATCGTTTCCCTCACACGGTAACAAAGAGCCAAGTAGGCGGTATGTACCGGCTTCCAGAAGTGCGAAGTCCCACTATGTTCCGTAATAAATTCAAATGTGGTCTGCAGGAAATTAAAGAGTTTATTCTGGAGAAGGGATGAATTTTTCCTCTTCGGCATCAGCATGCACACACCTGCATCTGCGCTGGCACACGCACTAATGCCCATCTATGGAGGAACCGCAAAATGAGCATAATCAGCAGCAGAAACCGTGTGTCGCGCTAATCCAGGAGAAAATTCTGGGGCATGTAGGTGTGAGGCTATTTAAAGGATTTCAAAAAATGTCAAAATGTTAGCAGGTTGTTGGTTTGGGTTTTTTTGCACCTGCAAAGTGAGGGTTTGCAAATACGCAGACTTCAGCACACGCAGAGGCAGTGCCGAGGCACAGGTAAATGTTCTGAGCCTGGGTCAACACTGACTTTTTTTCCCCTCTTTACATAAAAGAGAAAAAAGTAGAATGGCAACTTAGCAGAAGGGTTATATAGAAACCCAAAGCATGGAAGACAGCAGTAAAACCCCAGAGCAGTCTCTTGTGTTTAGTGGAACAGCCCTTCCCAGCGCTAACAGCAAAACCGTAAGTCATTTCGGCACATTTCCTCCTAGGAATATTCAGTCTACGAAAGCCAACGAGAGCCCTTCACGCCTCGGCGGGCGGCACCCACCCCATCAGACAGATGCTAGGGACTCCGTTGCAAAGGAATTAGTGGTTCTTCCTTTCTCCCTGGTGAGAAAGACGAAGAAACAAGAATCCCGCTGGGAACGTGAGGAGGAGCACTGCTGCCGGCCCCATCGCGCGCAGGCGCAGAAGCGGGTCTGCGCGCCTGCGAGCTCCCACCGACGGCCATCGCTGCCCCGGCTGCAGCGGGCGTTTCGGAGAAGCCCCGTAAGCACCATCAGAGGAGCAATCGCAGCACAAGTGGGGTATTCTTCGAGATGGCTGCTTTCCTCACACTACTTTCATCAAATATATAAAAGATCAAATAAAAACCCTAATTACAGTATGTGTGTACATGCTAGCTCACACGTAACTAATCCCTATACTAATGAGGGCGGTATTTTAACAGCTGAATTCTAAGGAATCGAGTCTTTGGAGAGCTTTTTAAAAACACCACGCAGCTGGGGCGCCTGATGTGCTTCCTCCTGAGATTTTGACACTTAGAAGATATATATAAAAATGCTCCTTTCCAAAGTAAGGCCCTAAATGCAATTTTTGCCCCAAATGCCATCCATCCTAGCTTCCATGCAGTTAAATGCTTTCCATTTTCTGTCAATTCTAACATTATTTACAGTACAATGATGCCTAGTTTTAATTGAATATTTAAATAAGTGCTTTCTAATATACGAATGCTTAGTGTTTGTAAAAGGAAGAGGCAACCTTCCTATAGATAATTATGTCCTACTTTGGTCCAGAGTTGATTTCAATCATAAAATAACCAAAGGAATGGGAATACAATTTCAGCTAGAATATGTTTACTCATATATAATTAATAAGGCCATGTCTAATTTGCATTCCAAACTCCTCAAATGAATCTGTTTAGACAGGAAATAACATTTCTACTTGGTCTAAACGGACAAGTCGTGTCCTGTCACAAACCCTTCCCTCTGGCAGATGAAGCCCCCCTAGCCTATGGCACCACATATGGAATTCTTGCCAGGACATGTGGGAAGGGGGTCTTTTGCACACAAAAAGGTCAGCTCCTACACAGCAAAGAAGTATGAGGAATAAATTCCCTTATGCTTGAATATTAATCACTTATATGTGAATAATAAGCACGTCCCATGAGTCTGAATGATCCACTCCTGTTTGTAAATGAGCTATCCATGGAGACTATTCCCACATAAACTTCTGAAGACCCAGTCTTGCTGCTGCTGAAGTTAACAGTAACATCTCTATAAAACCTCATTACACTTTGAATTTGCCAGACCCATAATAAAATATTACAATCTTAACATTCCGGGGTAGCATTTCTCAAACTTCAAACTCACTGTCCGTTTCTCTGAGCGATGGATGCCCAAACCCATCCTCCCAGAAGCAACGATCTCATGAGTTCCTTTAAAATACACACGCATGCACACATATACGTTACTCAACTTATGCTGGGAGCTGCTCTATCCAAACCAATACCCACTGCATACAACTCCAATCCATATAGATACACTTTCAAAACAGCTACCAGTGCATAGGAGAATTTCCAAATTAATTACACGTAGTAAAATTCACAAAGGTGCCATCTTATTTAAACCACTGTTGCTGCCAAATGCGTAACACTAAAAACTTAAATGGTGCTGTACATTACCAAGTTCACCACTGCTCCGCTTGCTGGAGTTGTGTAGATAATTAAAAGCCACTCTACGTTACATAAGCAGATTATTCTTTTAGGAAGCAGTGCTTTAAAGGCTTCAGTTTGCTTCCACAGCACTTAGCTATTTGGGTTTTTTCTTAGAAATGTTTTATTTTAATAAGTGAATTTTATATGGGTTCCACTGTTTTAATGTAAAACACATGAATATGAATGTGCAGTATTTACAGCAGATTTCCGCCCTGCATTCTGCTCTATTTTGTCATATTGTCTGCAGTAGATATGTGATTTTTATTTTCCCTTTAGCGGTGAGGTAATTTGCCCATGTTACTTGCTCTGTGGGCATCCTCATAACACATTCTGCATTTATTTCATGATGTCTCTTGAAACCACTGTGAATCCAAGACATGCCGAATCAAACTAATGAAGTAACCCCTGCACTAACAAACCTTCCCTGTCTCAACTCTGTTAGAAGCAGAAAGGACATAAGACTGATAGACAAATATTAAAGATATAATTCTTTTGGATTTGGTCCACATGTTCACGAGATAATGAGACCTTAACAAAGACATAGATACTAATATGAAATATTAGACTTGACATTTCATTTGAGGTGAAAATTGCCAGTCCTCCTAATGACATCTTTTCTTACCAGGTACAAGAAAAAAGGACTGAACTGTAAAAACTCGCTTTTTTCACAGCACTGATTTTGATCTTACCATGCGAATTTTCATTGAAGAATTTTAAAATGAATACAATGAAAAGCTGGCAAGGAAAAAAAAAAGGCAAGCTGCTGGTGACTCACCAAGAGTTCCTTTAATTTTAAGAGAACAACGCCGTGAAACAACCTTGCTGATATCACCATTATTCCCTAATTTGTGGCTGGCTCAGGCCCCTAAGATTTAAACTGCTCTACAGGAAGCAGAGAGGCTGAATGTAAAGCAAGAATGTGCCTCCTCCAAGTTAACGCTATTTATCTTGAAATACTGAGGGGGTTAAAAGTAGTTTGCATCAACCTAGACATTTTCATTCCTCAAGTTGCATCTTCAGCTCAGTCTGTGACCTTACAATGCAATGTGTCAAAAAGAAGAGGCATCTGAATCTTTTATTCCAGCTGTAGTATTGCATCCTGCATACATTTATACATTTTGTTTATGCTCCGATGTCACATCCCATTCCACATTGGTCACTCAAACACAGCTGCCAAAAGTTATTTTCATTAAAGCCTTTCAATGTGATGGTAGGGGAAAGAGGTCAGGGCTGAGACGCCTTCTTTTTCGTTTGCTTGCGTTTTGCTGGGTTTTTTTAGAAGAGAAGAGAAAATATCAAGAATACAGAAGAAAGGAAAAGCTTCCCGGACAATACGGCAAAGCAAGCCAATGCCATGGCAGATACTCACTCCAGGAAAATAAAGAGACACTTAAGCAAAAAGTTCCATCTCACGTATTAATCCTTTAAGAGATGGCAAGTGTTGTAAAGCAGTAATTGTAACTTCACTAACTCTGTAGCTTTATCCCAGCAAACCCAAGGGTACCCTCCTGCAAATGCTGTAGAAGAAGATGGTGAGATACCCTCACAACTGGATCTTTTCCTACTCTATAGCCAGACTGCAGCAATTAGCCCTTAGAGCTCCAGTATCACTCCTGAGGCTTAACCTCCAAACCACTGGGCACAATGGCCCAGTCCAGACAGGATGCTAGCAATGTGCCTAATTCTAATGATTTAATTAACGCAACTGCAATTGTTGGCCATATTCTTCCTTCCTGCTCCTCCTCCTCCTTTCAGCAAAAATTTAAACATGTGTAGGCTCATCCTTACAGAAGACAACATTTGTGCCAGCTCTCAGCTCCAGGACCAGGCTGTCAGTTGGACTTGATCATTTGATAAAGGTCTGACAAACATTTCCAGTCTTTCCTGAACGCAAATCCCTGTGTCAAGTTACGCGGAGTGGCCTGCAGGTCCCTGCGTTTTCCTCAGCCATGTCATTGAGCAAAAAGAACAATGCAACATGAAGTCAAACCCCTTGCTGAAACCACAGCAGCACACCTCGAGAGGCAATTTTCAAGGTTGCAACTCCATTACACCTATTTGGGGGGTTAAAGTCACTTTCCTGTAATGACCACAACCTTAATAGGATTGCTTAGAGCAATCGTTCCTCATCAAGCTGTCCCTCTGTCAACGTTAGCTTTTCCATTCAAAAATAAAGCTCGTTGTAAACCAGTATTATCTTGGAGGATTCGGGGGGGGGGAAGAAAAAAAAGAGACGGTGAAGGAGAAAAGGGAAAAAATGACACATGACAGCAGACTGACAGTTAAAAATGTAATCTTTGCACACAGTAGCAGCACGGCCTTTGCATTATACACTCATAGGTCTCGGAGATGTTTGATGTTAAATGACCCCACTGAATCATAAAGCAACCTTGCTCTCCTTGGCTACACATGCTTCAGGAAAGATGAATAAACATAAGCTGGTCTGCCACCGTGTATGTGTGCTCCGAGTAATCTTGAGGTATTATTGTGAATCCCCCCAGACTGTCTAAGCCCCTACGAAGGGCATGTTATAAAAGGCATTCATCATCTGCTAAGAAGCTACATCTGGGACATTCCAGCTCCTAGGTAGTCACTAAAACCATTTAACAGGGAGAAATGGCAATCAGCAAGATAATCAACTTGTACCACCCAAGAGAGAAATCACCCAATCCCTCTTTTGAACGTTCATGTCTTCTTAAGGAGATTAAAATCTGGAGCTGACTTTTAAGTAAAACTACAGACAAAAGAAGGATAAAATATTTTTTAATTCTTTCAGAATATTAAAACACAATCTGGAATGATCTGTATCAATAAGAACCCAACGCAGTTTCATGGGTTATGAAAAACTATACTGTTAAATGCTAAATTGGAGAGGCTAAAAAACCCCAAATCAATGCTTATTTATAGCATCATTCCCTTGATAGCTGTAAATAGCACCATTTTCACAGTTGTAAAATGCACTGGCACATGCTCTGATTCATTCAGCACAGGTCAGTAGTTAGATCCAGGACAGCAGATAAGCATCTGCTTACCAAAATCCTATATCTAAGTCCCAAAAGGTGGCCACTATAAACAGTAACACTGCTCATACACCTTTGCATTTGCATAGTATCCTCTCTCTGGGCAGACGAAAGTCTCTTCTCAAGTAGAACTATAAATATATGGTTCTCCACAACTGCTGGTGATTCTTAATTATTTTTGTTGCTGTTCACATGCTGGACACATTCCACTGAATTTCATAGCCTATAACGGAAGAACTGTTTATCCTAAATTACAAATTTTTGTTGTGAACAGAAATATTGATCTACCAGCAAATACAGATTTTATTTACTCAATATCCATAAGAACAGGCTTACAGGAGTAATTTTAATTATTAAGTCTACGTTTAGCAATTATACCTTATGTACAAATTTAATTTCTTTTGTTAATTTTAATAAAAAGTCCATTCCGTGCCTGCTGTGTTCCTCTTCTACAAAGGCATTTAAAAGATTAGTCTTAATTATGGTTTTCAACATGCAACGTGAGGAGAAAAAAAACAACAAAAACACCAACAATGATGGATGGACTGCACGGCTTTCTGCTAATTTCTCAGCAGGCACAAACCCCGTGGCATTAAAAATACGGAAGGAAAACGACTTCTGAAGTTACTGCGGGAAAAATATCATCAAAAAGCAAATGCATGCCATGTCTGCATCATGCAGTCCACGCAGCACAGGCTAAATCTTCAAAATTTCCTATGTGCAATTAAGTCATATTTTAGATGATCTGGGGGGGTCAGATTTTCTAAGAGTATTTTGCTGGCCCAAAGATTCAGCCCAGCGCCTCATAACGAGTGAATTACGTACCTAACCAAACTCCTTTCACCCGGCATCAGGGAGCCACCTGGTTTTGGCATTTGGCAAATCCCAACAGGCACCTGCCGGCATCCTCAGGGAACCGAATCCCATCAGACAGCCGGATGATGCTAAACCTGTCCACACGCCTGCGTAACTGCAGACCGGGAGGAACGCAGACGCCTGCGCACTGTCGGGACAAGCGTGCCCACGCGAAACACAGCAGCTCTCTGGGTCTCACGCATGGAAGCAAATCAGCAATCAACATCAAAGGATCTTTTCACCCATCTGCATTCGTGTAACGTTCCCTGATGCACTCTGAGGGAGGAGCAGCTAGAAACAAACATTAATGAAGGAGATACTATGATGATGGAGCTACATGAACGTTATCTGGTTTGAAAGTTTTTGCTGCTGCTACCACGCCCTTATCGTAGATGAGCACCTGGAAGCTGATGAACGTGTGAACACACAGTACCTTGGTGACAGCTCAGGAAAGCAGCTCTCCATTTTCCATTTCCACCGCTCCTGTCCCCCTCAGCCCAGCTCATTTATGGGCCCAGATGGACTTCGCTCACTGAGAGATGTTGCGTTATTCGCTCCTCGTGCCAAGTCCCTCCGAGCTCAGCAGCCATGCTGCTGCTTGAATTGAACGATTCATCAGCCCCTCTCTATTTGTCCAGGATCTCAATGTGCTCATTCTTTTCTTCTTCTCTCTGCCCTTTTTCTCCAATTCAGTTCAGTCTGAATTTCACTACAGCCTTTCTTCCAAGTGGTTCAGTACATCCACATTCATCCACATTAACTCTGAATGGCAAAGTCTCACTATCTGTTGGGAATGCTGACAACAGATTGTTTCATAATTAATTGAAAGGCAAAACCTGGACATTCTCAATCAATGCCGATGGGAATTATTTTGTCCAGCTTCAGTAAATCAGCAGTGTGTGGCACAGGGAAACCAATGCTCAAGTTAAATACTAGTTATTTCAATGTGAGCTAAACATACAATTTAAAATTTGTGCTTATTTTAAGCAACCTTTTAAAAGAACTGCTTCAATGGTGAGTAGTGTAGACATCTGGGGGTAGATTATATCTGGTTAAATTAGCTAATATTTGCCTTCAAGACAACATTACATAATATTACAGCTTCCACTTTCAAAGTCATTGTGGATGTGCAACAGGGATCAGACATCCATGGTATACAACCATCCTAGCAGAAACATGGAAAAAGGGCTCTGCTTTTTACAGCACCTATAAAAATTTGAAGATCGATTCAGTGCGCATTTAATCACTTTGGTGGGCAGTGGCTGTAATATCTGTGACACAAAGGATATGGTACACAGGACTTTGCACACGTGCTCCTGTTCCGCCGAGTATGGACTAGATTCTGGTTTTGGTAAAGCTGAAATAACTCTGTATGAAGTTATTCAATAGTAATGTCAACGCAGTTTAGATCCGAGTCCATCATGTGAACTGTGAGACAGAAATTGCCATTTGAGATGAGGCCAATGGTCTAGAACCTCCTCCCCAGTTGCAATCCAGCCCCGCGCTGCAGAGCCCATCTAACAACCTCCCAGCAGTCAGCTGCGGAAGTTATTATCAGCACAAGGATGTTGCTCATTACTCCCTTAATGAGAGCTTGCTCCCAAGAATGAAGGTTTATAGTCTTTACTAATCCAACGCTGGCCAGCTTTCTTACCTAAGTAATCATGGCTCTCACAAATCTTATCAAGCTTTATGTCCCGTAAGATTTAATACACTGGATCAGATCGAAGGTCCTGCTATGAACTGCATCTTATCTTTGCCACTGGTACAGATACTTTAGACAAAGGTACATAAACATACATATAGATATATATTTATATATATACATAAACGTTGTGTGTGCCAATGCATCCAACTAGAACGCATATAATGCCTATCTTTATAAACAAGCTTTCTAATACTGAACAATTTTAATTCCTTGAGTTAATCCAACCTGCACAACAAAGCAGCAATCACACAGGCGTGCAGGTGAAAACAAGTGAAAGCAAAAACTGAGCAAACGAACACGGGGCTTTGCAGGCTGTGAGCAGCTCCCGTGGAAGCGGGACTCCGTGCTGCTGTGCCAGCGCAGGTCTCGGGGTAGCGAGGTGCACAGCGTGCTCCTTCTACCCTGGTTCTGAACGGCCGTGCTCCGGGGCCACATTTGCTGAGCGGCAGCGAGCAAACGACTGCCAGCGTTTAAAACAGGCGGAAGGAAAGGCCATGCCCCTTTTTTTTTTTAAGGAAGAAGTTAGGAAGAAGGGATATGTTACACAAAGAAATTCAGCACATTTTTATTATTCCGAGAAGCTGACAGAGGAGCTACGTTTTCAAAAGGAATCAACTTTTTGTACAGAACAGAGTACTGAAATATTTAACCATTTGAAAGGCCAAAGCTCCCCGTATGCTAGTTTCGCTATTTATGCTCTCACTTGACTGAACCACAGAAATAAATGAAGGTGTATTCTTTTAACATCGGGTCAAACCAAATAACAGAGATTTCAACTAATACTTTTAAAATGCTCCCTTTACTCTGTTCAAGACACTTTATTAAAATACGAGTTAATCTCACACTATATATTAGAGTATTTTACCTAGTGACAGTATAGTAAAGGATCTGTCAGGCTTCTCATTAAAAAACCCTGTTCTAAACCATGGGGAAAAAACAAAAAATCCCTCTGGGCTGAACCTTGGCATACAAGAAACTTGAAAGAAATTAATTTTGTGGTTTTTGAATTCTAAGAGCACAAAGAAAATTAATTAAAAATGTTTAAGAGACTACACCATGCTTATATTAAGTCAAAAAAATAAAATTCATGTTTCTAAACAAAATATTCCTGATTTATTAGTCTCTACCATGAGCCAAGCAGTCTTGCTTTTAAAAAAAAGGCACTATCCCCCCCCCCCC
>Ga0065711_1052117_pt1 | contig 10090 bp, 6 predicted proteins | sample Hoacrofraction12_FD_59098 | JGI IMG/M metagenome (GOLD analysis project Ga0065711, IMG submission 59098) | Hoatzin crop microbial communities from Cojedes, Venezuela - Epithelial fraction 12 v2 (version 2) | ecosystem: Host-associated > Birds > Digestive system > Esophagus > Crop | place...
AGTGAAACATTTTTAAACCCCCCCCCCCCTTCCCACCCCACAAATTGGGGGGGACCAGTGTACGTGAAAGAAATTACATCCAGATACTGCATGCCCTCTTTCCACAAGTTCTGTGCCATGGTCTGTGTCAGCATCTCTCATAACAACCAGAAAAACACATCTGCTGGGGAGACCATGCAGCACTCTAGCCAAGGAGTCCTCTCCAAACAGAAAACTGCGGGAGCATGATGAACCTGAACTACTATTTTCCTGAGGTATAGCAGCAGTTATATCCAAAACAAAGAACACCAAGTAGTCTGTCAAGTCTTGTTTCTCGTCCCTCGAGTTAAGCTGACTAGTGTATCAGAATACTTAGAAGTGAAGTGATCAGTATAGTTCAGTTCTCACTAATGACAACTGATGGAAATGAGGTGATGTTACATTGAAAGTACAAGGAAATGCTGGCCTACCTGGAGTAATTTCAAAGAGATGTTTCCCTGGTTCATCAGGATTAGGTGGCAGCTCGTTCACCTGACTGCCTTGCAGCAGTATCAAACCCTGTAAGGGACACAAACACCAGTGTGAAAGTGGAAAGGCTATGAAGAGGGTAAGGAAAAGAAGATATACATGGCAGACCTAGCAAATTTAAGCCACACACTTCCACTGAGTCCATCTCCTTTCCAAATTTACCATTCTGAGCAAGAAAATATTGAGCTGCCCAAGGACCTGCCTCACCTGTCCTTTATCTCACACTGGACACTTCCAGTCAGATGATATTTTCTCTGGAATAGCAATATTCTAAACATGCATAGGTGATTCTCCTTGGTTTCCGTAACTAATTCTCCCTTACAAAAGTTTTGTCTCACATTCCTTCTACTCCTCCTTCACCTTTTAATTTCTGGTTGCAGCCTGCCAAGTTACAAGGTGACTGAAGTTCTATTTCTAAGTCTTTATTTCTGCACTGAAGAAAACGGCCTGTTTCCCAGAGATTCTCAGTACACAGAGGTTCCCAGGGAGACACCGGAGGACAGCAGCTGATTCAGATTTGGAGAGTACAGTTTCCCTAGCAAGAAATCTGAGCCCCTTTAGTTCCCAAGTTCCAATACTGCCAGAATTCAGATTCATTTTCACCTTAAGCCCAAGCATAATTAATACAATGTATTCCAGTTCAGGATTCTGCATAGCTGGTGGCATAGTATCTTCAAAGTGAAGAAAATCATCTCCACCTATGGAAAAGCTATGAAACAGATCACAGGAAGCTCTTGTCCATGTGTGGAAACAAGAACGAACGCACTATTTGGACCTCATTGTTTCTCCTCTTTCTTGTAGTTTAATCTTTGACATTTTAAAGGGTTTCCAGCTAACATTTTTTAGGGCATGCACACAGTAAGACAGACAAAAGGCAGTAAGAACTGGGACTCGCAAGAGTTCAGCCATGAGGAGTATAATCAGCAGTTCCTACTCCTGCACTGAATTGCCATGGAATTGAAGCTGGGTCCAAATTATCTTTTTATGCTGAGCAGAGGAAAGTTTTTTCAGTCAGTTATTTTCACACTTCTCTAAACATGCAGAGTTACATTCACTCTGACCAATTTGGCAACAGCCAAATCCAAGACACGTTGGAGCGTAACAACATTTGTAATCAAAACAAATCCATCCCCCTCTTTGTCAGCTTCTAGATCCATATTAGTAATACAATTAATGTCTCATGAGATAGACAATCCAGGATTTCAACTAATAGAAGACAACTCATCATTTGACCTTTGTAATCTTCTCCATAAAATAGAGAAGCCAGTTATACTGTAACAGATGTAATGAAAAATAACATAACTTCCCTGGCAATACATTTTCCCACAGACGCTTTGTTTGGAGAAACCACAGAAACCACTATAACAAACCAAGGAGCCAGGTGTGTTAAATACAAATGAATGAAGTTTTACTCTTTGAGCACAGAACATTCAAAAACTACTACAAATAAATTACCAGAACAGTAATGCTTGAGATGGAAAAAACTGCAGATAGGAAATAAACTCTGAGTCATGGAGGTTTACAAGTAGGCATTCCAGTTTTGAAAACCCACCCTATAAAAATGACTTATTGCTTTGAAAGTATCTGTTTGTTGCAGACTGAAGCATCCCACAAATACTCAAATTCGTTCTTCACAAAACAGAACTCAACCTACCATGTCACTATAGATTCAGCAACCTTCTTCCATGTTTTGCCATCCCTCAGTGGCATCAGGCTATAGACCTTCACTTAGTTCCTCTTGGCAAGCTGGATTAATGTTCCAGAGCAAGGAATCCCCGTCATCCAGAATTCATGAAATTCTACTCCAGTTAATCACATACTGCAGGCCAGTGCATAGTTGAAAGGTAGAAATGCAAGAAACCCTGTATTTGAGTATTCATAGTCTACAGAACAACAAATAATACTCTATATCCAACAGATCTGCATCACCGCCCTGGTGTTGCTACATTAAAAAGAAATAATAAAAAAAAATCAGAAAATAAAAGTTCCAGAAGCAAAATTACTCTGACTACATTGCACATATGCTGTATATTCAACAGTGCAGACAATTGCTGTTCCTTCTACAGAATGTAAAAGCAGAAATGACCATGAAAGAAAAAAAAAGAAACACTCAAACAAGTCTGATTCATTATTGAGGCCTTCAGTTTAGATATCTTTGATTTTGCTTAGAGGAAAATGTTCATTTACTTTTCTCAGTTTTGTTTCTTTGCATTTAAAAATAAAAATTCTGTGCTTAGTGTAACAGCAAAAGATGGAGTTGGATGTTTTGTAGCACACTAAAATTCTTCATAACGTGTTTGACATAGAATTGAGAAATCAACATTTGAAAGGAAAAAAAAAAAACCTAAATGATGACAGCGGTGACCGCTCAGAAGACAGCCAGAGGAGTCCAGCCAAACTCTACAAGGGGCCAAAGCCAGCATCTGCTGACTCCACAAAGCATCTTGGAAGGAAAGTGTTAAATCAGACATTATATATTTTTGTGTACATTCTGTCCACATAAAAAAAAAATAACAGCTGCACAACGCTAGTAGCTGGAGTGAACTGTGAGCAGAGCATGCTGAATCCAGTGAAAGACTGAATACTCCTGGTTCTAGGCTACTCAGCCCAGAAATATTTTATTTGCCAGGAGATACAATAAGAAGGAAAAAGATGGAAGATAGAAGTCAACTTTATTTAAAAAGAGGAAAAAGGGACTCAAAAGAGATGTTAAACAGAAAGCTTACACATGCTATCCAGCAGTACCTTCCCTTGTGCCCCACTCTGCAATAGGCTGTGCTATGCAGCCCAAAACAGCATCATGCAGCCCCACTGGGTAGATATTTGTCTCCTTCCCTGCTGCAGCCCCTGCAAAAGTGGGTGTTGCAACTTGAACAGCTGCTGTGCTTCAGGAGCAATGAAGGAGAAGGGCTGGACCTGAACAACACACTTCTTCCTTTTTTCTACTGAAGGAAACAAGGAGCACTGCACTGGAATGTTAGAGCAGAGCTGCTGTGCCTGTGTGATCGGCTAGGGAGTTGGTAAAGGGCTTAACTAGAACAGGATGGGGCAGATGGACAGCGCAAGTACTTCTCTGCAGTGTAACCTCCACCATGAAGTCCCAGCTTTTGAGTAATCTCAGATGACTCGTGGAACAAGAATTTCTACAAAGATCTAGTCTCCCCATCCATATAACTCTGACCCCTTGTCCAGAAGGGCAAAATACTTTTGATATCAGCATCCTTGAAAATTCAGGTGATACCATCAATTACCACCATGGCTAAACTGTCTTCTCCCAGAAAGTAAAGAGCAAATTTCCCAAGCAAATCAAAGCCCTGTGCGGGCTACAACTCAGGAGATTCCTGCAAAGTAGTGGTGGTGTTGCGGAATATTATGTCAGCCAGGAAGAAGGACCAGTGATCAAGTGAACACAGTATGATTTTCAAAGAGAGAACTGTGAATCTTGCTTTTACACAAAACTTTGGATGTTTTGACAAGGAACAGTCTCATACTTTGGCTTGAGCAGGAAGACTACTTTTCTCAGTGTAGTTTCTATCAGGTAGTTCTTGAGAACAAAAATGGTTTAATCTGATCTACTGAGAGGTCTATAATTCCTCCCCATCTCCTCTTCATACTGAACGCACAAGTTTTAAAGTAGTTTCAGAGCACGTTCCTAGGGACGCCATATTGAAGAGGTAAAATGAACAAAACTTAAACATAAGTATCTGCTTGCCTCACCACAGAATGATGTTCCCTGAAGTCGGGGGAGAAAAAGAAGTAGCTCCTATGTCAACCTGAGGCTGAAGCACATGGGCACACGGATAGGTCAGAGGGTCACAATTCTTTGTTTTGTCTTTTAAAAAAGCTTCTTTATGAAGAATAGAACCTAAAGTTATAACACTGCACACAGAAATTCAAGCCACTCCCGCTTTTAGGAGTGTATGGAACATCACTAGGGAAATGGTGAAATGGCAGCACTAGCAGAAGAAAAATAAAATATCTATGTTGCACAGCTGAAACTAGTAAGGACTTCAGAATACTTTAACCCAAGTATGCCAAGAAGCCACAAAAAAAGAAAAATAAGGACCCCGAAAATCACAAAGCTGGCTAAAAACCAAAAGCTCTTAGGGTTACTTTGTTGGTTTCACTTATATTTGTGTTTATATATTCTCAGCTGTAAATTTATATTCTCCAGTCATTATCTTATTAACACAAGCTAGAAATGTACATATAGCAATAAAAACTAATACAGTATCAGTTGATTCCAACCAATCAGACTTTCAGAGCTTCAGGTATCATTTGAAAGCTGGAAATTGTTTTATCTCAGAAGATGTAATCTTACATGTTAACAGCTGCTTTCCTTTGAGTGCCAATTTACATTTTATAGATAGAAAAGTTGTTAGAGAGACAGTTACACACTCTCTCTCTTCCTTTAAGGTACAGTCCTCTCTTAAGAAGCCATCTAAGCAAAACTAGCCAGTCTCAAAATGCGTAGTGCCTACAAGCCACTGCAAAATAAAGAGTTAGGCCTTCCTTATCCAATAGCATAAAGCAAGCATAAATCCTCATTTGAAACAGTTACCTAAACCTCACATTTATAATCAAGCAGAACTCAGGACTCAGTGTTACTTCAGAAAAAGGCACGCTTCTGTGGAGGGTTCTTTCCCTCAGCCTGAATTAGTTAGCTTGGCAAATACATATAGCCAGGTCACAAATATTTTGTGCAAACCTCAAGGACACATATGCCAGCTTTTTGATGGTTTATGGCATGGAACTGTGAAGATGCACAGCAGTATCTACAGACCAGGAGATTCAGAGTGTATTTACAGTGAAGAGCAGCGGCAGTTCATGGAAAAGTGCTGTCAAACTAAAGAGTTTTAGAAAGCCCATCTTTCTGCAGGAAACTGAAATCAGAGGTGAAGTCAAACGGTTAAACCAAAATCTCACACTGCAGTGCCTTCCAAAGATTGTAATTTTCTTGCCTCCGGTTACCCTTCTCCTGCAACAAAACTAAGCATATGGACTTTCTTCGTGCTCAATGCACCATATGGCACAATGTCACCTTCCCCCCTTCAGTGAGACACACCTTTGGTACATGAAGGTGATGTTTACTCTAGAAGAGATTGTAAAGGTATAAATTGCTTGAACTAACACCCTAAACCAATGCATTTCCCAGACAAAACACAGTTACTGTTTGATCCTTTTCAGAACATAATTTTAAGAACATACTTGATTTCATAAATTCTGTAGAAAGTTCTCCTTGAAGTGACTTAGGATCATAGAATCATTATGGTTGGAAAAGACCTCTAAGATCATCAAGTCCAACAGTCAACCCAATATCACCATGCCTACTAAACCACGTCACGAAGTGCCACATCTACATGTTTTTTTGAACACCTCCAGGGATGGGGACTCCACCACTTCCCTGGGCAGCTTGTTCCAATGCCTGACCACTCTTTCAGTAAAGAAATTTTTCCTAATATTCAATCTAAACCTTCCCTGATGCAACTTAAGGCCATTACCTCTCATCCTATCGCTGGCTACCTGGGAGAAGAGACCAACACCCACCTCAATACAACCTCCTTTCAGGTAGTTGTAGAGAGCAATAAGGTCCCCCCTCAGCCTCCTCTTCTCCAGACTAAACAGATTCAGTTCCCTCAGCTGCTCCTCGTAAGACTCGTTCTCTAGACCCTGCACCAGTTTTGCTGACCTTCTCTAGACACACTCCAGTACCTCAACACCATTCTTGCAGTGAGGGGCCCAAAACTGAACAAAGCATTCGAGGTGCGACCTCACCAGTGCTTAGTACAGGGGATGATCACTTCCCTACTTCTGCTGGCCACACTGTTCCTGATACAAGCCAGGATGCTATTGGCCTTCTTGGCCACCTGGCACACTGCTGGTTTATCTTCAGCTGGCTGTCGAGCAACACCCCAAGGTCCTTTTCCACTGGGCAGCTTTCCAGCCACTCCTCCCCAAGCCTGTAGCATTGCATGGGGTTGTTGTGACCCAAGTGCAGGACCCGGCACTTGACCTCAGCTCAGTGATCCAGCCTGTCCAGATCCCTCTGCAGAGTCTTCCTACCCTCAAGAAGATCGACATTCCCACCCAGTCTGGTGTCATCTCCAAACCTACTGAGGGAGCACTCAATCCCCTCAGCCAGATTACTGATAAAGATATTAAACAAGACTGACCCCAAAACTGAGCCCTGGGGACACCACTCGTGGCAAGCCACCAACTGGATTTAACTCCACTCACCACAACTCTCTGGGCTCAGCCATCCAGACAGTTTTTTACCCAGCAAAGAATACACCTGTCTAAGCCATGAGCTGCCAGCTTGTCTAGGAGAATGATGTGGGAGACAGTATCAAAGGCCTTACTAAAATCCAGGTAGACAATATCCACAGCCTTTCTCTCGTTCACTAGGAGGGTAACCTGGTCATAGGAGGAGATCAGGTTGGTCAAGCAGGACGTGCCTTTCATAAACCCATGTTGGCTGGGCCTGATCCCCTGGTTGTTCTGCACATGCCTGGTGAGCACATTCAAGATGAACTGCTCCCTTATCTTCCCCAGCATCGACGTCAGGCTGACAGGCCTGCAGTTCCCTGGATCCTTCTTCTGGCTCTTCTTGTAGATGAGTGTCACATTGGTGAGCCTCTAGCCACCTGGGACCTCCCCTGTTAGCCAGGACTGCTGATAAATGATGGAGAGTAGCTTGGTCACCTCCTCTGCCAGCTCCCTCATTACTCGTGGGTGGATCCCATTTGCCCCATAGGCTTGTTTCTTATTCTCATTTTAACCAGTTTTGATGAAACGGAGGAGAAGAAGATCACTATGTAGCAGAAGCCGTTTAAAAAACAAACATAAAAACAACTGCAGTGGAAGGAATGCAGGACTTGCTGCAACCACAGTGCCAATGGGAGCTACTTTGTCCTTGCCAGTGTGTACCCCATTCAGCTATGCAATGAAGTTGCAGCAAGTTGAGCCAGCAGCATAACAAGTGGAAGAAGAGTAGGGAAATAAGAGAACAAGAAGAACGATTTTTCTGAAAGGAGAATTGTGGGATGCTTGCTCTACCTATAAAACCCAAGAAAAGCTTGCAGCCTAGGCCCGTCTCTGGAAAGTACTTTAAGTCATAGGTGTGCATATATAGCGAAGATCTTCAGATGAGCTTCTTGTGCGTTTCTCTCTGCACACATCAGCAAATTGTGCTGAGCTCTTCTATCTTATATAAGCAGTCCTTTTAGCAGATGAAATGCTTCTCCAGAGGGTAACAAAGTACATAGTTCACAGCTGTCCAATCTGCCTGGTACACTATGGAGAACTCTGAAAAAACAGAGACGAAAATATAGAAAAAAAACCAGTTTATCTTAGCAGGAAGGGTGTATAAATTCTGACAGTTGCTGTCACTTGCAGAAAAACATTACTGAATTTGAATGGATTGATGTCTCCTTGTCCAGCAGCCACTCAGACTGCATTAGCAATCTTGCTTGGGAAGTTAGTGACGGATTAAATCAGTTTAAATTCCCCAAGGTCTAACATGATATATGTCAAAGCATGCCCCAGAAATAAACTTCAATTCATGACAAAGTTATTCCTCACTCCCTCAGGCTTTGGGATCCTGAGATGTCTGAAGATCTCAAGAGCCAGGCTACTACAAGCTGGAGGTTCAAATCCAATTTCTGCTGATAGCATCATCTTGTGCCCTTTTGAGGGCTTCATGCTTTGAGGAAGAATCTTAAGATGACAAATGTTTGTACCTTAAAGGTATTGCTGTAGTCCTCCCTAACACAACCAGCTGAGAAGTCCTGCCCTGTACCAGGCTCTGTGGAGACAGGGTTTGGTAATGAAAAGCTGTGACACAGGAAACGCGAGTGGAAACTTTCCTTTTCTTGACTGAGTTCTTCAACAAACACATCTGGTGCCAGAACACTGATCATCCTAATTCTTACACCACTGCCTTTAACACAGCACTTCAGTCACCATTACAAATGGTTGCAAGATAGAAGAGGGAATAGTAGGGTTCAAATCTGCCCTCAGGTATGCATTTCTGAATCCCAGATGGAAGATGATGAACTCACTACATGAACATCTTGACTTTAGCTGAACATGGAACAAAATTTCAACAACAGCTTTATACCAATTAATTATCTCTGCTCCTGAATTCTAATGATCATATTAGCCTAAGCTAACTCATGACCAGCCTTAGCCTCAGTGAACAACACGGAAGTCAAACTGCCTCATATTTAAAGCAGGCTAAGGACAGACTCACAGTTCAACTGATGAGGATCTGAGGCAACAGCTGACTTAAGTCTCAGGCCAGGAACAGAGAGCAAAATTACAAAGGAAGCTTTCCTAGATGTTTGCAAAAAACTTTTCTAGAGCTACACAAGCATGAACCTGTAGAAGAGCTCCCTTACCTCTGTCGTTCATCATCTAGACATTCAATAATAGTTGTGGCAATAACAGACAAAAAAAGGTGACTTGCTGGCTCAGGCTGCCAGCATACATTCCTGCATCAGCTATACTCAGAGACTTCTTTGCAATCTCAACGGCTAAAAAGCCAACCCTATCATTCCAAACACAGCAAATGATTCTTCCCAGAGACTCATTCTTAAACCAGCACTTTGGATCACAAGGCGGATCTACTGTGCCACAGGATATACCCAACTACAAGTTTGCTACATTACACCAATCTAACAACTAAGTTGTCTGTGTCACATTTCTTCTGACTATAATATACTGGCAATTGTCCCTGTAACTGCAGCTGGATCCACAAAGGAAACCGAGTCTATGGAATTAGTTCAAGATCTTTGAAAGAGTTGTGCAATTAAAAAGGTGCTATTTTTTTCTTCTTTCTTTAAAGAGAATTTGCATCTTTAAATTATATTTGAGATGCAGAGAAATGAAGATTACTGCATCCAAAGCCACCACTGGAGATATACTCTGCATATTTCAGGCTGGAGAAATGTCAGAACAACTACACTGGTGTTAGTAGTTGAGAGGAACAACCACTAAATATTTTAAAGATGGAAAGAAACTGGAGAAGTAGTGAAGGCAGAGAATATAATTTTCTTGTAGAGAATATAATTTTCTTTCCCCCTCTCTCACTCCATAAGAACCTCAATGCTACCCTTTTTTCTTAAAGCATTATTTTAATTAGTGCCGCTGAGCAATATGGAGGGGGGGAAAAAAAGAAATTGTCAGCATCAACAGCAAGTAGTAATTAACCACGGATGCACTGAGCTCACATATTTTCAAGAAAAATTTCAGCTGCTTGACTTGCTATCATTTAAGGCCACGCACATCAATTACCATGACCAGTTCACATCCCGATACTTGTGAAATTACTGCTATGCAATCACTTCTCCACCCCAAATGACAGGAAAAGGGTCTGTTCTTAGAGCACTGGAAAAAAGTCTCCTCCAGAGGCTGAGGACTTGTTCCTTTTTCCCAATGGCCTTGTCAATGCCGCCTTCCCTGGCCAGGGATCCCAGCTGCTTGGCTTCCTTGCCCTCTAATTCCAAGCTGCTGGCCCCGTTATCCCAGCACCGCAGCAGCCAGGTGACAATGTGTTCGCCTGGGTGGCGGCTGAAATCTTTCC
>Ga0065711_1010057_pt1 | contig 10089 bp, 7 predicted proteins | sample Hoacrofraction12_FD_59098 | JGI IMG/M metagenome (GOLD analysis project Ga0065711, IMG submission 59098) | Hoatzin crop microbial communities from Cojedes, Venezuela - Epithelial fraction 12 v2 (version 2) | ecosystem: Host-associated > Birds > Digestive system > Esophagus > Crop | place...
AAGGGAATATGGGGTGCGTGAACAGCGCATGATTTATGTCTGTAGCCTATCCGAATAAGCGTGATCGCGTGTGCAGATATGAAAAATGTATATAACCACGCAAGCAGAGCAATGAATCAAATCAGCTGTGCATTGTTTCAATGTGTGAGAGTCATTCCTGTCCCTGCACGGATGCTGAAACTTGGCACTTGTAGACAGAGTGATGTCTGTGAGAGTTAATGTTGTGGATACCACAAGAAAACGATGGCACATTGTTAAAGTACAAACCATTTGATTTTAATACAGAATTTCCTTTCCCCCCCCCGATATTCCTTTTGCATCTTAATTGTTGCCTTGAAAATCGCCTAGTAGCCAATGGATTATACTCCTTTCAACTTCAAAACAGCAAAAAAATGTTTGAAATACCTTGGCATTTCTATGTTTTACTGCAACAATGGTCACAGGGGAAAAATGTCTTTTTCAACCAAGTCTTTAACTGTTGTCTAATTTGAAATAGGAGCTGTATGTCCTGGAAAAAGAATTGTTGGTGAATTTTGGAACACAAGGTCATATAACTTGCTGGAATAATTGAAGGATTACCATAACATTGTGGCAATGCTACAGTTGTGTCTGCAGCTGCCACAAAAAGACACAAGAAATGAGAATGTTTCAAGAATTTTGCTCATAGAAGCTACAATATTTTCTTTTAAAATAGATATACTTTATTAACTCTTCCTTTTCTGTGCTGGCTTACATTAGACAATATTCCGAGTAACTGAGGAAACACTGCTCTCTGTAAAGTACACTTTGCAATGAGTGTAGTAAACTTACCTATCTGTTAATGGACATCAATGTTTCTTACATCAGTGTCTCCTCACTTGCGTTATAATGGCACAAAGACTTTTGTGGTAACCGTAAGTTCAGCAAGGAAAGTATCAGACATGAAGCACAAAGTGGGAACATTTCACTATCTCTCCATGTGCTTTGTAATTAGGTTTTGTGAAGGTGGAGGGTGGGATCCATTTGATCAAATTCTCATCTCTGGTACCTGAGCTGATTGTCTAGATTGTCTTTAGTCTTCAATTTTGCTTCTGGAGAAATATTTGGTCGCGTCATTTCTCTCATCCTTAAGTAGTTGCCTGCAGTCTTGCAAATGGTTTTAGAGGGATTTGAGGATCACTGTTTTCAAACAGACACCCCCTTAGTTTCTTACACCTGGAATCTTCCTGTGAATCCAGGATTAATAACAATTACAGTACTTAGTGTTGTTTTAGAAAGGTTTGATTAGTTTGATTCAATCTTTCCTTTATCTGTGTGATGAATAAACAAAATCTGACATGCTACCCAAAGTAACGCATGGATGGTCATGTTGAGCTAATTTAATTGAGATAGTCTGTTAAACTAGGTAAGAGATGTTTGGAAAGAGTCATGCTAGATATAATCCTACAAGTGTTTGATATTGAGGGGTGTGCCTGTTAGCATGTCTATAACCCTTTGGGTTTGTTAACCCTGCCTCGCTGTCAGCGTGAAGTTACTGAGTGTAAGTTAAAAAACAAAGGAAAAGCAAAACATTTGGTTTTTTTGGCCTGTGTTCTGGTTTCAGCAGCTGGGATGTGTGCTTTGTAATGTTATCAACTTTCCCTTGGCAGGCTTAAGAGACAGAAATCATTCTAAATTTCTAAATTCTGAAAGCTGAGGTTCTCACGTGTCCAGGAATGACACAAGAAAACACACCAGGTCTTACTAGATCTATGATAGCCATCACCGGTACCTAGCTGTTAAGTATCGGTGTGCGTAGTAAGGGTCTGTACGACGGAGTAGTTTGTTGGAGTGCAGCTGTGTTGGGTTGGAACCCTTCTTCCCAAGCGCTGTTCCAGATGTGGACCATGTGATGGCAGCATTGTATCAACCTAGACAGCCAGGGTTGCGCTCAAAGGGTTGTGGCTATGAGAAGGGAATTCAATTTTTCTTAAAATCAAAAAAGAAACACCAGCAGTCGAGAATGAGCCCCTACAATTTGGAAAGGCAGCACAAACAGATTTAACACTGAATTGTTCTACCCAATGGAAAATAATAGAAAGAAATGAAAATGTTTGCCATGCCATGAATATAGTGTGAACTTACTACTGAGGCAAAGTTGATAGTTTAATTACAATTATTTTTCCTAGTGATTGTAATAATAAAGTGCATGTGGTATATGTGAATTATGAGCTCAGAATATCACTGCTAAAACGTGTCTTTCACTAAAAGGCATTTATTAAGTTACAGGTAGGGGTTTTTTGCTGTTGAAATAACCAGTAATTAATCACTATTTGGATAGACTTTCAAGTAGAAGCATCTGAAATCTCTAAGGGCTTCAGATTTTCTGACATCTCCAAGCTGTTTTAATGAGCAGACCGTTAACCTTTGGAGCCTGGTCCTGTGGCAAGCTATCGTTTCTTCAAAAATTCAAGCTTCAATGCTGTTTTCTTGTAAGTAGTAAAATAAAATCAGAGATTATATTGAATAGTCCCAGTTTATACACTTACACTGTGCTTATATTCGATAAGCTGGTAAAAGATGTAAAAATTCCTCTCTCTCTCAAAATGGATTAAGTCTCCGTTCTCTGAAGAGAGCCTGAAAACACTATCATATCAACCCAGCAATGCTTTTATCTGCACTGCCTTCTTCTAGAGGAAGGGCAGTGTAAAACCAACCCTGAGCTGGCTAGAGAAAAAGGCAGGATTGATACATTGAATTTGTCCCACTGTCCCTCGACTTTCGCCCCACACACATGCGTGACACCCCTTCTGCTCTGAGGGTGGGAGCCTGTGGCTGAGAACCCACAGCTGGGAGGAGGAGGAGGAGGAGGATGCCTTGGTATCAGCTCTGCAGCGCGTGCCCCAACTTGCTGAAGGTTTTAAATGCATAGAAAGACTTGCAGGGCTGCAGCGAAGAGGGGCTCTGCAGGGAATCATCTCAAATTATACAGATTCTAAAGTGAACTCTCTGTATGTTTGCAAGTATTTCATGGAAGTATGTGCAAATTAAAAGCTTTTGGAACTACAGAGGAATATACTTTCCATGAAACTGTATGAAGTTTGTATGGGAAGGAGCAAGAGGTGTATCCTACAGCCCTTACATTGCAAGTGTTTTTTGTTTTTTCAGATTAAAGCAGATTTTGGCTTGGTGACAAATGTAGGGGAATATCATGTTTACTGTCAAATGGTTTTATATTCCGGGAAGCTCAAAGGTAGTTGATTTACATGTAAAAAACCCACTTTTTTTCAGTAAGTGTCAAAGAAAATATGGTATTTACCCACACTTTTTGAAAGTTTTCCTTGAAGCCGGTAGGTCATGCTGCATTTAAGCTTCTATCATCAATGCCATAACCCAAGTGCTAACCTTAATGGTCCTGACAAATTAGTAGTAAGTTTTTACCTGAATAATGTGGTAGCACTAAAGTACTTGTATGGAATTAGAAAGTATTACTCCACACACCATTGAATTGTGTTCGGTCCCATTGCAGTCTATGTTGTATTTTATCAAGAGGAAAAGAAGAAGTCAAGACCGAGACAATAGTACCGTAGCATTTAATTCTTGATTTATATCAACTTATAACTCTCTGGTGTAAAGTCTTCCGCTGGAGTGTAAACTGGCCAAAGGTTCCTCCTGATGATCCTGTGACAGAATTACTTTTTATTTTCAAATGGTCGGTCTGAGCTGAAGAATATTGATAAATGACTAAATATCAGATTCATGGAGAAGAAGTGACCGTAGGAGAGGGGGTAGAGATTCAGGTTTTTAACAAGGTAAAATAGATATTACTTTTTAGATTTCTGTTTTGGACTAATCCTATGAGATGTCCAGTAAATACGCATTTCAAAATCATTCTAGTCCTGAATGAGTTACCAGTTTCATTGGTATTCCTCATGCTAAAGAGATTATTAGATTATTGGCTAGAACATAGCAATAAGAATAAGAAATGCCTGAGTTTAAATTTGCTATGACTGTGTGTCTAGACTGGAACAAGCTCACTTTGTATAAGCTTTTTTAGTGTTTGCCCACAGGGGTGAAGATTAATTAGTAATATCTGAAATGTTTTGAAAGACCTCCTTGCCATACGAACAAAATCCAGTGTGTGACTACTATTCAGAACTGAACATTGACCATAATTTATCACAAAATAATTTTAATTTTAAAAAAGTTTAGAAAGTGTACATCAAAATGCTGAAAGCCCTTTTTAACAGCCATTACAGTATTAATTACTGTTGATCATGTGATAGAAAATTTTGGACGGTAGATATTAGGTGACTTGGGACATATTTCAGAGGAGATTCATATCATGGTTAAGAGTGATATTCCTTGAATTGTCACTGGTAATGGTCTGAAAAGTATGCCCAGCATAATTTACTCTGTAGAAATTGTCATTCAGCGTGCTCTGGTGTCTGAATTTTCCCTTATTCTTACAATATGGTTCCAGAGACTGCAGTTTTAAATCAGACTAGAGGTTGGCACATTATGTTTCTTTTATAACTTTTGACATTTCTAGAATTTATGTAATGTAAAAAAAAAAAATCCAGGATTTTCTCTGGATTTGGGTTTTGGAGTTTTTAGGCTGCTATAATTTTCCGCCTGGAAATGGTTCAAAAGTGTTTTATGTACATGGTACACGTTAAGTTGCTTTTGATATCACTGTTTTGTATCTACCTTCCAAAATCTGATTTAAGATGGCACAAAGAGCCACAGGAGTACTGGAGTCAGCTACAGCTGTAACTAATATGAATGGTTCACTGAAAACCATATTAAAATTGAAACACCGATTCAGATATAGGCTCTGCCAGAAGTTTTCTTATTCAAAGCCTGTGCTTCCACCTGTTTTTCCTGACCATAGTGTAATGTCCTCTGCCTTGGGCTGGCTATTCAGACTGCAAAAAATCTGGTGCTGTTCTTCAATGTGTTACAGCAATGACTCAGTCCAAGAAACACCAAATATCTACTGGGATGTATTGGGGGTGCGAAGGAATAGAACGCAGGCTCAGAATATGTATTTTGTTTGACTAGAGGTAATTTTTACCTTTTTTTTGTCACACAATTGTCTTTTTCCTTCCTCTAAATAACGCTTGTTTTGTCCTAGGTGAAAATGGCCAGATGTAACCTGCTTATTGCTGTCAGGTCAGAAATTACTTTTTATTATGCAACAGTAATTTTTTTTTTTTATCCCAGTTTATTACTGAATATCAGAAAAGGAGTAAGGCTAGCCAGCAACTGTCCTCTCTTTGTCTAATTATTTATGTTGCTTCTTCACTTAAATACCTGTTTCTGTCCTGGCTGACAGCAGGTTTTAGAACATGCTTCTGATATGGTTGATCGTTGCCAAACCAGACAGCATGATTCTATTTTCCTACTTCTTCCCACTGTAACAGAAGGTAATTGAAATCAAAATCCCATGTCCCGCATTTTACAAAGGAAAAACACACTGAAATATTTCACTTGGTGTGTTGTTGACATGTTCTGTGTTGAGTCACTGCAGCAAACGGTGAATGATGATGTGTGAAATGAAAAGTCCCTGCCCAGTGCACAGCAAGAATAGTGGTATGAAATCCTTGCTCTGCTGCACTATTTGATGTGTGCTTTTGTCTACGCTATATTATCCAGATATGCAAGATTGCCTTTTTAAACATTTTGTCAGATTTTTACCTACATGCCAGGGTTTTACTTGCTTGGCAGGTTTATGCAAATTCTTCATCCAAAACATTGCTTTGAAAAACTTTCCACACGTATCCACTTTGGGTAAATTTTTTAAAAAGAAAGATAAGACCTCAAACATCATCATCCCTCCCACCTCCGAACCCCCTCCTAAAAATTTGCCTCCCTTGACTTAAAAGTAAATCAATTTCCTGTCTATATTTGCTCATTTTCTTTTCAGTTGCCAATTAGTTATTGAACCATTAGAGGATATCCTTAAAACAACCGTAGAATCCTACACATTTTCTGGTAATAATTTTATTTAATTCATCAAACTAGTTTAAAGTATTTGGAAAATGCAGTTTTTAGTTGCTTTTTTTTTCCCTAACACTTTGTCAACAAAATTTTGTGTTTTGAAGCAATAGTTATCTGAAAATTATGCATAGTTATGAAAAAACACAAAATATAAGACTAAAACCTCAAACTACATTAAGAAAATATGCAGACAAGCCGATGGTTCTTCACTACCTGCTGCAAAATTTACAAAAGTAAAATTCTTCATTTATGTACTCCTCTTAAATATGTTGTCCGTAACTGACTACCTCCTTGAAAATTGCTTATCTATCACCGTCTTGCTTTCACTTCTTGCAGGCTACAACTCAGCACTTTTGAGAATAAAGGGAAACGAAATAGCAGAGCAACCTAAATAAGGTGACTTACCAACTATAGGAATCCAAATTTTCCAAATATCTTGGTCAAATATTGCAAATTAGCATGCAGCCTGCCTTCACGGACTGGATAAAGTTCCGTAAGATTTACATGGTCGTAATCTTCTGCTATGTCATTAGACATGGACCAGCTACTTTGACTACACAAAATTTTAGTTAATTTCTTTTGTGTTTTACAAGAACAGCTCCTCTTTCCAGGAAGGCTGAGCAGTGAGACAGGGCAGGATCCAGAGGGAGAAACCTCAGACAACTGCTCGAATCCTCCGACTAAATGCTAAAGTTGTTGTGGAGGGGGTGTGAATGTTTTGTGTAGGACCACAGGGTTAATGAGGAGAAATTTAAAATTACCAGTGTCCAGCAGGAATCTCAGCTCCTGCTAGCTTTCCTTTTTGGAATTCTGCAAAACTCTTATTCTTCTTTTCAATTTTTTACTGGGCGTAATCTCTCACTTGATCTGTTGTCTCGGCTACCTGAAACAGCTGGAAAGAGTAAGACTTGATACAGTTTTCCACTGCCAGCAACATAGGAATCATCTGTTTCTCTGAGTTTTCTGTAAGAAAAAGCAAACAAGTATTTCCAACACTGAATACCTAGATGCCAGTGACTGTTATTATACACTGTGCCCTAAATCTGCTACTCCAGCACTGCATGTCATAAGAAAGCATTAAATATTTTCGCATAGCTAGGTTAAATCGAGGTAACAGTGTACTTTAGCATCATTGCTCTTCAAAGAATTTGTAATCCGTTCTACTTTGGTTTCATGAGACCTTTAAAACAAACATTGTTCTCTGTTTTGAATCCTAATCCATCCATAGACACTTTTGTTCTAGGTGATTCCTTATTGGAACCATCGTGCACTGAAAATAATTAAGTAAATAACGTTTACAAATCAAGGATAGCCCAAAGGAATGCACTGCGTGCTGCAGAGAAGATGGATGTCTAGAGGCTTATGACATGACAAAACTGATAGAATGATTTTTTTTTCAAAGATAGATAGATTGACTCTTACGTATTCATTGCATTTTGATTAGCAATTTGTTCATTACTGTTGCTTTTAAATCTCTTTTGTGTGAAAATGAGAAAGCACAGTATCACTAATAGACATCTTTCACCATTATACACATGAAAGAGGTAATTCTGAACTTTTCACAAAACATTAAAAACACATCATTACTGTAATCTTAGACAGGCAAATAGAATGAATTAAAAACCTTGATTATGCAAATTAAAAATCATAGTAATTTCTAGTTAGTATTTCCATCTTGGCATTATAAATCCCAGTGTGCTCCAAACTTAAGTACTTTTATTAACTTTTCATGATAAATTTTAAATTATTCTGTGTTGAAAAATTAATTGCAATTGAATAATTTTTTGAACACTGTGCAGTGGGATTGCCGAATTCTAATCGATACTAAGAAGGCTCTCCATCAGGTTCCCTAGAGTACCTGTAGTATAACTAATAAAATTAAATATTGATGTCAAATGTCTTTTACGATGTGCATGGGATTTCAGTCTTCCACAGCATTTTCTCTGGAAAAATGAATCTGCAGAGTTTCCTTACTAAATGCAGGCACGTAGACTTCAAGACACAGGCAAATCTGAGCTTCTGCTCCCTGATGTCCATGTAGTGTTAGATCCAGACAAGGGAGCTATCTTCTTGCCTTCAGTGCTCAGATCATCTAAAGAACATGATGAGATGGTAGAAAGATTTGAATATGTGTTTAATTCAGTGCTTGTTTAGCACTCTGTAAACTTTTGCAGAATTGGCTTTTGCTTGCTCTTTTACTTCACCATTCAAAGCTTCCATTACTTCCACTGACTATTCTAGATTGTAGGTCAGATTGTTTCACGCCTCTGGATATGTACAGTAGTGTAATAGGTTTTTTTTCCCCTGTTTTCTTGCTTAAACCTCCCTCTGACAGATGAGAGCCCTTTTCCTATTGTGCACCCAGTAAGAAGGACACAACAGATAACTATCGCCAAAAGCTGACGTTGTGAGTTGCTTAATCAAAAATACATTGATTTATAGTTTTTATGACTCTCTCGAAATTCACTAAAAGCATTGTATGATCCCTTGTGTAACTGATTTATGAAGTCTTTCCTTCAATATGATGTATTAGGTATATGCTATTGGTAGTTCCTAACGTAAAGCAGTGCATACCTGTGCTTTCATTCAATATAACAAACTACATATCCTCTAAGTGCAAAAAGGGGCGGAGAAGGCAGAAACTAATTTATATAGAGAGTAAAGGGTAATAAATATTTATATTTCAGTGTTTTTACTTAGAATGTTTATTTATAAAGTTGGTGAGATTAGACACTTGTCCTACATTTTATCTAAAGTATCGTGGGCTCATACAGATAATGCATATAATTAATATGATTATCAATGTAGTTATTGTATTGCTTGCTTGTCTTAGTGCAGAAAAAAATATTTGAGCACAAATATTTAGTAGCATACTACTAAATTCTCCAACCACCTGAAATATATTCATAAAACCTTTATCACATTAATGGTACCTTAAAATGCTATTCATCTGTGTCTTAGCTGTGGTCTGAACATGCCCAGAGCAACAGTTTAGTGTTCTCAGAGCTCACTATCAGGTTCTTCTTTCTCCCATTCACTTCTTCAAAAAGATTATTAAAGCATCAGCTGTTACTACAAAAGAAAAAGCACATACCTTTTTTCAGTAGCCTAATGATAAAGTGGTAACCTAGGATTAATTATAAGCCATATAGCAAATTATGAAAAATAGCAATGCCCTGAAGTCTTTATCAAAGTCTAACACAACATCCCACAAAGGAATAACATATTATTCCTTTTCATCTGACAGACCCCCACCCTCATCCCACATGCGTTGCAACCTCTGCATTGTGGATCCTCTGTCCTACTTCTTTGATTTTTTTTCCTTTTTTTTTTGGTAGCCCCTTTTCAATTTCGGACTATGCATTCTTTTAGAACTGATAAAAAAAAAATACTGTCTAGTGGCTCAGTTTGAATCTTACATCTACTTTCATAGCAGTGAACAAGATCACTTCCCTTTCTTAGTGCCATCTTTTCTTGAGAATGCATTTTGGTTACCTACACAGGTAACTCGTACACTAAAAGCAAAATAAACACAACGCATCGAAACAGGCCACTGATGTCTGCTGATTCTGAACAATTTTTCTAATTTTGCATTTTTTCATTGTCGTATATTTTCAATTTGTACTAATTTAGAAATCTTGTCCCTCTTTGTGGCTGATGATTGACGTTTGGTTTTAATGATTGTCTTTCTGTGGTTGGTGCTGACCAGACTTTCCTTTCAGAAAAGTGTGCCCTGTTGCTGTTTTTTGATATGTCCTGTGCTTAGGGCAAAAAAAAGGAAGTTCAACCGCAAGGATCAGGCTAAAATTATTCCATATTTTTTGAAGTTGAACTTCATTTTTCTTGGAAGTCACTCATTTACTGGAAAAGCACAGTTGTGCTGAAGAGCCAGGAACAACTTGGTTGAACCATCAGGTCGTTTGGAAGTTTTTAGAGTATTGACAAAATCACATTTGGATAAATGAAAAATCTTACTTTTTTAAATCATCTGAGTATTTGAGTAAAAATATAATGTCCTGGGTTTGGCCAGAACAGGGTTAATTTTCACCGGAATCCAGGAAGGGGCACAGCCGGGGGGTGGGGGCTGACCCCACCTGGCCAAACAGAGCCCGGTATTCCATACCATGT
>Ga0065711_1052119_pt1 | contig 10089 bp, 9 predicted proteins | sample Hoacrofraction12_FD_59098 | JGI IMG/M metagenome (GOLD analysis project Ga0065711, IMG submission 59098) | Hoatzin crop microbial communities from Cojedes, Venezuela - Epithelial fraction 12 v2 (version 2) | ecosystem: Host-associated > Birds > Digestive system > Esophagus > Crop | place...
GTGGAGTCTCCTTCTCTGGAGATATTCAAGACCCGCCTGGACAAGGTCCTGTGCAGCCTGCTCTGGGTGACCCTGCTTCGGCAGGGGGGTTGGACTGGATGACCCACAGAGGTCCCTTCCAACCCCGAATATTCTGTGATTCTGTGAAACGAGTAGGGATGGGATCTTCTCTACGGCCCTGTCAGGTAGTAAATGGAACCTTGGATTCCTGGAAATGGGTATGGCATCATGTTTGCTCTTGGTATAGAAAAAAAAGAAGATGAAGTTGTACACATGGAAGTTCACCTACCCTTCCAAACCGGACCACTACAACTTGAATGGACAAGGGAACAAATCCAGGAGTGTATTCTGGATAAGACCACATGATGCCTTTATGCAACTTCATAAATGAAGTACACAGTAGACTTGACAGGACACGAAAAATTATTTTATTATTGCTCAAAACTAAAATCCCAAAAGTTAAAAGCATGGTTCCTTTCCAGAAATTACTAGAACCATTCTCTTACAAAGCACTCCAAGATCCTGCTCTATTAGTAGTTTATTTATTAAATTCAATTAATGGCTACCATCTGGCATTTTCAACGCTACAGGCAACTATTTTTTCAGCATTACTAATATGCTGTTTAATTGGTTAGAAAGTCTCGTTGTTCTTGTTGAAGGTACAGGACAGCTTAAGCTGGCACGTAATGTTACTTCCGTCAAACACAGACACGCTGCTCTGGCTCAAAGAGGAAAAGCAGCTCACAGGTTCACTTAGCGACTGAGCTGTGCCGGAGGTGAAGCCTACAAAACCTTCTAATGGCTAATGGACACAAAAGCAACTTTCAAGCTCACTCCATTTACTCCCAGTGGCTGCATAAACCTCTAGGTCTGCTGACACAAGCTGTTCTCAACCCAGCCCACATTACCACTACAAACGCTGACTGAGCTCACGTCCGATCTTACCTTAAGGAGATTTGTCAAGTAGTTCTTCAGAAATTCTTTTAGCCGTTTGTACAATTCCAAGCCAACAAACTGAGCACCTCCAGGCGTCTGGCCCTTTTTCGATTTGGAAGGAGGTACTCCGGCCCCCCGTGCTTGGTTAGACTGGTGTACACTAGTACAGTAGTTATAAACATGACTAACAGGACAGTTAAGGAATACGTATGTGTCAGCATGAGACATTAAAAACACAATGACAAACAATATGTTCATTGCAATAAGCTATATTTTTATATGACCATAAATTACTTAACCGTAATGCATTACAAGATACATTAGTCCACATAAAATCAAACCAAAGCTAAGAACATGAAGCAATTTGCAGCAGAATTATCAGCAGCAGAAATGTCAGACGGCCGAGCGCACTGCAAGTACTGACGCCGGCCAACGTTCAATTCACCTAACACTTCCTTAACAAGACCACCAAGAAAACAAAGCAATGGAATTTGCTGATCAGATTATTTTCAAGCTTTAAATGGAATTTATTTGATGTATTCTATTGGGCTTCCACAAATACATAAGCTTTCATTTGAACAGGAAGAAATTTCAACGCTAGCCTCAAGCAACATTCAGTAGTTGAAAACGCAGAGGATAGTGTTTTCACATTCTTTCAGACACAATCCTTTATAAAAGATTTGGCCTTTTAACACTGGTGACAAACCTACAAAGCAGTACTGGTGAGACACACACAATTACATGCATACCATAAAAGAACTTTATGGTGAGATTCACCAAAACTCAATTTTAGGCTACAAGTGTAATCCCAACATTTAGGTATATGGTAGCAATGATTTTTCCTCTCATACTAATACAGCCTGGAAGGTCTGATGTACCTGTTAACATAGTATTTCAAGAAAACATATTGTTTTCTGATCTAAAACATTCAAATATTCAGAATTCTTCCAAAGTCACATTGCTCAAAACACTTCAAATAAGAAAGGATCCTGCAAGACACTGCACTCCACAAACAAGGAAAATAAATTAGCTTGGCAGCACTCAAATTCAACCTGAGGAGGACTCAGATTTGACAACAAAAATGACCCTAATCACTCACCTGGCAAACAATTAGTCAACAGGAACCAAGCTATTGAGCACTCATGCTTCTACTGACAGTCCAAGGGGAGACTTGAGTCACATCCCTTGTTAGAGAAGATTGTATTCAGCAATCCAGCAGGTCTAATTTGTTTTTAACTTGTGTCTTAACTAATGGGCCAAGCTTTAACCACTAGACAGGCTTTCTCCACTGTATGCCACGTATTAGGAAATTAATACGTTGCTGAGATTTGCCTTCAGAAAGGGCAGCACAAAATAATGGAAGACATCAGCACAACTAAATACCAAGGGAATTATAAACCCCAAATACATGATCCATTACAGTCATTACGAACAGACTTGCTTCTAGTATTTAAGCAGTAAAGCTCCAGCAGAAAAATCTCTTTAAACACCAAGTTAACTGGCTTACATTAAGAAAAGCTTCACAGACAAATCATATCCTTGAGTAGGGTTTAAGGACCAGAGTACCCTGCGTGCCACCAGGAACCAGGCTCACAGTCTTTGTGTCAAACTCAAAGGCTGCTCACAGTCTATACTGATGTACTGGCCGAGAAAGTCATCGCATTCTGTCCAAAAGAGTAAGGTTCTTAGGCTCTTTGCCTAAGATTAACCCTTTCTGAAAACATAAGCACACATTTATTTCTTACCTGGTACCTCATCCAGGTGCCAAATAATTAGACTTCCCACAATATCAACCAATAACATAAAACTTCCATTTCAGCTTAGCAACAGAACTTTTATCAGCCTCTTATCTCTATCAGCCACTTACTTCCTGGAACTTAATGATTTCTTCCAGCTCCTACTCATTAGTTTGTTCAACTTCCCTGGCACTGTTGCTACTTTTAGCATCTATGCTTCCACTTCAGAACTCCCTGTTTAAGTGATGAACGTCACACAACACATCAATTCTTCTCTAGATGTAAACCTTTCTTTCTTCCCACATACTAGAAAAGCAGGGTTTACCTTGCAGTGTAACTTTAAAATACTTAAGGTAAGGTCCTCTGCATTGTGTATGGAACGTCTCTCCACACAATACAAGGAATTTAGGGTTGATTTATAAATACCTAACTGGCAGTCTTGCCTCCTTCTTCCCCTAACTCTCCTATCCCACGTAGCTTTGAGCAAGCCTAAAAACACGACGACTGTCCAAGACAGCAGGTAATTCTTGCAGTTTTTGTGAATAGTGTCCGATGAAAATATTCTTTCCGTTCTTCTCCAAGAATAATCACAACAGCCTTCAGAAAAATAAAAGACCAAGGTTAGAAGACATAAGCCTTTTTGTAACCCCATACTATTAAAACCAGGATTCCCTGTAAACATTGAGAGAGACTGAGACCTTTTGCCCATGCCTGATGGTAATCAGCTCAGAGCTGGAGTAAAAATACACCACCAACACCCATCTTTACTCGTTATTCTGGCTTGAGTCTTGCTAGCCAAAGTGTCCAAGACAGCACTTTGAAAACACTCTAATTCAGTTATTCTGTGCAAGTCAAACTGAAGTTGGTTTGCCTGCGCAGAAGGCAGTTTGTAAGTGTAAATAACTCTTTGACATATTATACATAAAAGAATGCTCTCTCACACTTTGTTTGCAATCTGTGTCCCCATCTGCTAAAGCCAACCACTGACAGAAAGACTGACATATTCAAAACAAAATCAGACTTGTGCTGCTTACAACGAAGTACATGACAGTCCATCTGAGAATCCCAAGGAGAACCTATGAAAAGAATTCCTCATTGCAGCAGGCAAACTAATTTCCTCAACTGCTTCGTAGCTGCAAGCGATGTACATATGCAAACAGCTATTAGGAAACACTTCTGTGGGTGTCTGTGCAATTCTGCATAGCAATTCGCATACTACAACAAGTAGAGAAGTTAATTCATCACCAGAATCGTTTGCACCGCAGTGAAGCTGCACTGCTCCCCAAGCTTCTGGCTGCTGAACTGCAGATTTGGGCCAGCACACAGACAAACCATCTACGGGAGGAACAGACCAAGATCAATCTCGTCTAACTTCTACACCTTCCTTGCAGCAAAGGAGACGTCACATTTACTTAACTAACATTTGAGCTAGAAGACTACAGTGAAGTTTATAAATTGATTCAGCATCATCCTGTTTTAAGATGAAAGATCTTTTTCAGAACTTTATTCTTCTCTGAAACTCTTCAAAATGGGATACAAGAAACAGCCAAAGAGAAATTAATTTTACCACCGTTGTCTTCCATATAATTTACACCGCTTTTGACAACCTCGACTCAGTTTCCAAAGCTAGGCAGTGCAAAGGGAAAAAGAAAATTCCCATGCTGCCATGTCATAACGAATTTATGGCCTCGTGGATCCTTTCCACTGAAGGACGTGATCCTGACACACAACTCACCTGGAAGGCTTACTTGCCACCTGCTTTTCCAGTAGCACGGGAGTTCATGCAGGCAACCAGTGGTTTGGACTTGGGGAAGTGACTGCTGCTACATTTAGTTGCCAGACCCTTTGCTGAGCAGATCTGACCTTCTGTGCCTGCACAGGGGAAGCGAAACTGACTCTTTCCGTAGTAGTGCACATACTTTTTTGCACAAGTAAGCCACAAAACACCAGTCTAAGCGTGCCACAGTCACCTCTAACCTAACCCCCCATCCCAAGAAGTACCAAAATACTCCACGCACCATTTTTTTTCCTCCAGTGCAAACAGAAATGTTGTGAGACAAGTATCAGTTTTGTAACTCTACACACAACAGGAAAACACTCAGATTTTACACCGATGGGTGCAAATTACTCAGTTTTGCACGAGTCCCTAATCTTCAATTTTTTCTACAGAAAACAGTTCTGCTGAGGCAGTAACTGATTCCCCTTTCGGCAGCATGGCTGGATCCCCACAGATTTTCTGGTTTGCTATGAAAATGTAATGTCTGCTTGAGGAACAGATCTGTAAAATTAAAAGGAGCTGAAAGGGAAGCAGAATTCACACGATGTAGCACAAAACTACAGGGCAGAGAGAAACAACAAAAACGCTTCTGAAAAGGAGGAAGCACGCAACAGCCAAAGCTGAGCAACTCTCTAACCAGCATTTCACTCTTGTTCTTTTTAGTCCCTTTAGCATAAAGATCCATTTTAGGCATAAGTTTGCTGTTTCACCAGTCTAAAGTGGTAATTAACTCTTAACAGAGCTGAGTGCTCTGTCACCTCAACAGCTGGCCTACAGGAACAAGCTTAGTTCCACTTTTGTCAACAATTTGCATTTTCCCAAATTACACCAAAGGCATACAAGAACAACATACAGAAAGTGATTGAAAATATTGATAGGAAAATTGCTAGGAAATGCTGTGGAAGTTTTCTATTCTTGTAAAACCACTCCTAATACAAGCAATGCAGCTTACTATATTTACTAGAGAACAACTTTACATAGTTTCCTCAAATTTACTAAAGCCATTTCAGCTCCCATGAGTCCAGAAGATTGTGTTGTGTGAACCTCCCAAAACCACATCATGCATAGGTAGAGCTGCCAAGAGAAGTGGACATGCCTATGTGACTTTAACATTTCCCAAGTCAAACAGATGAATGAATTTTGCATAATTTTTTGAAATGAGGTTGCCCAAAATCAACCACTTTCCACAACAAGTGCTTTAAACACCTACTTCAGCTTTGTGAGGAGCAGCAGTAACACAAAAAACCCAGAAGCCTTCATTCTTCTCAGGGAGGTATCAGCAAGAGCCTATTTTAAGTAAGTTCAATTTGACTTCCAGTGGTGGTTCAAAGAAAGCAAACAAACAAAATCACGACCCTGCCGCCAGTGACACACACTCTCCATCTGCGTTTCAATACATTTTATCCCAAGATCACACTGAAGTCTTTCGATCAGATACCACTGCATTATTAAATCACCCTCATTTTAGTCCAGGCAGGACTGAGGCAGCGCCTGAAGGAGCTATTACAGCATCAGCCACGCAGCTGCTATGGAAATCCAGACATATCCGAGCTCAGACAAGTTTCTGCAAGTCTGAGATCTGAGGAACTTCCAGCAAAAGCCATCTGAAGACTAAGAGGTAACTTCTTCTTTCCCTCTTCACGGCATAAACTAACAATAATCACAAAGAAGCACTGAATTACAATGAAAACACAGATTTTCAAAGTCCAACGCATATACAAAGTGTAGAGTCTTTATGCCAGAAGTGTAGGAACCACCGTAACTGAGGTTGCTTTTAAGTTTAAAGTTCTTTTCACTGACAGAAGTTGGTTTTGTACAGAACATTCTTGGTTACTGTAAAAAGCAAGTATAACAGCAAGCCATCGTTGTGGAGAACAACATAAAAAAAGGAACTGATCACACTATTATAAACATATTCGGCACTTCTTTCAAACTGAAACAGCCATTTTTATAAATATATACACAACCGTATAATCACACCTACCTTTCCATCCAAGGAGAAGTGTATTATGCACCCTTCAAACAGATAAACAGATACATCTACTTCTACCTTCACCTTCCACACAAGCACTAACTGGTATGTGAGAAACGCTATGAAATATACAACCAGGATTAATACTAGCAGACAGCGGAGGCTGCTTGAAGTATTATTCAAAGCGACCTTAACTTGACATTAAAGTGAAAAGACAGCTTAATGTGAAAGAATCTCAAGAGAAAGTGGAACAGTTTTGGAGGTTTAAAAAGTGCATGCCCTAACACCCCAGTGTCTTTTCTGTACAGAAAAAGCATAATAATCTGTTCAGGAAAAAAACCAACATACCATGCTGCCTGTTAACAACAGATTCATGTGACCAGAAAACAAAAGATTCTCTCAGTTTTGATATACATCCATTTATCTAAAATCCTACTAAAATACAGCAACATCAGTGAAAGCCACTGGGACAAGGATTGCAACAGAAGCAAACAACAAAAGCTCTTGGCAAAAGGATGCCAAGAGAAGGGCTCCATGGTTTTGCTTGGGCAACCTGTACTACTGGTACTAGATTTAGAACCTATTCACGGGCAAAAAAATGTTAAATGTATTTCTACATTCTATTTTATGAACAGACAAATTATCCCAAGCCATCTGGTATTTGTAAAATGTAAGCATACTACACTTCATTATTTAATGTTTAACACAATCTTTTCCTTTACCACTTGCTGATATCTGAGAAAAAAAAATCCCAGCTTATAAAACAGATTACAACAACCTTTTGTGATGTACAATTACTTACATTTGGTCCAGTGGAAATGGGGAACTACCACTTCATTAAAATAAGTTAACAAATTTAAATCACAATAAGCAAATTCAGAAACAAGGAAAAGTTTTTTCATAAAATAATCAAGTGTGACAGAACAACCTAAGCTTTACCTAACCTTACTTTAAAATACTTAAAGCAATTACTAGCCACAATAATTCTTTCCAAAAGTAACGGAACAACAATACAAGAAGCATTTGTAAAATCAAATTTACGGGTGTAAGACTTGTGTAAATTTTAAGTCATAGTAAATTCAGTCATTTTACTTCAACGTTTCGCGTAAGAGCTACAACAATCATGCAAAACAACTACTTCAATGCATTATAGGAACCACTGAGATCAACAGTATGACTTCTATGTACACATTAGAAAGACTTTGAGAGTCAATTTGGACATTGCATATGCTATTTTTACTAAAACACCCCACATCTTCCAAAGTACTAGATATTATTCTTCTTATCAATGAACAGATTTTAAGATATCTTAGTATAGACAAAAACCTTCTTTGTTATAAATTACTGATACTTGGAATCTTTACAGTCTTATTTTTCCTAGCTGAATTTTCTTTAAATGTTAAAACTGGACAAAAAGGCTCCACTATTCCTTCTGGGCATAAATTAACCACATTGTCTAAAAAAATTCCTCAAAGATGCTTCTCAGATTATGTTTCGTAAATCAAGCCAGTGAAAGCATGAGTTTATGCCAAAATAAGTCATTCTGACATTTAAAATAAGAACTACACACATATGAAATAAAAGCCCACCACTAAGCTTCACGTTCACCTATCGTATCTGGAAATTGAGCAGTGACTGTGTGCTTGGAGAAGAAAATAATCTCAGAAAGTTATTCAGCTTTTTGTGTTAAGCCACTACGAAAATCATGCTAGTTTAATCTAGTGCAGGAAACTTTTCTGATAGTCTAACACCTCATCTGAGAATCTGCTGAAGATACATAAAACAAGCATAGTAACAAAATCCTTTCATTCTCTCCACTGCAGAGTTTAAATCCAAATGTATACAAATCCCAATTCATGCTCTCACACCATGAGGCCTGAGAAAAATAAATTGCAGACTCGCCACACGATGATCTGAAAAAACAGGCATCACCTTCTGCCAAAAAAAAAAAAAGGAAACTAGCACAACATGTATGAATATTTTATCACCGCCAAATGGCGTTTAAGGAGAGGCGGCCATAAAGACAAGTGACTTGCAGCAATGTAAATACAGGCAAGCTGCGTAAGGATAATTCTAGTAAACAAAGTAATAGGTCTTCCACCAACAAGTCAAAACAGAAGCTCGCAACTTGCTACACGTCAGCACAGTTCTCTCTTGGACAGAATAACGGGCAGTTTCCTCCAAATACCCCAAATGCCATGGAGCGATATTCTGTATACGTTGACACTACAATTACATTACTTACTTCTTGACTAATCACAGCAAATGGGGTTCCCTTTTTCGTTGTTGCAGAACAGAAGCTTGAACTTATTCCGTCTGCATAAACTAGACAGAATTACTTCTGAACCAACCACCCTCTCTCTCAGGTGCAAGGTACCAACACTTGCCTCCAACATTGACTTTTACAACCTAGTCCTGTTGCTAACAGCTTCCAAACGAACTGCCCCTAAAGGGAAAATGGGGTAATAAGGCCCTTCCCTCACAACTCCAGTAATGCTGCTAGGTCTACCCTTCCTAGAAATCTGGTTAATCTTCTTGACTGTTTTTCTTTTCTGCATGAAGTCAATGCTTGGCATGTAATTCTATGCTAGCCGGCAATACAGCCTGTCACAAGATGTTAGTTACTACTGAAGGAGCTACTAGGTTATTCAGCACCAGAAATAACTTCATTATCTGGGTAAGGGACAGAAAAGCATCCAGATGAAGGATTTCATTTTCAAGAATCTCACACATGGGAAAAAAAACCCCAAACAACAACTACAAAATGTCTCATCTTCTGCAGCAAGCACCGTTCTAAAAGGAATTCCATTTCTATATGGAAGTTGTAAATGCTCAATAGGAAACAAAACAAGATACCTCAGGAAGTAATTAAATTAATTAGCACATTGGTCTCCGTAATCATGTAAGGAGTGATATCACAACTTCTACAAAGGGCTGCTCTTCTGGTTAGGTGCTTTGGCATAGTTGGCAGGGCAACCGGAATCACAAAAGTATGCGCAGCAGTACTGAAACACACTTGATGATGATCTGATCTGACAAAAAATACACCCTGCAATCAGAAGCACAAATTAATCTAAACTAGAAAAAGTAGGGATGAGGATCTTGAGAATCACCATTCAGAAACAAGATGTACTGGTTCATCTCTTCGGTATTCTCACAATCAATGAAAAAAAAAACCGCTTTAGGTACAAGCACTGGCCTGGACGGAGAGACGAGTCTGGCATCTCACAAAAAGAGACACTCTGAACAAAGAAAATGAGAGGCGGTAGGATGGAGGTCCAAACTGTCTGAACTGCGTAACTCTTCCCATTCTTTCCCAGATTAACTACAAAAACTTCCACATCTCCAATCAATTCTGACTGAAAATTCAACGCCAGATACAGTAAAGGCAGTTTTGCTTGTACGCATGGTTCTTCTCCTCCTCCTCTTACAAATGAGAGGGATGAAATGGAATCCACTTCAGGAGCAATACCCTGACAAAAATAAAGGGGGAGGGGGGGAAAGCAGGACACAGACAAAAGAAGAGGAGGAAGTTCCTAAACTGTCCACTGCACAAGATTTCCAACCTGCTCGATCCTTCTAAGTAGGGCCGATCTTCAGACCAATTACAGCTGCAGCTGAAACGCATCTGCATCTGGTTTGCTTTAGGCTGAACTCCCCCCCCCCCC
>Ga0065711_1052120_pt1 | contig 10089 bp, 5 predicted proteins | sample Hoacrofraction12_FD_59098 | JGI IMG/M metagenome (GOLD analysis project Ga0065711, IMG submission 59098) | Hoatzin crop microbial communities from Cojedes, Venezuela - Epithelial fraction 12 v2 (version 2) | ecosystem: Host-associated > Birds > Digestive system > Esophagus > Crop | place...
AAATGATTGGTTTTCCTCACCTATTTCTTTTTTTTTTTTTTTCTGAAAAAAAAAAAAGCTGGTTGGGTCTCTGCAATCACTTAGCAGAGAACAAGGAAGCAGAGGGGGAGATGCTGTCTGAATGTTCACTCACTATGATTGTAGTCAATAAAGCTTCTATCTGACCTGTCCTAAATTGTACTTGCATTAATATGCACTTGAAGTCCCTAGATCTTTGACAGGTCATAAGATGGGTATCTTAAAATTCTTCTATGGATTTGGGGGTGGGGCAAAACCAATAATAAACATACATTCTTCCTTTCTAAATCACTAACACCTACACTTCAAACATATATGAAAAAGCTGAGATAACAAGAAAATACTGTAGCTGTTAAGGTTAAATTGTTACAGAAATGGAGAATTGATTTCTATAGAAAATACAGAACTTTTGAGATCGCATTGTTAGCAATAGGCATACTACACTCATTTCCTGAGGTGTCCCTTCAAGTATTACACTACTTTAGGATATTTCTCCTTCTACGGTGAGTCATACAGCTGACATGATTGCTATAAGACACAGCACATTTTGAAATAGGGAAGGAGAATTTTGATCAGATATGGTTGTTTTTTCAAAGGTACATCTTCTGTCCTTTTTCTTGGAGAGACAAAATTTCTCTAAATTGGTCTGCTAATAACAGTATTTCATTCTGCCCAGTATTATCTAGAATCTCCCTTCTTCCTTTCTTTTTTATATAATGAAATTAGTTACAATTTTGACATATCTGTTAAAACAGCTTGAACCATTGAAATCAAAGGCAAAATTATTCATTTGACTTAGGGGCAAGGATTTTTAATGAGCATTCAGTCTCAGTCATCTTCCTGGAGAAGAAGATGACATAACTACATGAAGTCAAGAATTCGGTTTTCTTTCTAGTGTAGTTAGTATCACTCTGCTATTTGTACTGTTGCACGTAAAATCATACAAGATCTATTCTCAAGAAGTGGGATTTCTCACTATCTGGTATTAAAATGAAGATTGTCTTTGTGAAGCTGAAAAAATCAAAGCTACCTGAAAAGCAACACAAAAAAATGTTTCTCTCATGTTCTAAGATCTTTCCATGAACATAGGAAAAAACGTTTGAAGTAGGCATTCACAAATTTTCATTATGCATGGTGAAACAAAATATGTCTCAAAAGTAAGTACTGTAAAGAGCTTTGTCATTAAAACAAACATGGACTTAAATCTGGCACAGTGATAGACTAGGTTCATGAACTGAAGCTTAGCATCACACAAACCACATAGATATGACAATTAGAATCAAAATCTAATGACTAGCAAGTTACTGAAGATGACATTACCTTAATATTAATCAGGAAATCTGGTTTTAATTTTAGATTTTTTATTTTCTTTATTTGCTGTGAAACAGTCATGTATTCCTCTGAGAGAGAAGGAAATCCACTGAGAACATAACCTGCCAAATACATTTTATCAAACATATCTTTTAGATGGTTACGTCAAAGGTAGGACTAGTTATACACATCTCCTCTAAACAACACATCTATTTACTGGCACAATTTTAAACCATGTACATGACATAACACCATTAAAGAAACTGTGCACCCATGTCTACTTCAGATGAAATACAGACAAAAAAAGTCTGTTGTTTTCGAATTAATATAGGACTCACAAAGCTTGTTAGCTCAGCTAAGAAAGAGAAGAAGTATAAGAAATATGTAGTCATTAAAGGATCATACTTGGAGCACCTGCTTCAGGTGCCTAGCTCAGACATCGTGGTGCCTAAAAAGTAACAAGCTTTCAGTGACCACTTTTGCTACTAAACGACTTTCTAAAAGGCATTGCACAAAGTAGCCACTCTGTGATACAAAACATTTTAACTAGGAGTCTAGGCTTTTTATATAGCCTTGAAAAGTCTTTGCTTCTACAGAAGGGAGCCTGAACTCCTCTCTGGGATACATAGTGCTCCTGAACGTTAAATCCTCTCAAAAGGAGGCACTGTGCACACAGTACGCATATTGGGGCACCCAACTTGGTAAACATCCAGTCACTCAGGATTCACAATGCTGAGTCCTCTTCGGCAAACAGACACAGGCTACGTATGGAAAGCATGGTGATCGTAACACCTTTTTCCTAGTATTAGAGTGCTCAGTCCTACAGATGAACTTGCGCCTTCAAGTTCATAGGAGAGTACTGCAACTACTAATGGCTGCATGCAGTGCAGTAAAACTACTGTATGGCAATGAACTCAATATTCATGAGGCCAGAATGAGACACTAAACGAGAGTCAGGTGAATTTTTTTAGCCTAATAATGAGAATATTCCCTTAGAGAAATGGTGCATGCTCCCAATGCTTAGAATTTTATGTGATAACATTTAAATGCAAGTCTATGCATCACAAAAGAGGTATTAGGACTGGAGATTCCTTCTTTGGGACGCTACTGTCCATAGATACCAAATTTGTAGAAGAGGATAAGCAAGAGAGAGCATAATGTATAGTCATTCCTCTGGGAAATGAAAATCCTGGATGCTAAATGGTTGATACCTTCAGAGAATTCTAACTGGTAGTGAGATGTGGGGAGTCTGCATAGCCTCTGCTTATCAACACAATCTGGATAACAACAGCTGATGTGAGAGGAACAGGAGTGTAACATGGGAGAAGATTATCCCAAACTGTTCTCTGAGAGGGTGTTTGCTCCAAAACTGATAATGTTGTGGGAAGACTAACAATGATGAAGTTTACTTAAGGCAACCATCCACCAGATCAAATACAAACCAGAGGATTACCACGAAACTTCTAAGGAGAGAAGGAGCCATCCTGAAAAGAAGCATTAAAATTTGTGACTGAGGGAAGAGACCTTACAGTGCGAATAAGGTAGAACAGCAGCCCAACCAGGTTTGATGTGCCAGCACTACAGCCTTCTGTCTAGGCCTGACAGAGCAGCCTCCCTGTTGGATGCTGCGAGTAACCTGCGTTTCAACTATGGGGCTGACAGAACAGCATTAAACACATAGTGACCCACACATCGAGTATGTGAGCTCATCCTCACTGGTGTGTGGATTAGTAGACTGTAGGAAATGGCATACACAGACAAAGCTAGAGCACCCACATTTCCAACAGAAAGTGTGCTTAAATAGGTGAACATGCATTCTCAGAAGAGGGAATGTGTGCTTGTAGTTTCCACCCATCTTTAAGAGAGGGTTTGCATGCATAACCAGGCAAGTTTGAGTATACTCTTTGAAATCAGTTTTAGGAGGGTGTTTTGAAATTTGTAGGTGTTTACTAATATTTGGCAAGTGCCTAGTGCTGTGGTTTGTCTGTTTTGTGGCTGATACTGAACCTCCTCGCTGACCACCAGTTCACTGATTGCCAGTTAATTACTTCACATTAATAAATCAGTAAACAACTTTGGTCCTGATTTGGTTTAAATCATGCTAATTGAACAGTTTTCCCCTGTGATAATGATAAAGATTTTTCCTTTGCAAATATTATTTAGGTTAAGATGATATGAACTATCTGGGGAACTCAGATAACACAGACATCTCTTCAAGTTTTATTGAAGTCCTGACATAATGGATTAAGAAACTGGCATTTCTGCTGCTACTTCTTCCCTCAATTATTTTGTTTCCTCATGATCTCCTTTTTCTTATTTCTTCCCTATTCCTCTGCTTTTTGCCTACTGTTTGAAAAGCGTGGTTTCACCAGGTAAGGCTGCATCTTTTGCAAAACTGTCGAGTCTTGGACTAAAGAAAGAATAAAAACCATTGCAACTGAAACCTTATAGAAGCATGCTAGTTTTCAGAGCAGTAGAAACTTAACATTTTCTTGGCCCTATACCTATCTCTCTCCTATAAGGGAAATTTCAAATATAAGTCAGCACCAGAAAAAGAAACTCCGTTTTCTTTTACTTTCTTTCCACGTGTTTGTTTTGTCTTGAGGATAGCAGGTTCAGACTGTAGCAAGATCTGCAGCACTAGTCTTAACAGCCTAAATTAACGTAACCTTTCCTCAAAAAGAAGAATTATTACCACTATTCTCATCTAACTTACTCTGAGTCACAATATGCAAAGGGAATAAACATTGTTGTAAGAAAAAAAAAAAGACTGTAATACTTTGCATTTTAAATAATCTCTTTCTTTTTTATTTTAAATGTTTAAAATATTTTTGCTGGTGGATTTTTTTTGTTGTTGTTATTGTTGTTGTTGTTTTAGAAGTATTCAAGCAAAAAAAACAATCTGAATTTTAAATCCTAAAACTTTTCTAACCAGATAGTATTGTCAAATGAGAATCATAGCGACACTTAAAATTTGGGGCAAATTCATTTTCTCAAAATTAACACAACATAGGATTGGTATGACACTTTCTGATCTTCTCTATTGGTAAATTAATCCCTGAATACACCTTCAGTTTGCAGATATTCCACAACCTGAGGAGCACAAGAAAAGATGCTGCTGTCTAATACAAAATAAATGATATTTGAGTGGTAATGGATGCAAACTGTCACAAAATTATAGCTATCTATTCTAAGAAGTTTAGGCTATAAATATACTTACCAAAATGAGCAACTTCTGGTGACTCAATCTTTTTCAGAATCATTTCTGTAACCAGTTCTTCAGAAATACTTTGACCTTTGAAAAGCAATTCTTGACACTAAGGTGAAATGCAAAACACAGTCTTACATAATATGTATTTGTCAAGAACGTGATGAAACTTACTAGAAGATTAGACTTTTACCTTAAGCCCATATTCTGTTTCTTCACGAATATTCATTTGAATTACTTCCAAAGCTGAGAAAGCACATCAGACAATAAAAATAAAATAATTAATAAAATATATTTTATACACAGACATGTACATGCAAAAAAGGAGTGTGCATGTGTGATCTAAGCAACCAGACTATTTTTGAATGAACAGCCATTATACTTAGGGTCATTATTATATTTTGTCCATCCAGAACTTGGTGTCTTCTGGCAGTGACTGGGCAGATGTTTTTCCCTACAATTTAGCCCTATATATACTACAAACAAATGCACAACATCAGCCTTGCATGATTATTTTAACTACTGATTTATACCAAATTCGCATTACTGCTGTGTAATCCAGAGGTGAGTTTTTGAGCTCAAACACTTCCTAAATTTTAAGAGCAACTTTTAGAAAAAGTACTGTTTAGACACACAAAAACCAGTTGTGTGTGTAAAGGGCTTTTAAAAAAGGGCTTTTTAAAAAGGCTTTTAAAACCTACTCCTTATATAGTCTAATTATCTAAAATGAAATCAATATTAAATTTCACACCCATCAATTTCAAAGGCCTGCCCTCAGTATCTGTAGACTGTGACATCATAGCAGAATGATCCTGGAAGTCTTTCACACTTCTATACCATTGAAATAAGCAGACACCCACGAACGTTTTCAAGAATTACCCTTAAGTCTTCATATATGTCATTAATAAACCAGGCCAGGGAAAGGTCCTGCAGCCAGGTGGCTCATGCCTGTACAATTAATATCTTTCTCACCAGAACATAGTGGCTGTTTTCAAACTATTGCTACTAGTAATAGCGACTGCAACACATATTATCCTTCATACTATGAATGGGTATGTTCAGGAGAGCAGTATTTGCCATGGGCCCCAAACTGAGACAGAGAATGTATTAAACAACACAGTCAAGTGAAAATCAGTGCTGTACATGTACCCTGGCCCTGTTTTATTTATGAGTATTGACCTATCCATGGGATAAATGGATAGAAGGTATTTTGTCAAATTACAAAGATGGTGAACATCGTTCCTGTTTAATAATTCTCTAACTGATTATTTTTTAAACAAATAACACCACGCAGGACAGATACCAATACATTGGAGCGAGTCCAGTGGAGGGCACCAAGATGATTAAAAGTGTTGAACGTACTAGGAGAAGCCAAAAGAACTGGCCTTGTTCAGCTCTTACTGCTGTCTAAAACTACATGATGGGAAAGCACAAAGACAGAACCACTGTCGTCACACAAGTGCAGATAGGACAGGAAGCAACAAACACAAGCAGGAACATAAGAAACTCCAATGGGGTAATTAGGAAGCAATTTTCCATCACAAAAGTGGTCAAACATTGGAAAGTGTTGCCCAGAGAGGTGGTGGAGTCTCAGTCCTTGGACTCAACTGGACACAGCTCTGAGCAACCTTCTCTAGCTGACCCTGCTTTGAGTGGAAGGTTGGACTCAATGACCTCTGGAGGTCCTTTCTGAGCTATGTTATTCGTGTTTCTGGATGTTGAATTTCATTGTTTCTTTCTTTTTTGATGCAGAAAATGAGAAAAACCTATTAGCAAAAGTGGAAGGAATGTGTGTGTGTACACGTGTGTGGGTACACTAGACAAAAGAAGACTGAAAGAAATATCATGAGCAAAAGAAAAAAAGAATAATCCTCTGAATCTTCTAGAAATAAGGCATAAAAATGCAATAAGTAAGATTTACATCAGTCATTTAGAAAATCTTTCTAATGGCAAAGACTGTTACAGAGATAATCTGCCTAGAGATTTTTAAAAGCAAATTTGATAGACATTTGTCAGTAATGATTTAAATACGTTCAAACAGTGTGGACTCGTTTAAGTACGTTCCTAAGGTCCCTTCCAGTTTTGGTCTGATATATGTTTTGGTCCAGGTATTAATCTTTTGTTAGAAAATCCTATGAATTAAAAATCCTATATTTACCTAAGTCAAAAAAGCACTTTATTAAAACTGAATTTTAACATATTATAATTCAAAATCTTAAAAATAGGATAAAGATACTTCATGTGAGAAATAAGCCTGTGTATTCACAGGAATATGAAATGCTACACTATCCACTAGAGGGCTTGTATTAGAACAATAAAAAATACTATGGTGCACATTTAAAAGAAAAAAAAATAATGAAAATTGATATGTAAAGAGTTAGTTTATAATCAGAACAACTGTACACATATATACCATAAAAACAGATTTATAGTTTGGTGTCCCCAAAGAGGCACTGAAGAAATTCCTTCATAGTTAAGGTTATTATGTGCTTTCCCTTTTTCTACTTAAAAAGATTATATTAGCCTTCAAACTGGTAGTCTTATGAGGAGCAGCTAAGGGAATTGGGGTCGTTTAGCCTGGAGAAAAGGAGGCTGAGGGAAGGCATTATTGTTCTCTACAACTGCGTGAAAGGCTGTTGTAGCTGGGTGGGTGTCAGTCTCTTCTCCCAAGTAATAGGCAATAGGACAAGATGAAACATCTTCAAGTTGCACCAGGGAAGGTTTAGATAGGATGTTAGGAGGAATTTCCTTAACAAAAGGGTTGTCAAGTGTTGGAACAGGCTGCCCAGGGAAGTGATGGATTGACCATCCCTGGAGGTCTTTAAAAGATGTGTAGATGTGGCGCTTAGGGACATGATTTAGTGGTGGACTTGGCAGTGTTTGATTTATGGTTGGACTGAATGATCTTCAGGGTCTTTTCCAACCTAAATGATTCTATGATTCTATGGCAGATCTGGTGGAAAAGTTTTATTTTTTAATAAAACTTAAATGAATGACTAAAGATTTATGAATTATAAGGTCACGGATACAAAAAAAATTACCAGGGCTTTAAAAATAATTCAGATTTAAAATTTTTTTTTAGTTACTGTTGACAAAACTAGTACAAAAAAAAAATGCCAGAGACTTTATTATTTTTTGTAGGAACCTCTGGTCTTGCTGAGATGCCTTGAAATGAAAAAAAATCTCTAGCGATGTGTTGATAAGGAATAAGATAATGTTGTAATCAACTGGTTTTACTCTACAGATCTTCAAAAATCATTGACGAGAGGAACTGTCAGAAATGGGCATGGATAGCTTAGAAGATGAAACGCTATCTTGTATTCTGGTAAATGCATGAAGGGAGAAATTAACTACATCTTCTGACATAAGCCATCAAATATTTTTGTTTTAGAAATTTGAAAGTGCTAGCTCCCATTCCTTCCATTATTACTTCTACCGATTCAAAAGCTATGCTTCTGTTTCCTGGAGTACATCTGCTCTTGTATTAGGCACTGCACAAGCACAAAGGAAAGATCCTCCTCCTTTTTTTATGGTCTGTATTGGAAAATCTCTGTGCTCTCAAGAGTTGAATGAGTTGCCTCTACGTGAACAAGAAGGGTCACATGAATCACCTTACAGGATTGGGAACAGAACTTGATTATTACATGTTACGTATATATACCCTTCTGCAAAGAAGAAAAAAAAAAGTGATTTCTAAGCCTCTCTTTAACTAAAAGGCCATTTTTCAGAAATTGCATTTCTGGCAAAATGGTTACTCGGTCCTTATCACTAGTCTTTGCTGCAATCAGAAACATGTCATTTTGAATTACAGGGAACAGTGAGGATATTCTAAATCAAAAGATAATATCGAGCCAATGCAGTGTTCCAAATATAGTGTATGTTTACCTTCTATGAAAATGCATTTCCATATTTGTGCTAGTTTTCTAGCTAATGTTTTCTTTCCCGAACCCTTAAAATGAAAAAGACACATTTAAAAGAAAAACAAGCAGAAGGAAAAAAACCCAAACATATTACACAATAAAGAATATATTCTCATATGATAAAAACAATTACAAGATACCACCAGGATTAGGGCCTCTGAGTTATCCACTGGGCCAACACAAACACTCTTTTTAACACCATCCTCTATTTTATCCTGCCTAGCATTGCTAATACACTATTATTGTCCTTTGCAGTTAATTATGTCCGAAGTAATTATAGTGACTTTGTTTCTGAGCAACTCTATATTAAACTCAGCTATGATTTGCCCATAAATTCCTATGAGAAACTCTTTAGGACTGAAATTTATTATCTTCAGTCTCAAAGCAAATTATGATGCAAACCTGTTCAGCTGTTTCTGAGTAAGATACACAGGGATAGTATTCTTTGACTAAAACAACGAATACATAATAATTGCCCGTGTTAGTCTACAAATCTGGTTTCCCTACTGACAAAATGTTTATTTTATCACTTACATGAATCCTGAGGAACCAACATAACCAAGAGTAATGAGGCCTCTAAAGGCATAGCTATCTGAACAGAATTTTGCAAGACTCACTATCTTCCACCCTTAGGATTATGTCCTTTTTTCAAGGGCATACAAGAGACCTTTTTTGCCAGTCTATTTGTCCTAGATAAATTTTGTGATCAAAAAATAGCAAAAACCCATAAGTAAATAACAATCCTAGTTAACAGCGTATCAGCAAACATTCCAACATACTCATACCTTACATATTACAGATGTGATGAGAATTTATGTATTTGGCTTTGCTTTAATGGCACTATGCTTTTAACTTAAAAGATATATCTTAAATAAGATAGATGCTCTACACATCAGCCATATAAATAAAAGATATAATCATAAAAATAGAATATTTAATTCCATGTCCTCTTGGTCAGGCCTGTGCAGTTTCAACCCTTTGTTAAAATTCACGTATCAAGCATCTACTGAAAGCAATGACTTCAGATAAGAATATCAATTTCTGATATATTTTTTACATTGTCGTTCAATGAGTATTTGGTTGGTCTACAAGAATGTAAAGTTACCTTCTTCATGTAAGGTTAGAAATCTGACTTTTTTTTAAAACCTGGTGAGCCAGTCCACTGTAGTTTTCTACTGAGGTGAATGCACTCTTTGACGTCCCATGCTGAGCATAAGGCACACTTGCTGGCTATATCACCTTATACAGACTCATTGTGATGTTCGCATCTCATCCACTTGCAGAACACCACCCTGCCTCCTTTCTCAGTTTGGTCAGATGTTGTTTTGATTTCGGCTGCCGCCGGCAACAAAAGCGCCACGCGGCCGCCCCTCCCCCCGCCGGGGTGCGGAGGAGAATGGAAATAGAGAGGCAGAAACTGGTGGGTCGGGACAAGGGCAGTTTAACAGAACAGCAAACAAAGGGAACAGTAACAACAATGATACAGATAAGGAGAAAACACGACACGAACTCGCACAACAGACCCTCTCTCTCGGACAGGACCGGCACCGCACGCTGCCCAGCCGCGAGAGAGTTCCCGTTGCTCTGCCCGCGCCCCCCCCCCGGGAAGCCAGCCTGACGGCACATGGTATG
>Ga0065711_1052121_pt1 | contig 10089 bp, 5 predicted proteins | sample Hoacrofraction12_FD_59098 | JGI IMG/M metagenome (GOLD analysis project Ga0065711, IMG submission 59098) | Hoatzin crop microbial communities from Cojedes, Venezuela - Epithelial fraction 12 v2 (version 2) | ecosystem: Host-associated > Birds > Digestive system > Esophagus > Crop | place...
ATGAGGTTCAACAAGGCCAAGTGCAGGATCCTGCATATGGGTCGGGGCAACCCCTGCTGTCAATACAGGCTGGGGGATGGAGGGGTTGAGAGCAGCCAGCAGAGGACTGGGGGTGTACTGCTGGATAAAAAGCTGGACATGACCAAGAAACATGCACTTGCAGCCCAGAAGACCAACTATATCCTGGGCTGTATCAAAAGAAGAGTGGCCAGCAGGTCAAGGGAGGTGATTCTGCCCCTCTGCTCTGCTCTGGTGAGACCCCACCTGGAGTCCTGTGTCCAGTTCTGGAGCCCTCAGCACAAGAAGGACATGGAGCTGTTGGAGCTGATCCAGAGCAGGGCCACAAAAATGATCCAAGAGCTGGAGCACCTCTCCTGTGAGGACAGGCTGAGAGAGTTGGAGTTTTTCAGCCTGGAGAAGAGAAGGCTGTGGGTAGACCTTATAGCAGCCTTTCAGTACCTGAAGGGGGCCTATAAGAAAGATGGGGAAAAAATTTATAGTAAGGCCTGTTGCGGCAGGACAAGGAGTAATGGCTTCAAACCAAGGGATGGTAGATTTAGACTAAATGAAAGGAAGAAAATTTTTACAATGACTGTGTGAAACACTGGAATGGGTTGCCCAGAGAGATAGTGGAGGCCCCATCCCTAGAGACATTCAAGGTCAGGTTGGACAGGGCTCTGAGCAATCTGGTCTAGTTGAAGATGTCCCTGCTCACTGCAGTGGGGTTGGGCTAGACGACCTCTGAAGGTCCCTTCCAACCCAAAGCATTCTATGATTTAAATTTTGCATTAAAAATACAATGATACTTAAGAGGAGCAAAACCTGAAAGTTTGATGTGAAGTTTTAGCCAAAGCAGTCCTTTTCCTCAAGGAAGAAGGGTCCACAAATGGGTTATATTTCACAAATGGGTTATATTTCACAGATAATTTTGAGCCTCACTTCAGTTATAAACTGTTCCAAAGTTGTTTTGTGGATCCAGTAATTCATTTGATCAATACTACCATCACTCAACACTGCTCCAAACTCCTGTCTAAATTTCCTAACACTAAACCAGAAGCGCTATCAAAAAACAGGGTAACTATATTGTTCGAGGGATGGATTTGGTGCCACTCAAGGAAACACAGGGAACCTCCATGGCACGGACAACACCCTTCTCAACAAGAAGTGTTATTTTCAGTTATTTAGCTTAGTACCACTGTGATACGGAGATGACATCTATAATGTTCATAATTAGGATTCCACATATAATATTCATCATTTGGAAAATTTTTCATTGATCCTGTAAGCACATGACAAAAGCAATCACAAACGACTGTTATTTTCTAAGGCTGCTCATCCCCACTTATGACTCTTCTTGACTACTAGCCACAGGCATAGACTTTTTGGCAGCAACAGGGAACTGCAAGAGGCTGTTACATGACATATGAAAACAGATTCAGAAACTGAAAATAATCTTTGAGCATACGTATAAAAGTCTAAAGGCCGCGTGAGCATGCAACTAACATCACTGACTTCAGCTGATGACGAGAATGAGAGACAAAGAGACATTTTATCCCCACAGTACTAGGACCTCTCTGAAGGTAACTGCTGCAGAAGATACCTTCGAAGCAAAATCTGGCTTCCATCTACAGCTGAAGCTATTGATTTTAAGAGAACTAAAACGTCAGGCCCCAGCATGTGAAGAGTCATTTGCTAAGATTTCACTCAGTGTCACACTTCAGAAGGGCCTTGCAGGATAAAAAGCAAAAAAGAAAAATTCCTTCATAGAACAAACAAACATGCCCAATTCTTTTTCTGCACTGAAACATAAAGTTTTTATCCTAATTTAATTAACGTGTTACCTTGGGGCAACAGAGCAGTTCAGAAAAAGGTAGAAGGAAATTAAAAGGGCAACAGAGCAATCTTACTGAATATTTCTCTAAAGGAAAAACATTAAGGGAGTCTGACAAAAGTCTATCCTCTAAGCAGAGATAAAAGAATGCATTCAAGCTGGCTAAATATTTTTTTATTTCATATGCTAACTAAAAATGAGTAAAAATCTGAAGACAATCAGTCATTTTACCACACGGAGAATGGTTTACCAGCAAAGTTAAAATATATATTGATGCTTTTATTTCTTGCTACTTAGAGGGTCTTTCTAGGAGAGAGAGGAAGATATATTTTCATCAGGATGCACATGAGCTGTATTTTCTTTTACGGCCTAACTGCAGGGTTTTGCTTTGTATCTCATGGCACGGCACTGCTGAGCCGGTATTGCTCGTTTCCTGCTGCTGAAATCCCAGTGCCGATGCTTCCCAGCACCCTTGTTTCTGGGCAGTCTCACGCTCAGGCCAGGTCTTTGAATCCCCAGACATGGAAGTGTCCTGACCCAGGGATTAGCTTGGGGCTGTCACGAAGAGATGAAATATAGACATGGACGGCTTCTCGGAGCCTGTCAGTAGCATTAATCTGTTTGTCTGCCTATTTATCCTCATTTGGGTTGACCAACAAAACATTAAGACAAAGCAAACATGGATCTGCTGTTGTTACTCACCCAGCATCAACTGCTACTGCCCTGTTCCCGCTGCACCTAAATCGAGGATATTTGGCTTAACTAGCAGCGTGGGCTACAATGAAAAGCAGATGTAGACGCTGCCACCTTTTGGTGATAGCCAATTGGGTTGTTACACATTCCCCAAACTCACTGATGCTGCACCTGTCTCCCAAAGTGGTTCTAGCACACAGAGACACCCTGCAGCTCCTGGTGAGCCCAGGAGGCAGGCAGAGCTTGTCTTCTAGGAACTGCTTTGAAAATACAAATATATTTAATTAATAGTTTTTCTAAAGCCTTCTTGCTGTGGTAGGAGCTGCTGCAGTGCTTTAGACTTGCTTCTGACAAGCAAATAGAATGGCTGCAGCACAAGCCCACCCCAACAGCTTGTTTCAAGGTCTTGACATGAAGGGAAATAAAATTCTTTACTCCTTAGCCCTCTGCTCATTAGTAGTGACTTCTAACAACAACATTGTTGTGTTTTTTCCTACAAGTTTATCCCAAGAGGAAAGTGCAGACATAGCCCTTAGGGTAGCATAAAGCTGCTGGGGAGGAACATTTCCACCTTTGTGAACTGGAAGGACCCCTGCCATCCGCACACATCCCAGGCACGAGGGCCAGGCAGGGCAGCAGAGCTCGCAGGAGGCACCTTTCAGCACGCACAGCCTGGCCAGGGGGAGGTTTGCAGCAAGCCTCTGCTAGGCTGCCAGCATCCCTGCTCAGGGGTCTCCCCAGTACCCCAGCATTTCAGAGGACAGTGCTCCGCCAGGCGCCTCACTCCCGCCTGCTGCACCTGGGACGCTGTGGATGGGGGAACACCAGTGCCGGAGCCGCCTGCAGGGCCTCGTGCGACGCCTCCCGCACAGCACAGGAGCTCAGCGCTCGGAGGGTTGATGGAGAAAGGGAGGAGTGAGAGAAAGAGGGAAGACGTCACACTGGAGCAGCAATGTGCTAGCTATAGGAGGCCATCCATTTTCCTGAGGGGTATCTGGTGTCCTGCTGTCAATAGCATGAAACAAAACGGAGTGTGCTGCTCCTTTCCAGGGCACCAGCAAAATGTCCTTAATCCAACCCTTACTGAGCACGTCTCGGAGCAGGGATCGCCCGGTGGGCTGCAGCAGGCTGGGGCACACCTCTCCTCCCACGCTGGGGCTTCCCTGCCTGGACGTCAGCAGCGCAGTGATGGGTGCATCAAGAGGAGCTGCTGTTCAGCCACTGCAGCCAGGTAAACAACACCAAAGGAACAAAAAAAATCAAACTCCCAAAGTTTCACTAAGAGCTAAAATTGAGCTGAAAAATGAAACCAAGCAGGTCATTCTCTCCAGGTAAAAAAATCCAGGCATCTTTTCTGAAAGTGTCTTGCTTATGCACAGCATTTATTTACCAATTTTCTTCATTGATACAGGCACAACAGGAAGAACCCAGAGGAAGCCCTCATTTACCACAAGAGGAAGTAATCTGAATAACAGGCAAACACACAAATAAAGGGTCTCCCAGCTGGGTTACCAGGCTGTTAGCACGATACATCTAGCTGTCACAACACATCACCCTTTGCTCCTTGATTGCTAATACTTTGTCTCAGTTTTCAAGCTCTCTTTGCTAACAACCAACCTTGTCCGAAGGCTTTGAACTTAATCGTTACATTCGTAAGTGGTGATAAGCTTTGTCACCACTACCCTGACTATCCAGTAACCACCTTGTTGAACATTCAGCTGTGTTACTGGAAACATTCAGAAAGTTCAGAAATAGGGGAAGAGTTAAGGATTTTTGCGTTCTGATCTCTGCACACCAAAAGGATGATGACTGATTAATACTGCAAGAAGTAACCTCATAGAAGACCAAGGTCCAGTTTTCTTTTGAAGACACACAGTCATATTTTTTTGTGCAACTGGGTGATAAGAAACACAGAATTTCCCACAGATCAGTCCAGATGTGGCCCATGGGCAAATAAACAAAATCGGTATCATTTAGTGAGGGTTTACATTTACTAAAGTCAGCTCTCACACAATACAACCTTTCCTCTCTCAGGAGCTTTACGTTCAGACTACAGCTAAAGATTTTCATTACTTTTAAATGGAAAACTGATTTATTTGGACAATAGATTTTAAATTCCACTTTGAAAAATCGGGGTTTGAGGCTATAGCTACAACTTCTCAACCATGTTTAATTGTACTTTTCTTAGGCGTCTTATTTCTTCATGTTCCCTGTGTATTAATTATACTGAAAGGACATCTAGTGATAATGTTTAGTTTAAAATAAAGTTGAGGCTGACATTTGTAAACCAATGAATTCAGGAGCTAATATTCCTAGGTATATTAGGTAAGTTGTGGTTCACTCAAACAATAAAATACATTTAAATGTGTATTTTGTTAAAATATTAAAGATGCCTCTTGACTTTGAGCTCAAAGTGTAACATGAATCCGACACACACAACCACATACCGAAGATTTTTGTATGTTTTACAGGTTCCTATGCATTAGCATCCATAACGTGTCACCACACAAGAGTACACGCACCTTTCCAATCCCTGCTTCTCTGAACAGTGCTCATTTGCTATCTAATAAAGGAAGCTAGGTAGTGGGGAGATTTCAGCAGTAAGAGCCTTCATCTTTCCTCAGTCTCTATCCTTGTTTTTTCCACCACTTCACACTCACAGACCATGCACAGGACAGTTTAAAGTTACCCAAGAAAGAGTGCCAGCATACCAAAGAACTGGGCATCTGTATAGTGTCTGGAAAAATGGTTATGGCAAATAAGAGCAGCAACCTCCTGCAAACTGCCTTAGCAGAGGGATTACAATCATTACTTAACTCATATAAAAAGACATTTTAAGTGCTTTCTAACAAAAAACAATCTCAAACCAAAAAGAACCCCAAACCTCCTGTTTTGCTAACCATCAGGACCAGGTGGAACCAGGGCAGTGGAAAGCAGATAAGCGGTGCCTCCACAGCATGCTGCCATCAGAAGGAAAGACGCAAGTGGCTGAAGTCTGAGCGAGACAGCTATAGCACCCTCCAGGCTGGGAACGGTGCAGGGCTCATCTCTGTCAGCAGCAGGTGCCAATCTAACCTGCTAACACCACCCCATTTATACTTCGATACTGGCTTGTGAGATTCATCTGGTACAAAGACAGGTGAACTTTGCTTCCACTCTGATCTTTTTTTTCCCCCTTGACCATATCTCACCTGCCCATCCGTGTTGGTATACTAGATCACATAGTCTAGCCACCCCTTGCGCTGCATACCTTTTGCCAAATTGCTCTGAACCTCACTGGTTGTAAAGATTTACTCGTGAGGCTGTGACCACACGATAACATGATGAGATGACTCCTGAAGCCCCAGCACGCCGGTGCCCCTGGAACAGAGAAGCCAGGACCCCTTCCCCCTGAGCAAGCTGGCCAGCTCTGTTGTGTGCTGCTGTAACTCCTGTGTCTCACCAGTGCTTTGGTTTCCCTTCACAAATTTTGTGCTGGAAACTTAACACTAGCAAAGCTTTACTGCTAGTAGCAGTGGAAATAATTTTATGGTATGAACTGATATAACGTTTAATCACATTGTCTACACATACCGACTACCCCTCCTTCAGACTGACAATCTGACTGCAGAAGTGAATGCCCTCAAGAACCTGAAGTAGTCCAGATTTTCAGTTTTGGGGTTTCTCTGCTTTCTGGCAGGAAAGACACCTTTCTCCTTCTGTGGGCAGGCAGGGAAGACTCTGCGAGGTTCACACCCCGGGTTGTTCTGGGAATGACCTCCCACGTGTGGGAAAGATGACTGGAAATTGTTCTTTAAAGTCTTTGCTATATTCCTGCTGCATCAAATCCCCTGGTGACGGGAAGTGGCATAAGGCTACTGACATTGAAGCTTTACCCCTGTCAGGCTTTTTGCTTTTGTAAGAAGGTTTTTCCAGGTATGGTTCCAGCTGCAATACACTGATGCACAGATATTGGGCAATTTCCTTTCAAAAACAGAGTGGCTACTGTAACATCATGTTAAGTCAGCCCTTTTTGTAACTTGCTCCCTTAGAAAATACTGACCTGAATTTAAACATACTGTGTTTTAGCATAAAAAAGTTACATCTCATAAAAGAATATCTGACTTTATAAACCTACTCAAAGCCTTTTACTGAAAAGGGAATTCTTGGTTTCTGTGAAATTGATAGATTTAATGAATATATTCCTGTTATAATATGACATCTCATTTTTCTTTCTCATAAATACTTGTCTGGTTTATGATTTTTCACTCATTGGCCAGGAATTGTGTTGCACAAGCTCAGATTGTGGGTGCTCATAGCAAGTTTAATTTCACTCACAAGTAGAGTTGACAAAAGATCACAGCCACTAAGCCCTGGAATTACCCTAGATATTGCCCTCTGTGCTCTGCAAATGAAATCCTACAGAAGACCCCTTGGAAAAGAAGAACATGATGGTTAACACTCTGAAATCCATTTTGCACAGGGCAGCGTCAGTACACAGAGCAGCACTGAATGACAGGCAGATCTGCCAGTTCCTGGATGAGAAAAGCCAGATGCTCAGCATTGCACTCTCGCTGTCCATCCATCTCAGGCTGTGCCTCTCCCTCTTTCTCTTGCTCCTCTCTAGTGTCCTTGATTGACTACCAGGTCAGATAAGAAATTAAGACCAGTGAAATCAGAACCAGACCGCACCTGTCCCCAGCGCAGCCAGAAGAGAACTGAAATAAAGCACTTACGAAACTGCTGTGATCGTAACCTTCAAAACGCCAAACTCCCCCAGCTGTCCGCTCTCACGGATCAGGGAGCTACAACGGCGAGCTGGGCAAGAAGGCCCAGCAACCTATCTCTAACGAACTGCTGTCACTTTGGGAAAGGCTAAAGCAGTCCACAGAGCGAAGATCTGTTTTTAGCAACAAAGCTTCTGAAAATAGACATGACACTACTGTTTAGTTAATCGGGTTACAACTTGGTAATAGAGGGATCACTTTACCGCTGTTTGATTTGATGCTGTAAGGGGGAAAGATACTGCTGTTATGAACAGAGGACTACTTATCTATAGCAGCAATTGTCATGGCAAGTGTTTACTGTAGCGGAACATGTTTTTCGTCTAAGTCATGGAGAAAACTTCAATCTAAGAGTTCAACTACACGCGTTGCATTTTAGGTCCTGGTCCTAAATGCATATACATGTATAAAACCAGACAGTCCCATACACTCAACACTGCAGTCATCCTTTTGTTAGCAGTACATTTCAGGAGCACCTTGGTTTAACAGATGCAGACACAGCAGTAATCAGACAAGTCTTCCAGCTGAAGTGCGGGTAACTCTGAACCTCACCAGATTACCAACCAAAGAGATCCCAGCACCAGGAAAAGCCAGAAGGCTGCTCCAGGAAAAGTACAACCACACCATGCGAGTCTTTAAACCCAAAGAGGTGCAGGAGAGTGGCAGTTTCTCTGCAGCCGAAGGCAGGAAGCTGGGCTCCCAACACCATCTTCCAACCCCATGACAGAGATAGAAGAGGGGAGGGTGATCCAGGACTTTACAAGCAAGGAGGCAAACATCCCACTCAAGACCCTGTTCACGTACCCCAGCAATGAGCCCATGGGCCCTCCAAAACAGACCATGTAAATCCCTCTGGCCAACTCTGTTAAACAATATAGACCTGCACTTGGAAATGAAAGAAAGCAAATTCAAAAAGTATGGGTCAAAAACAGGAGCACGTGAAAGATGCTCACTGTTCCTCAGCATCGAGAAACGTGAAAACATACATGTGGTTCAAGAAAGAGGAAGAGGCGCTTGCAGAAGCTAACTTTAGATGAGTAGATACAGCTGGAAACAGTATTTTTGTATTTCCAAGTATGAAAGCACAGGGCACGTGCAGTACAGACAGAAATGTTATGTATTGTAGAAAAGAAGAATTATCCCAACACAAATGATGTCACATAATGACACATTGTAAATAGGCATGGCGGAGATTTCCCTGGTGATGACCAAAATGAGTTGCTAAAATACACAGAAAATAAAAAGTGCAGCTTAAAAAGACAGGTATTGCTGATGCAGAAGTACATCTATTAAATTGTTTACAAATAGCTTTTTCTGCTGAAAAATAAATCCTCCTGAAGATGCCTCTACTGTATGTACCATAAGTTAATACTCCTTTTGTGAGTGTGGATACTCCTACTTTATTAATTTCTGACAGTTGTATTTTTGTACTCAGCACAGGCTTCATTCAAAGTTCACCTCATTCAGAATTTGACAAGACACAATTTGATCTTTTGTTGGTCATAATTTGCTTCTCCTTCAAAGGATTTAAGAGCTTGACTTGAATCATACTGATTTACCACTCACTGGGTGATATCAAAACTGGGCTTTATGTAAGCATACAAATTCAGAGTGGTTGAGGAAAAATATCTTCAATTATTAATTAGTGCACAAGGGAGGAACAACCAGCATATTGCTTTTTATAGGACACACAAGCTGCATCATGCAAGTGTTCTGCATTATAACAGCACATTCAGCAAAGAAGATGGCTGAGACATCTTCAGGCTGAGACCCCACAGTTTTAACGACAGGTTTACAGCTCTTGCAGTGGGTTCAAGGCTGCTAAATTAGATCTCCAGCTCTACTCAATGCAGGCAGAGAACAGCATCTCAAAAAGAAAAAAAAAAAAAAAAATCCCACCTGTCTAGCATCAGGAAACTGTGGATGGAGTAGCAAACACAGCAGGGGATATCCGGGGCTGAGGTGTCTTTTATCAAGGCAGCTCAGGATGCAAAGACCAAAATGTTTTCTGCAGTACAACTGCAATTTCTTCTGAAGAACAGGCAGGGATCAACTCCTTTCTTTGAAAGGAGCTTGTGCAAGCCAAGGCGGCAGCAATCCCCTTTGTAAAACCCTAACGAGCCAAGCACTAACATAGAAACAAACTCATACTACAAGAAAAAAAGAACATAGAAAAGATAATGTCTTCCATATAGCACTCTAGATTTCCCAAATTCAAATTCCTTTCATAAGCCCAAAGATTTGCAGCTTCAGAATGAAATGAAGTTATGAAGTACTCCTCCCAATTGGAGAGAAATACTGTCAGATGTGCAACAAATGCTACACTTCAAAGCAAGAATATGATGCAAAACTAGTCTTTTCCAAAAGAAAAAAAAAATGAATAAAAGTGACTTTTCATTAGGTAGCAGTCTGTTTATGGTTTGTCTGGTTTACAACCATCACATAACCCCTTTGCTTATTAAGTTGTCAGAGGAACATAGATTAGCACGTAGATTAACAAGGAAAACACATACTACCTTTCTAAAAGAATTTCCCATTTCAATTAATCACTGAAGTGTGAATGAAGTCACAGGGCATCTGCAAAGAATTTTCACATACTCTCTTTTGACCACATATGCAGTTACATATATTAAGATACACATTTGAAGATCACCACTGATTTCACAGAATCACAGAATCACAGAAAGGTAGAGGTTGGAAGGGACCTCTGTGGGTCATCTAGTCCAACCCCCCTGCCGAAGCAGGGTCACCTACAGCAGGCTGCACAGGACCTTGTCCAGGCAGGTCTTGAATATCTCCAGA
>Ga0065711_1052122_pt1 | contig 10089 bp, 8 predicted proteins | sample Hoacrofraction12_FD_59098 | JGI IMG/M metagenome (GOLD analysis project Ga0065711, IMG submission 59098) | Hoatzin crop microbial communities from Cojedes, Venezuela - Epithelial fraction 12 v2 (version 2) | ecosystem: Host-associated > Birds > Digestive system > Esophagus > Crop | place...
GTTGGAGGCCTGTAACTAGTGGTGTCCCTCAGGGGTCAGTACTTGGCCCAGTCTTGTTTAACTTCTTCATCAATGACCTGGATGAAGAGTTAGAATGTACCCTCAGCAAGTTTGCTGATGACACCAAACTGGGAGGAGTGGTGGACACACCGGCAGGCTGTGCTGCCATTCAGCGAGACCTGGACAGGCTGGAGAGTTGGGCAGAGAGGAACCTGATGAAGTTCGGCAAGGGAAAGGGCAGGTTCCTGCACCTGGGGAGGAACAACCCCAGGCACCAGTACAGGCTGGGGCTGACCTGCTGGAGAGCAGCTCTGTGGAGAGGGACTGGGAGTGCTGGTGGGTGACAAGCTGACCATGAGCCAGCAGCATTCCCTGGTTGCCAAGAAGGCCAATGGGATCCTGGGGGGCATTAAGAGGAGTGTGGCCAGCAGGGCGAGGGAGGTTCTCCTCCCCCTCTGCTCTGCCCTGCTGAGGCCCCATCTGCAGTGCTGTGCCCAGTGCTGGGCTCCCCAGTTCAAGAAAGATGAGGAGCTACTGGAGAGAGTCCAGTGGAGGGTTACGAGGATGAGGAGGGGACTGGAGCATCTCTCCTACGAGGAAAGGCTGAGGGAGCTGGGCTTGTCCAGCCTGGAGAAAAGAAGGCTGAGAGGGGACCTTATAAATGCTTATAAATATCTGCAGGGTGCGGGTCAGGAGGACGGGGCCAGACTCTTTCCAGTGGTGCCCAGCGACAGGACAAGGGGCAATGGGCACAAACTGAAGCACAGGAAGTTCCAGCTGAACTCGAGGAAGAACTTCTTCACTCTGAGGGTGATGGAGCACTGGAACTAGTTGCCCAGGGAGGTTGTGGAGTCTCCTTCTCTGGAGATATTCAAGACCCACGTGGACAAGGTCCTGTGCAGCCTGCTCTGGGTGATCCTGCTTCGGCAGAGGAGTTGGACCAGATGACCCACAGAGGTCCCTTCCAACCCCTACCATTCTGTGATTCTGTGATTCTGTGAATGTGGGGAACCGTCTCCTTTGATACGCTCCTCTGAAGCATCTCCCTTCGGTGCCTGCCAGTGGACAAACTGTGGAGGGGCTTTTCTGGGTGGGACCTGCCCAAGGTGGGAATGGGATGGCTTGGAAAAGGAGGAATCCATGATCACTATGGAGGGTCCAGCTAGCGGCACTGCCTGAGAGCCAAGGGGGTTCTCAGGAAATTCTGAACTTTGATGGCCTGTGCCTTAGCTAGCTACATTTAGCCATTGGCTTTTCAGCAGACTAGGTGCATTTGAGAAATGTCTTGCTTTTAAATAGAACTATTTGAAATACGAGCAAAATTCTACCTTGAAAAGGCATCAGAATAGATCTTGAGTTACACAGGTCTGTACAGGGCATGTAATGGAACATGATGCATGTCGTACTTCAGGAGAAGAATGGAGTTAAGGTATGCAGCACAGTCAGATGCGCTGGATTGCTCACTCTTCTGTTCCCACTAGCACATACATTCTGCCCATCTGTTAACACCTTAATGTGCTGTCTCTTTCTATTGCATCCTTTTCCAGCCCATACTCCTTCTGCAGTATAAAGGATGTGTTGCTTTCAGAGACTATTAAATATCCCTCCTAACGCTCATTTCTTTTAAAGTCCAAGGGAATGCACTACTCAAAGCCAGAACTGATGAAGAGTCCTCCTTTTGTCCGACAGCCTTTGCAAACTGTCTCGTCCACCCCAATGTGGGCCATAGATGCCACCTGGGTAGGTGTCTTGACTAGCCTTTTTCAGACTGGCACTGAGTACATCTCCATAAGGCCCATTTGTATGCAGAACTCTCAAGGAGGTTCATAGGGCTGGGTGAACGGTAGCTGCAGCCTCGTCTTTGAGTGGTGCAGTTATGAATCTCACAAAGCTTGAACTCTCTTTCCCAGAGTGTGCATGAAAAATCATGTTACTCCAATTCAGGACTTCTGATCCCTGCCAAACTGAATTATGCTATGCTCCTTCCTATGTCTTTTTTTTACTCTTGCAGTTATCGCCTACCATCATGTCAGAACGGAATGACTGATGTCACAGAATCACAGAATCACAGAATGGTGGGGGTTGGAAGGGACCTCTGTGGATCATCTTGTCCAACCCCCCTGCCAAAGCAGGGTCACATAGAGTAGGTTGTAAAGGACCTCATCCAGGTCCTGTATATATGTCACCTATATCAAAATTATTTTGGATTTAATAAAGAATCAGTCTGTGCTGATTGTGGCTGGTTGTGGCTTAATTTTCTTCATAGTAGCTAGTATGGGGCTATGTTTTGGAATTGTGCTGAAAACAGTGTGGATGCAGTGGGATGTTTTGGTTGCTGCCGAGCAGTGCTCACACAGAGTCAAGGCCTTTTGTGCTTCTCACACCGCCCTACCAGCTAGTCGGCTGGGTGTGCACAAGAAGATGGGAGGGGACACAGCTGGGACAGCTGACCCCAACTGCCCAAAGGGATGTTCCATACCATATGACATCATGCTCAGCAGTATAAAGCTGGGGGAAGAAGAAGGAAGAGGGGGATGATCGGAGTTATGGTGTGACCATTCCAGATGATGGAGCTCTGCTTTCCTGGAGATGGCTGAACACCTGCCTGCCGATACAAAGTAGTGAATGAATTCATTGTTTTGCTTTGCTTGTGTGCATGGCTTTTGTTTTACCTATTAAACTGTCTTTACCTCAACCCAGGAGTTTTCTCACGTTTACTCTTCCAATTAGCTCCCCATCCAGGTGAGCAGCTGCCTGGTACTTAGTTGCCTGCCAGCTGGGGTTAAACCACGACACACACAGCTGGATTTCCCATGCTTACAGAATTTGGATCTCATAACAGAACCACAGAAAGACTTAGGCTGGCAGGCATCTCTGGAGGTCACCTCATGCAACCTTCTGCTCCAAGCAGGGCTAGCTTCAAAGCTAGAGCAGATGTAGATGGGTTTTCCCCAGTCAAGTTCTGGAAATCTCCAAGGACAGAGACTCTACCAAGTCTGGGCACCTACTCCAGTGGCTGATGTCCTCTTGCTTAACAATTATTTTTCTGATGTGCAATCACAGTTTCCCTGTGCGAGCTGCCTCTTGTCTTTCTGCTGTGCACCAGTGAGGTGAGTCTGGCTCCATCTTCATTATGACCCTCCTTTCCGGTAGTGGAAGACAGAAGTTTGATTGTCCTTAATACCTCTTCGCTGGGTTGAAGAAGCCCAGTTCCTTCAGCTTCTTCTCGTACGTCATGTCCCCCCATCGCCGATCATCTTACTGGCCCTCCGTTAGATTCTCCAGTTTGTCAGATCTCCCTTGTCCTGGGAAGCCCCAAGGTGGGCACAATGCTGAGGTGTGTCTCAGAGGTGATGGGTCAAGGGGATTAATTACTTCCATAGAACTCTGGCTGTTCTCTTGCTAGTACAGTTCAGTATGTGGCTGGCCATCTTCATCACATGGATGCACTTCTGACTCCTCTTGAACTTGTTGTCCACCAGGTCTTTTTAGGGAGCTGCTCCCCAAGTAGTTGTCCCTCAGCTGTCCTGGTTGCATGGGGTTATTCCATCCCAGAGGCAGGAGCAGGCATTTGCCTGTGTTGAACGTCATAGGATCCCTGTCAACTCATTCCTACAGCTTACTGATATATCTCTAAATGGCAGCTGTCTTTCCCATCACTGACTGCGTCACCTTTGGAACACTCCTGAACTACTGGCATGGATTCCCAGATTTAAGTCCATGTTAACACAGGAGTTGATACTAGAAAGCAGTGAGGTTTGTTTAACAAATCCAGCTCATGCCCAAGTGATGATATAGATGGTCATCATCTCCAAAAACAGTGGAGTCAGTCATCTGGTGTGATGAATAAGGTCATGTCCCTGGGGTGACTACAAGAATCAATGCAACTGCACAAACTCAGCAGGGCTCACTGCAGCAAGAATTTCTTTCTTGGCTGTGTTTTAACAGCATGTGACAGTAAAGGATGGGATATTGGCAATATCTTTCTGACCAGGCCCTCCCAGAGTGACAGCACACGCAGCAGAGACAGTCTGCCCTTGAGGCATGTCTTGGATAATCCCTTGTTTGCTGCTGGAGAAGTATTGAACAGTGTCCAAGAGGACAGAGTCTTTGCCAAAAACTCAGAAAGGACAAGAGGCCCACAGACGCAGGACTGCGTCTGCTGTAGGTAGGAAGGCACTTGCTGAATCAGAGCAAAGGCCCATCTCCCCAGGGTACCTGCCGGTGGGGACACCACAGTCAGGAAGGTGGGCGTCCCAGAATGAGGTCTGCCTCTTGTGTTTCAGCTGTGCTGGACCTGGGAAATCAGAGCAGTTGCACTGCGTCCATTGCGGCAGTGGGGACAGGGTTCTGCAGAAAGTGCTGGAGTACAGACGTGGCACTGGAGGGTGCCCGGCTGTACGGGGGTGCTAGGTCTGCACAAGTGATCCCCAGGCACCAGGGCCAGGTGGAAGCTGTGAACCAGAATGACATTGCAGATGGAGATGCCACCTCCATATGCTGCGATGAGGCATCCACACTGCATCAGAGCGTGCTGTGTGGAGCTGGCCACAGCTGCAGCAGGGACCAGCACTACCTCTTCTCCCTGGTCAAAGCCAGCCAGGGAGCCTCTGGGATGTGGAGAGGTACAGAGAGGGTGTGCTTTGGCGAGAAATTCAGGGCATGTGGAGTGGTGACGTGCCTGCTATGGGGACAGGAGGGTGCCCAACCCAATGTGGAGTACGAAGACTGTGCAGGGAGACCCCAATGAGCAAAAGAGCAAAAAAACCACACTGCAGCCCTGAGCTTCAAGGGAGATCTCCCTTCCCCAGCACTCGTCTCTGCTATCCCCATTCCCCTGTGTATAAATACTCTCTCTCCCAACCCGTGAAAAATGAGTGTCTCAGAGCATGGTCTCAGCAGTAGGCATCCACTGTCCTCCATGAGCATCCAGTCCTTGGTCAGAAGGGAGGAAGCACTAGGGAGGACAACACCCGCTTTGCTCATGTCCTGGTTCAGGCAAGCCCTTCAGCTCCCACCTAGGTTTTTCTGGTTTTCAGAGACTTGGCAGTTGCGTGGTAAGGTAAAACAGGATTAAACTGGGGAAGCTGGATGTGGAGGAGTTGTCAAAATCTCTGTCCTACCCTGCTGGGAAGTCAGTTCATTTCAGAGAGGATTTATAGGCCAAAATTAAAACCACTAGCAGCTCAGCGTGAGACCTGTGCAACCTGATTGTGTAGTGCCACGTCATCGTTAAAAGTGTGGGGCTTTAATGGCATCTGGCTGGTCTGGGGGAAACTCAGTGTTCTGTTACTGTGTTATAAAGAGTGATAAACCTGTGTCTTGCCATACAAATATCTCTTCTAATATCTTTATATACTTCACAATCATTAATGAAATGCAGAGGAGACAAACTAAATCTGTACTCTACTCTGTTTCTAAAGAAGGCCTGAAAGGATTAGAAAAATCAATAGTTTTTCTGCTTGTTCCTCCATTAGAAATCCTGGCCCTGTGTACGCAGCTTTTCTTGGAAGATGCTAAGGTCAGTTGGAGAGCTGGTTAGACTCTAATAACAGAGGTTTTATGCAAACAAATCATGAAAACACTCTCTTCAGATATTTTTTGTCTAAGTTTTAAGTATAATGAATGAGATCTTGTCTTCAAATAAGGAAAATTTTCTCAAGTATTGTGCTATTACCGTTTCTGCATTGCTGCTTCCATCCATTGGTGTTGAAAAATCTATGTCTAATTTTGTACATCCTGCAATTTCCCTGAGCAATCAGAGAGAAAGGGAAACAACAGCTACTTTGCAATGATGGCCAAAAGGGCACATTTTCAGCTCTCCTTTCTTAAAGTGCTGCGGTTGCTGCCCAGAGACCTTGCTTTGTCCATCTGAGTGTGATTTAAGAGAAACTGCAGCAGCTAAATCTAGGAAAACCACCAAGAAATTTTCATTACACTGATTACATCTGCGAGTGCAGACGCTTACCATGGTGTGAGGCCCCGTCCCAGTCCAAAGATTCCCACCCTGGGGAAAAAACCAAAGGTCTTAAAAATGCATTTTGTCAGACTAGCTGTATTCTGTCCTGGGTTTTTTTGTCCGGGTGGATGACATAAAGTGTCTCTGCTTCAGCACGTCACACTCAGTGTTTCCATAGGCCTTGAGGTGCCCTGTGGTGGCAGGGACGATGCAACAGCCGGCTGCTGCTGCCTGCCTCCCCAGCTTGCACACGCTGAGCTGTCCAGGGACATCCCAAGCCACGGCATGGGCATCGCTGGGGGATGATAAGCTTCTTTGGGGCATTTGTCCCCTCCAGCACCAATGGCAAGAGCAGAGAGACGTGCCCTTCTTGCTTGGATCATGGCCGTAAAGCTGGGACAGCCTGTTGGTGTTGGAGACCTGGGGGGATCACACTTCGTCTCAGGCAGCAAGAGGTGAGGTGCCAGGGTGGATGCAGCCCCAGAGTGGAGCAAGGGCAGCACGAGGCAGCCTGTAGCAAGGGGAAAACCCTCCTGCAGCGCTTTGACCCTCACTGTCCCCTCACCTTGTCACTGTCCCTGCCGGAGGCTCTGTGAAGCCCTGGCCAGGCTCCATATCCCACAGGGTCACTGTGGGCACCTATCTCCAGCTCCTCTTGCACAGCTCCAGTGCTTGTGCTCAGCTCCCTTGACCTGCAAGGAGTCGTGCCCTGTCATGCACCCACCTACTGCCCCCAGCCCGGATCCTACACCTTTTAATCTTTGTCCTCAGACTTTTTTTTCATCCAGTTTCCCTGATCCAGACTACCATCACGTGGCCTCCCTACTCTTGTGTCCCCATCTTTTCCCTGACAAGATCCTTTGGGGTTTTTTCTATTGAAGGTGCCAACCTAGTCACCACACCTCAGAAACACTCTGAATTTCCTTCAGCTGGCTGTCTAGGGGCTGTGTGAGCTGTGAGTCACAGGCTGGCCTGTCCTGTAGCTCCAGTGACCCATCCACCATGACTGTGCAGCTGATTCTGCACAAAGACTGTCCTTTCAGTCGCCAGACAGCCCTTCAGAAGTACCTGCCAGAATTGAACTGTGTGTGCCACAAGAGCATCCCTTGACATTTGCCTCTGTGCAGGCACCTACCACAACCTCCCTGCAGGTATTGCAGGCCTCCTCCCTTCCCCTGGTGCTTTCTCTGCAGTCCTGCGGGGCTGAATATAGTTAGCACAGCCACAACATCTGGCATGGCCATAACATCTGGCATGACCATACCTGCAACAACAGGGCTCTGCACTGTTGTTGTGTCTTCTGCTAATGGCAGGGACAGCTCTTGTCTCCAGAGCTCAGCCAGGAACCTGCCCATGGCAGCTACAGCCACCTCCTGCAAGGCTGGAGTCCAGGGATGAACCTTGCAGAGAGAGGGGGCTGGTGCAGCAGATTCCTGCTGCCTCCGGGGTGCTAGGGACATGAATAATATGCCAAAGTATCTTCTGTAACACGCAGTAAGGTCACTGCATGGCAGGAGCCAAGCAAACCCCTGCTTGCAGGGCCCTTACTTAGACTTCGCAAATTAACCATATCCTTCCTTCTCCTCCTCACTACCAGACAACAACGTATGTTCACGTCTCAGTACACGGTCCTAGTCTCTGCCTAAAAGCAGTCCTATCCCATATATAGGGATGATGGTTTAGGTATATTTCACAGTTTGCAATTAAGTATATTTTTTGAGACAAGAGTTTCTTATGGTTTTTTTTCCCCAAGGTCATAACCACTGCTATCGAGGACGTCTGGAAGGGTGAAAGGGCAGCAGGGGTGCATCACCCAAAGGTCTTTGAGACAACTGCATCTAAAAGCTGCGTGACAACCTCCAGCCAAAGCCAGCTCAAGGCTTCTCAGCAGACCAGGCAAAATTCATTTTGCGGTGTGGGAGAGTTGTACGGAAAGACAAGGGTAAGCAGGGGTCACCCGGGGGCTGTTGACTCAAGTGAACGGTGGCAGGGTCTTCCTTGCGAGAGAGCAGGGGGAGATCTGCATGGGCTCAAGGAGGGGCTTCCTCCTCCATTCAGCAAGCACAAGCACTCCCCCCACCCAGTTCAGCCTTCTTGCTCACCCCTCAGTGCCACCCCAGCTTCTGGGGACGATGAACAACAGGACCGCAAGGATCACAGAACTTGTCCTACAACTCTGATCTCGGAACATTAGTAACCCGATCAATCTAAGCTGAGAGAAATGATACCGGTCTACTGCTCATAATTAAAGATTAACGGACTGTGCAGAGAGTTTCTGCTTAGCAAAGAGTAGAGCAATTATCATCTATCAGACTTTTTTGCACTATGCCTGTCATGTTCTGAAGGCCTAATGCTGTGCTTTCAATGAATAAATTGCTCACCCTGCAACATGGTTTCTAGTGCAATTGCTTTGCTATTGAACTTTTCTATGCCTCTGTGTTAAATCATTTTGCACTTCACCAGCCAGCCAGTGTGAAAGTGTGGGGGAGCAATGCCTGCTCCCCAGCAGCTGAAGGGCTCTGTTAGGTTGGCACAAGTTAAGACATGTGTACGTCAGGATTAGGACAGTATGGGGATGATACAGGTCTAATGAGGTTAGATGAAGCCCTGATGTAAGCAGGCAGCGGTGTCGTTTGCTGCAGTGGTGCATGCCACGGTCAGCCGTTCTCCTGAGCTGGTGCACAGCCACGTTCCCGCTGCGGCCGGGGATGGCACGGCCAGGCAGAGGAGCGGCAGGGCACAAAGACAGTTCAGCCTGGCAGCCAGGAGCTCTACATGCAACACGGGGCACTGTCAAACCCTGACTCACCACGGTCCTGACCCTTCCCTGTCTGCAGAGCAATTTTACATGGACCACAGAGCTCTCCCCACTACTGCAAAGTAGCCCCCACCAGCTACAATGTTGGAGAGAAAGTTGATGGTCCCTTTAACCAGCGAGCAGTCTTCCAAATGGCCAAGCACCAGAGATATGGCCCTAACCCCAAATTCCTTGTCATCTCTCTCTCCATCTTAGAACTTTCCTCCATGTCTAGCTCACAGGCACTAGTCCTTTCACATTTGTATGATCAAAGGAGACTAATTTTGCTATACTAAAGCCCAAGGATAAACTGGAGGACATTCCCAGAGCTGTTTCCAGGAGAAATCCCAGAAGCAGAGACCTATACTTAAGGAGCAGGACCAACAAAAGCTGGAATTTCACCCCACACTGTGAGTCACGAGAGCAACAGAAGAGAAACAAGGAATTTTGAGTTAATCCTTGCTTAGGAACAGTTTCAGTGAGATTAACACCATTAATTACTATCCTTAGTGTTATCAATAGAACAAGGATAAATTCGTAACATCATGACGTGAAGGCTTCAGGGAGACCTTAGAGCAGCCTGCCAGTACCTGAAGGGTCTGCAAGCGAGCTGGAGAGGGAGTTTTTACATGGGCTGAAAGAGGGGAGATTTAGATTAGATATAAGCAAGAAATTCTTCCCTGTGAGGGCGGTGAGGCCCTGGCACGGGGTGCTCAGAGGAGCTGTGGCTGCGCCCTCCCTGGGAGTGTTCAAGGCCAGGTTGGACGGGGCTGGGAGCAGCCTGGGCTGGGGGAAGCGGTCCCTGCCCATGGCAGAGGTTTGGCGAGATGATCTGTAAGGTCCCTTCCCACCCAAACCACCCTGTGATCCTTTGAGCACCGCTGCCTCGCAGGGCTCCACACGCGCTGGCGCGTGTCCCCACACGGCCAGGTGGACAGGAGGACATGGCCACTGCGGGGCCTGGCCTGGTGGGTGCTGCTGCTGGGTGCTGGGCGCTACCTCCCACCGGGTCTGGCAGTGATGGGCAGGGGGTCAGTGTGGACCAGCCCTCTGAGTTTCATTTTTAGCTGGTTTGGGGGAAAAAAAATATATTTGTGATTTCAATACACCTTAAGCTGCCTGTGAGGTCACCCAAACCCGCCAGCACTGCACCTAAGCTGAGCTGAGCTACCACAGCAAGGAGGACAGCATCCGCCTGAGGCACTTCTACCGGGCACACAGAATCACAGAATCCCAGCATGGCAGGGGTTGGCAGGGCCCTCTGTGGGTCACCCAGCCCAACCCCCTGCCCAAGCAGGGTCACCCAGAGCAGGGGGCACAGCACCGCGGCCAG
>Ga0065711_1052123_pt1 | contig 10088 bp, 7 predicted proteins | sample Hoacrofraction12_FD_59098 | JGI IMG/M metagenome (GOLD analysis project Ga0065711, IMG submission 59098) | Hoatzin crop microbial communities from Cojedes, Venezuela - Epithelial fraction 12 v2 (version 2) | ecosystem: Host-associated > Birds > Digestive system > Esophagus > Crop | place...
CCTGCCTCACTACAACCTCCTTTCAGGCAGTTGTAGAGAGCAATAAGGTCTCCCCTCAGCCTCCTCTTCTCCAGACTGAACAGCCCCAGCTCCCTCAGCCACTCCTATAAGACTTGTTCTCCAGACCCCTCACCAGCCTCTTTGCCCTTCTCTGGACATGCTCCAGCCCCTCAATGTCCTTCTTGTAGTGAGGGTCCCAAAACTGAACACAGTACTCCAGGTGCAGCCTCACCAGTGCCAAGTACTGGGGCACAATCACCTCCCTGCTCCTACTGGCCACACCATTCCTGATACAAGCCAGGATGCCATTGGCCTTCTTGGCGACCTGGGCACACTGCTGGCTCGTGTTCAGATGGCTCTTGACCAACACCCTAAGGTTCTTTTCCACTGAGCAGCTTTCCAGCCACTCTTCCCCAAGCCTGCAGCGTTTCATGGGGTTGTTGTGACTTGACCTTGTTGAACCTCATACAATTAGCCTCAGCTCATCGATCCAGTCTGTCCAGATCCCTCTGCAGAGCCTTCCTACCCTGACATACAGCAAAAGGCCACAAGACGTGGACCACAGGACGTAGAGATGAGAAGAAGATATAACAGAAGCTCTATCTTCTGCACTGTTATCTTCACACACAGATCAACACTCCTACCCAACTTGTTGTCATCTGCAAACTTACTGAGAGTGCCCTTGATCCCCTCGTGCAGATCATTGATAGAGATACTAAACAGAATTGGCCCCAGTGCTGAGCCTTGTGAGGTACTACAACAAGTTCAAAGGATAGATGCGTTTGTGGTCTTGACTGGAGGTATAAGCTTTCCCTGTTTTCCCATTGGAATGGAGTAGTAGACTCCACTGTTCTTGACCTTTATTTACCAAGGAAAAAGCATTTTCCTATTGTTTCCTATGTGCCATCTCTTTATAAATGGATCAGGGCTGTGTTCTCTGGTACTTTATTTTTGTACTAGGAAGCTCATTCTTCCCTTAGGGAGACTCTTCATCCTCCTTTCAAGGGTAAATAAAGAATGCTCTTCACCATAACAATGAGTCTAGAAAGAGGAACAGAAAACAAAATGTCCCTGCATACAACTTGAATAGCGGTTGATTACATCAATGCTCTGCTAATCATCCTCAGATTTTAATGCCCAAACCCAAAAGGCTGTGTTTAGTATGGACCAGAGGCTGGGGCTACGAGAATGTTCAATAGCTTAGTGTAAGAAAATTAAAAAAGACTGAATGTATGTGGAGTTACTTCCTAACAGGGATATTCACTGGTATGTGGAATAGAAACTGTGTGTGAAGATAACAGTGCAGAAGACAGAGCTTCTGTTATATCCTCTTCTCATCTCTATGTCCTGTGGTCCACGTCTTGTGGCCTTTTGCTGTATGACAGTTAAGATACGTGGCTCATAGGGTTAGGAAAACAGGTCATGGATTCCTATAGGCACTGATTATACTTTTGTTCCCCTCCTCTAATGATACAGAAAATCGGAAAACCCTTGAAGCTGTAACCTGAAGCTCTGTCAAACAAAGAGGTAGCTGAGAGAGTCTAGGGCTTGCCTGCTTCCAGCCTGCTGCATAGGTTTGGGCAAGATATGGCAATCCCTCTAGGGCTGGTTCCTTGTCTGCAGATCATGAGCTGGAGACCTGCCCAGATGCTGTGCAAGTTATTGCTACTGGTTGAATGCCAGTGTGTGGTATGGGGAATCCCCTTGTGAAGTTTTTTCTAAGAATTTAACACAAATTCTGTTAATTCATTCTTATTAGAGAATGTGGGGATTAACTTGTGCCTTAAGTTTTAACAATCCAGTCTGAGGCAGTTGAAAGAGATCTAACATTCAAATAAAACAAGTCCCCATCACCTCAAATTTGGCAGTTCCTTTGGAAAAGTGAATTATTCTAAATTGTTGGAGCAGCTCCCCCATTTTCATCTGATGATGATAACCATAATACAAGAGGAATTCCACCAAAATTGTCCAGAGGAAGAAGAGGAACTGACCTAAACCATTGACTTAATTCTGGGAAAATCATCAGCTAACAATGGCAGCATGCACTTAAGACTGCTTCTCTGAACAGCGTCCAAACTTTCTGGTATGATCTTAAGAGAAGATCATTAGCTGAAGAGAAGGTCAGAAGTTGAAATTACTTCTGACATGGTCATTTTATTTGGTGTTGTTTTGAGAATTAACAGTTTTTTATAATATACCTTTTAGAAGTCTTTTTTTATTTAAAGCAACTGTGACTGTCAGTCATAAGCAATACTCGTGATGTTTTAGGAAAGCTTGTTACAATTCTTATGTGTGCAGATATTGAAGAGGCAAACTTTTCTCCAGTCTACAGTAAAAAGCTGATTTTACCTTAAAATGGCAAATAGAATGGAATTTTAATACACATGGTAATTTAGGAAAGCAGAACATTGAACATATTATAAAAAAACCCTTGGAGCAAGACACAAGGCAAACGTAGGTATTCTTTCTGCAAATTTCAGATGACTTCTGAAACTATTGCTGTAATACAGAGCTAAGTTTTGCTAGTGTTAAGCCCTGAAATGTCATGATTTTTTTACTTTTGTCTTCCCCGTCCTCCCCTTTTTTTAATCTCTGGACTTCACGCTTCAAAGTTTTCTCCAACACAGCAAGGCCTATATATATAGTAATAGTTTTATATATATGTATTTAGCAAAAGCCAAGATTACTGTAAAGCTAAATGACTTCAGAAAAAGGGCCTTCAGGAGAAACATCAAATGCTGTGAGATTCATAATAAAGTCTAAGTAGTTGGCAACATAAAAGATGGGGATATTTGCAAAGGCTCCCTAGACAGCAGTGAATAGAGAGAGGGCTACCAGAACAGTGAAGTTAGGCTTCTGTTCTGGATCACCTTGTTCTCCACTGGCGTCGCTTCTCCACTGTCTATAGAAAGAAACGTGGTCTCACCAGGCTGAAGTTCGCTTTTGTGAACAGGGCTTCAAGTGAACATGAAGAGAGGCTTTTAATGTAAGGAGCTGCACTTGTAATCCCACGTGACTATACTGATCTCAAAATACATGAGGGGTGTAATTCTGCCCTGAATTAGATGCTGTGGTCCAGCCTGCCAGGGAGCGAACACTTGCGTGTGCATGTGTCCGTACTGAATAGTTGCTGCTGGATACCTGCCTGAATTTGGGAAAGGGATGATAAACGGGTTTGTGACAGATCATTTGATATGCTATGATGCTAATAGCTTGAAAGAGCTCTCAGGAGGTAGAGAACCGCTGTGCAGAATTAGTCAGTCACCAATATGCTCGCAGCACCGTACTAGTAGTGGGCTGCAAACGTGAGCCAGACGGTTGGTGTGCTCTCCTGTAGGCATCCAGACAAGCCTGTTCTGAGATGACATTTTGTTCACTGCAGATATGTCAGGGATCATTTTTCACAGCCCTGTTGAAGTGGCTTATTTATTATCATCTGGTGTTATATCCTGGACATGGGAGAACTGTTTATGGTACTACAGTGCCAGGAATTCCTTGTTACTGTGCAATCTGACTCCAGGAGAAGGCTTAGGATAAGGCTTGACGCTTTCCTTGAGGCTGCGGCTGCTAAAGCAGCGCGCTCCGGTTTGAACTGATGAGGCAGATCCTAGGAGTTACTGCAGAAGTTAGCGGTTTGATACTCAAGCAAGTGACCTCTAAGTGACGGGGTACTGGATTCCTCACAGTTCTACTTTCCCTGGCTTTAGAAGTCAAATGAAAATTGTAGCGAACGGAACAACTTGACCTCGGATGTAGGCAGCTCTGTCATTACTCCACTCAAGATTTGTTGAAGTCACAGTATGGAGAGCAGTGGTTCTCAGCTGCACTCCACAGATCACTAGTGGCCGGCCAAGCCACGCTGCCTTAAAAGGTTGGTGTTACAAGGCAGTGTGGTAGCCCAGAGTGCGTTCAGAAAGGTGACAGTGATCTGTGAACAAAATGCCAGGGAATTGCTGCCATTACTGCCCTAGAGCGTGACGAGTTCTCAGTGTTACTTTTCACAGGGAAAGGAGCTAATGGGTTTAAGGAACAGCAACAGGACCTGGCTGCCACGTTTTTCTAGATCTACTGTATCATTCTTACAATTTTCTTTCCTTGCCCTGTACCAAAATAACATTCACAACCCTTGAATATTGTAAAACTACATTTCTGGGAAAGTCACTCACCTTTTTCTGGTTCTGCTTGTCCGATTTGATTTGTGCTGCTGTGCTAGAATAATGTTTCCCAAAATCTCTATCAGTATGAACAATTAAGTTAGCAGCTAAAATCTGTCATCCAGGATGACTCTGTGTTGTTATTAGGAAGGAGTCAGATTGATCTTCATTGAAACTGGGCTAGTGCAAATGTCAATTACTGTGGGTAAAAGCGCACCACTGTGCATGCTGCAGAAAATGAAGTTGAATCTACTGGAGAACGCTTACATTCAGTGCATGGGTTTTAAAGTGATCCAGCCATAAGAATATATTTCTTTCTAGTTGCTGCTATTGTTCTCTGTGTGAGGGTCAGACTGGGAGACTTCAAACGATAGTGTGGACCCATTGTGCCAGGTCTTGTGCAAACACGTGCTGACCATTGAAGGAGTCGGTGGTTGGAACAGCAGATACAAGCAGCTGTCTTTTTTTCCGGTCTGCAGCTAGGTCGTAGGACAGATGGATTGCCTGAGACTACGTGGAGGGGAACTGATCCCAGTTTTCCTTAGGCCCAGAATTTCAGCTGTTTCCCCCTCCTGGTTCCCTCACCGTGCCCAGTATCGCCCAGTCTAGGGCTGGCACCACGCAGGCTGAGATCTTTGAGAGAGTAGGACTTCACCGCCTCCTGCAACGTACCTCATGGCTTGCTGTTGGTGAAATGAAAGGGCAGCAATCCACCCGATTCAGGAGAGAAGGCGGGCAGGCTGCCTGGAAGGAGATGTTGGTTTTATAGGAGCCCTTGGGTCAGAGAGGGAGAGGGTGCCAGTTTTCTTCGGGAGCTGAGCCCTGCCTCGCAGAGAGTGCCTGTTGTGGTGTCAATGGCACGAGGTTCCCCTAGTTCAAAGCTGGGAGAGGCTGCATGCCGTGCTCCCCTGCTTTCCGCGGGAGACATCAACACTGCCCTGACCAGCAAGGTGGCTTTCGGGGCAGGTGGAGGTGCAGTCTGATGGGTGAGGAGAGGCCCGTAAAGCTTTTTTTAAATGTGCAGTCACATCTTGTTCTTCCATTGGCAATAGCAGAGGTTTTCCTGTCAGAGCAGTCGGTGACGGGATAAGAGCAAGGATTCAGCTATCTAGCTAGAACAAATGATCTGGGGTTTGAAGCAATGAAGTGGTATAAAGTGTTAAAAAATGGGCTGAAGACAACTATCTGAAGAAGTGTTGTCACTTACTGAGAAATTTGCTTTCCCAGCTAGTCTAAGTCCAAATATTAAAGTTGTCAAGGTTTTTTTTTATTTTAAACAACTGTAGCATGAATGGAAAATTCATGGAAGATGTTGTGACTTTGTTCTTTTTTAGAAAATGGAGCCTTGTTACTGAGCCAGTACATGAAAAGTGGCTAGAGAGAAAACTAAAACAAATTAATCTGTTCTAATCCAATAGAATACAAAAGTAGGCATAAAACAATGATAGAAAAATATGAACTCAGTTTTATAATTCTTTTATTATAACGTAGCAGTAGTCAGTAACAAAGGAAGTTCATTTTGCTTTGTTTATTTTGTGATGTTTGTGGATTAGCAGTGTCCTGTGAAGATACCACACCTCAGGCAACGGAGTACGGGTTTTTCCAGAATGTATTTAAATATTCTTACTTCTTGTGTGCTACTAAAGAGGGAAAATTAAAATATGCCGTACAGTACTCTGGATTCTGACCTGCTCTTTCAGATGTTTTAATTTGCCAGACACCAGGGAGGAACCATTCAAAGATTTAATATGTGCTGCCCCCATCATTTCTCATAAACATGCTGTCTTAGCTGATCGGTAGAGAACTGTAGTAGTTGGGTGGTGCGTGTATGTCAGTCGAGATGGGTACTTCGGGTTGTCCTCCACTGTCCCTGAAGTTAGCGGTGAATCAGAGGGATTCTGGACTTATAGCTGTGTAACAGGAGCGACAGTTGGCCTGTAAGTGGTTGTTAATAGAACAGGAACGTGTTTATCTCTATTTGTTAAACATGTTTCCTAATGAAAAAAGTTATTATGCGTTAGGACAGACTGTATTAGTTAAACCTCTCCTTCCACGTGTTGCGTCCAATCTTCTACAAACTCATGGTCTGTTTCAACCAAACTTCACAGTGGCCTGGGATGCGCTAAGTGTCCATGAAGTGCTCGAAAGCAGGTGGCTCAGGAGAAGCGAAGAGGCAGCGAGAAGGCTTCCAGGCTTGCAGGATGCAGACCTTGGTGCCTGTCAGACAACGGAGTGTCTGTGGCAGAAGCAAATTCAGAGCTGCAGGTGCTCACGGGATCTGCTCCTCAGGGAGCTGTTTCTCTGTAAGGAAGACAAAACCCATTTATCGGTCCAAACGAATTCCACTTTTGCTCACGGTTCTAAATAATTTTGCATTTTAAAAATATGTATTACTTTCTGTTTGAGATAGAGGGAGAAAACCTAGGACTTTGCACCACCAGTGCTATAGTGTTGTAAATGCTGGAGCTGATCTTAACAGTGTGCTGTCTGCGATGGGAAGTCCCCGCTCCCTGCCTTGTCCTCTGCTTCTTGCCATCACCCCGGCCCTGGCTGCACCGGGCTTCCTTTCTGTGAGCGCCAGCTATCACCGCCTTTCCAAACTCTTCTTTTTAGCTGGGCTCGTTTTTCTGCAGGTTAGCGAGTTGAACCAGCACACAGAGATAGGATGAGTCAGCCTCCCCCCGGCACCCCCCGGATTCCATGGAGTCAGTCTCCAGTGCCCAGCATGGTAAGGCACTTGGATGCTTTCTCCGGCCCCTCTGTTGGCCTAGGAATGGGGAGCAGAAACAACCTAGGTGGGATGCGGTAGGGCCTGGCTCTGCAGCTGTCTCTCGCTGTTAGGTTGAACAGAATCCAACAGAGCAAGAGCTCTGAGAGTGTTTTCTTCTCTACCTGCTTGTCATTTTACAATTGCTAGAGCCTGCCATGCTGTAGGAAACAAGGTAAAATCCGAGTCGGTGGAAAACCCTTGGCTCCTTCACTGGCCTCAGAAATGTCATGGGTAGCAACTGAGGTGGTAACAGCAGAAATGGTTATGTCAGAAGCAGAAGCAATAAGAGGCACAGAAGAAGCATCTGGGTTTCTGTGTGCTCTGTTGCCTCATGGCTTAAAAAGCGTCTCAACACTGGTTGTAGGATGCTGAAATAAGTAACAGTGCTATCTGCTGTGACCCTGCAGTGGTTCTCATTTGATCAGACAAAACCCAGACATACACATTTTGCTCTTTGTGTGATGTGTGCATGCGTGCTGGTTGTCTTAGGAAACCAGAGAACACTTTGTTTAAATCTGTTACTTGTGGATTCAGTGGTTTTAATAATTTCCTTTGTGCAGGGAGCAATATATTGCTTGTGGCTAACTAACATCTCTGTTCCTGTGCACAGAAAGCTAAAAGATTCTGCTTTCTTGGCAGAAAACAGCAGTGAGTTCAAATCCTATTAAACTTGACTCAACAGGGTGATTTCTATTGCAATGGGAGAAGCATTCAGGGGAAACAAATGTACCAAGCCCACACCGAAGGCAAAGAACAAGATTTTTCTGCTAAAAGATCCTCACTAAGGGAGCACAGTCTCACTTTTAGAAAGTGCCTTAACCTCCTGCGTGCTCAGCAAGCCTTGGACACCTACAAGTGAGGTCGTGTCACGTGGAGCTCATTACAGCATCGGGATGGGATGGAGCCTAGAGCTGCCCTTCAGAGCATATCCCTATACATAGGGATACTGAATCCATGGTCCAGGTGGCACATCTGTTGTATAGACCCTCCTGCTGTCTGTCTTGAGGGTCCAGCAGGTCTATCAGTGTCTCCTGGTGGAGAACTCTTTTGGTTCTGGTGACCCAGCCACAGTAAGCAGCCTGTCCTGCGGCACCAGCCTTACCACCCAGTTTCCCACCCGTCCTGCCACCTTCTGAGAGGGTGCCCACCACATAGCTCACTGACAAAAAAGCTGCAGGATAAAGTGCGAGGGCATTTTAAGAGAACACCTGGCTTCACTAAGGCAAATTTTTGGATGAGGTACGCTGACAGTGCCAAGACCAGCTGAAGCTCGTGTGCTTTGTCTTTTACCTCTTTCTGATGTTAGCTCTAAACAAGGTTGTTCTCACAGCCCTGCCTCCAAGCTTGTGTTTACTTCACAGGACATGGAAGCATGTTAGAAATTAATATTAATGGAAATAGGGAGTGAAAAAAGTACATCTATATCTGTTTGCTCTGGCACTATGCTGAGTATCACTTTTCCCTGTTTCTGTTCTGCAATGGTGTTCCCTGTCCTCTTACTCTGTTTTGCTAGTTGGTCCACCTTTGCTAAACATCCATAGTAATTCAATCAACAAGTAAACCATTAAATGAAGAATCCTGCAGTTTAAAGACAAAAGTCTGATTCATACGGGAAGTCGTTTTTTCTTTGTTTTAATGAAAGCAGCTCACAGACAAAAAAACCACACACATGGAAAATGTGCGTAATCTGTTTGTGCTTCAGCTTTGAGGAAAATGTTTATGTTGTGCCATGGTTAATACAAATTAAATTATTGTTAAATCCCCAAATGATTTCTTTTGTTGTTTGAAAATGGGATAGGCCCATGCCTGCCTTTATTTGTACGAACAAGCAGAAAACAGAAAATGATCCTGCTGAAATGATTTGTTGTTTTGGTTTACAACCATGAAAGGGAATGGCGTTTTCAGGGCTGTATGTGTGCTGGGCTGTGGGCAGCTCACACTTCTATGGTTAGCATATAAGGGTTTTATTCCTAGAAAAAAAAATCCTGAGTTATCTTCAATCACACTTTAAATACCCGTCAGAAGTTTGCTCCCAGCACTAACCAGACAAGGTTTTGTCAGGCACGTACAAAAAGCAGGTGGCTAATGTGTGCGTGCAGGAAGCTTCACTCTTGCAAAAACTGAGCATCATAACCGTACTGCAGTACATTTCCCCCAGGACCTCCTTCTCTCTTTTCCCGAAAGTTTTTGAAAATTTGCACTGAATTTCTGAGTGAACAGAGTACAAATGATACACAATTTAGTTTAAGTACAGTGTACTTATATTGCTTCCAAAACTACCAGTCTTGCCTAAAAGAGTAGCACTTTCCAGATATAAAACATTGACAGAGGTTAGAACATTAGTGTACCATTTTTTCCCTTTTGTTTTGTGAATCTCAGATTCAGTTATGATTTCTGGGAGGCCGAGTGTAGTTACATTGTAAATTCAAAAGTTCAAGTATAATTTATTTGGGCTGACTAGTTTCTGTGCAGGGGAGATGGATACCATTTCAAAGTGCTATTTTTATTATTTTCTTTGTAGCTACTAGATTCACCTATGGATTTGAAAACAAAATTTTAACAACAGTATCAATATAAAAAATTGAGGAAATGTCATTATTGAGAACAGAATAATGTATGCTTCTTACTTCTTCCTGCCTCTACTGGCCATCTGCAGGGAGCTAGAAGAATTATTGGTGATATGGAAAATCATACCAAGAGAAATTAAAGTGCCTTTTTCATTTATAGAGTGCATAGAGGTGAGGCTGAGGGTCCAGGTGTCTTGCAGATGAAGTAAAGAAATGATGAAAATAGGAAGAAGTACTGCTCTATATAAAACTATACAATACTTAACCAAAGGTAAAAGCAAGCCATGCTACTGTCCTTACTTCTTGCTAGAGACCCTTAAACACCTACAAGACAGGGCAAAATGATAAGCTTTGTAGCGTGACCTGCAGGGTCCTTGGAACCAGTGTAGAATATTACTTCTAAACCCATGAAAGCATATCTCTGTGTAGACGCTTCTTTGTCTTTTTGATTTTGATTTGGAATTGAAGCTGGCAAGGGATGTCAAAAACAACAAGAAGGGCTTCTTCAAGTACATCAGCAGCAAAAGGAAGACTAGGGACAATGTGGGGCCGCTGCTGAATGAGGCAGGTGTCCTGGTGACGGAGGATGCAGAGAAG